>Ga0209652_1000363_pt1 | contig 38860 bp, 17 predicted proteins | sample SaaInl74LU_5_DNA_FD_184641 | JGI IMG/M metagenome (GOLD analysis project Ga0209652, IMG submission 184641) | Marine microbial communities from expanding oxygen minimum zones in the Saanich Inlet - ESP_74LU_5_DNA (SPAdes) (version 2) | ecosystem: Environmental > Aquatic > Marine > Intertidal zone...
TCCCGTTAGCGTAAGGTTCAACTCAAGCACATCACCTTCACAAATGGATACCGTACCGCTGCCGTCAAGTGCACTGAGCGCTGCCGTTGGTAGTGGAATGACTTGAATATTTGCGCTGGTAATATTTGTATTGCCACAAGTAGGGGCATCAGTATATGCTACTTCTGTGATGGTAATATCTGTGGTAGAATTAGGGTTAAACGTTAAAACCTCACCATCTGTGTACAGACCACTGACAGGAGGATTAACACCATCATTATAAGTTACTTCAAAAGCACCTACCTGATCAATGTCTAAAACTAATTCGGCTGTTTCTCCAAAACAAATGCTCACGTCACTAACAAAAGAAGCATTTACCTCCGGTCTAACTTGAACGGTAATTTCTGAGGTTCCGGTAAAGTTACATGCTGGGTTATTGGCATCAGTAATTGATTCCAAAGTGTAGGTCGTGTTCACTGCAGGAGATACCGTGAAAACGTCGCCATCATTCAGCAAGGGAACCGCTTCTAGGAGTCCGCTTTGTTCATTGCGGAGTGCGATTGTAAACGGACCAGTTCCATTGAGGTTAAAAGTGATATCGCTCGATTCTCCCAAACAAATTGTATTATCTCCGCTAATAGATCCCAAAGGCGCTGGAGTTGTTCCCACCACAAAACTTGTGTCTCGAGAGCATCCCACCAAGTCTTGGTCAACCACTGTGAGGCTGTAAGTCCCACCCACTAAACCACTAATGTCTTCTGTATTAGTTGGAATGTCCGGCCAGGAATAATCGTAATTTCCGCTTCCTCCATTAACCGTTAAATCAATGGCACCGTCATTTCCAGCGCAGGTTTCGTCATTAACAACACCATTAAATGACGATAAGGCAACGCCAATGGAGATGAGCTCACTTTGCACACAGGAGGCAGGTGCATTAAGGGCAATCACTTCAATAAGACAATCTTCACTTGGGATAATGGTTTGTGATGCGCCCGTGGCATTTAAGCCGGAAGCAGTTCCGCTAATCAGGTTCCATTGAAACTGCGTATCGCCGCTTGCTTCAAGTTGAACAGATTCACCTAAACACACCAGAGTATCTGTAAGATTAACCGAAAGACTTGGGTTTACAATAAGGTCAAGGAAGATTGTTTCTTGAGTTGGTGTTGGGCAATTGTCATCTTCAAGAGAAACACTCACAGTAGTGCTACCTAACATTGATTCATCAGTCAAAACTCTGAATTCTCCGATAGCAGGATTATCGCCGTCTTGAATAAAAGTTCCTCCAGGGAAGAGACTTGTAAAATCTGAACTAAGCGTAATGTTTCTGAATGAGTTGGTACTGCTTGCTTGAACAGAGAAAATCAAGCTGTCGCCCAAACAAACTTCTGCTGTTGTAGCATCTATTGCAAGTGTTGGCGCGCCAACACTTTGAATTTCTGGGGTATCAAAAACAGAGGGTGTGGTATCACAGACCCTAACCGTAAAGGCCATGTTCTCGTGTAAAACACCTATAAAATCGCCATTGATATCAAATACATCAATTTGCACGCCCACAACATAGTTTCCGAACACATTGGGAGCAGTGAAGGTGATGGTTCCAGTGGCTGCATCAATTGTTGCGCCCGGTATAGGTTCATCACAAGATGAAAATGTGGGAGCGGGAACTCCTGCAGCAATAAGCGGACAAGAGAAACTATATTCTAAAAAATAGCCATAAGGATTATTGACCGAAATGGTGTGAGATACTGGATCTCCTGCACAAACATAAGGGATCTGACCAAGTGGATCAATACTGAGACCTTCAAGGCCTAGGCCCAATAAGCACCCAGCAGAAGGGATGATACTCGTCTCAAAATAAGCTGTTGGTAGACTAGAAAAATCCATATTGATGAAATAATTCCAGTCACCATCAGACCATCGAACTGTCCAGTCGCAAACAGGGTTGAGATTCACTTCTACGTAATACTCCAAGGCTTGGGCCCCTGGTAACAAACCTCCAGAACAAGAACTATTTGCAAATTCTGTTGGACAGAGATCTGAAATCTCTACAATTGAGATTAAGTCTGCTGAAACAGAAAAAGGCAATACCCCTGTGCAGTTACTTGGAAGAAAGAAAAAGGTTTCAGTGGGAGGTGCCAACGTTGCTCCAAAACAATCTTTATACATTGTCATGGTAACACCATAGTTATCTCCACCTAAACACTCGTAAGTAATGTTACCACCTAAGACGTGATTTCCTTGTGATTCCAAGGCAAACGTCGTCAACAATAGCAAACAAATCGCAGTTGTTATCCTCTTCAAAATTCAGTTCGGTTATTTAGTATTCTCTTAATTAAGGCATTCGACGTGTATGAGGAAAATCCTCGCGCATATAGATGTTTCAGTTTCGCTAAGATACAAAACACATTGCAGTCATCTGCAATGTCTTAGGATTACTCCCTATATTGTTAGCGAATGGTTAAATTTCTTTTTAAATCTGCTCCCTAGTCGTTTAAGGTTCTTAGCTTTGTAGAAAATTCAAACAAATGAAAACACTTCTACCTTTAATTGCATTTGTTCTAATAGGACAGCAAGTAATCTCTCAAGGTTGCAACGAACTTTTTATTTCTGAGTACTGCGAAGGATCAGGAAACAACAAAGGATTCGAAATCTACAATCCAACGGATGCGCCTATCGACCTTGGACCATATGTATTGCAACGCTGGTCAAACGGAGCTAACGCAATGTCTGACGAAACAAATCTTGTAGGAACAATTCCAGCTTATGGTGTTTGGGTTGTTGTTAACGGTCAAACTGAAGACGTTGATCTTGGTGGAGGAAGCATCTCTCCTGCGGTTGATCCATTGATGCAGATTTATGCAAACCAATTGGACAATCCATACCCAGCTCCAACTTACATGAACGGAGACGACGCGCTTGTGTTCATTAAGAATGGTCAGCCCATCGACATGTTCGGCAAGCCAGGTGAAGATCCAGGTTCTGCTTGGACAGACAACGAGGCTACTGGTTACACTTCTGAAGATGGTGGTACTTTCTTAACTGCCAACAAAACCTTGAGAAGAAAATTCAACATCACTTCTGGAGACATCGTTGTTCCTGTGACGTTTTATGCTTTGAATCAATGGGATTCTCTTCCAAGCAACACTTGGGATGGTCTTGGTTCACACGCTTGTTCTTGCGATCCTAATGCTGTTGACCCTAACAACATTACAGAGCAAACACCAGTTGAATTGGAATTGTATCCAAACCCAGTTAACAACGGTGTACTGAACATCGACGCTAACTATAACATCGCTCGTGTAGAGATCTATTCTCAAAACGGTCAGCGTGTAGTTGAATCAAACACTACAAGCACCATTAAGCGTCATGCAGTTGACGTTGCTGAACTTCCAAAAGGAATGTACATCGTAAATATCTACTTTGATAACAACGTGACTTTCTCACAACGTGTTATCATCCAATAAGCTTTATAATTAAACACAAATAGGCCGTTCAAATTGAGCGGCCTTTTTTTCCTTATTATGAAACGACTTCTCTTTATTCTTTGCGTCATTACACTGAGCTCTTTTGCTCAAGCACAACAAAAAGGTAAAGTATTCGGAACCGTTAAAGATGCTGGTACCGGAGAAACACTTATTCAAGCAACCATCTTATTCAATAGCACTGGTGTTCTTAGCGATTTTGATGGGAACTACAGCGTTGAGTTGCCTTATGGAACTTACACCGTTAAGGCGAGCTATGTGGGATACAATGCTATCGAAAAAACCATCACTGTTGATGGGCCTTCAAGAGAATTAAACCTAAAGTTGTCTGGTCTTTTGCTTCGCGAAGCTGAAGTTGTTACAGATCTTATTGTCGATAGAGAAACGCCCATTGCCGTTTCCGACATCAAACCCATTCAAATTCAAGAGGAACTTGGTTCTCAACCCATCCCAATGATCCTCAACAGTACCCCTGGTGTTTACGCCACCATGGAAGGTTCTGATGATAATGGCCCGTCCATTTCTATTCGTGGATTCAAGCAACGAAATGTTTCTGTTATGATTGATGGAATTCCCGTGAATGATATGGAAAACGGTAGTGTATTTTGGAACAACTGGTTTGGTTTGGACCTGGTTACGCAAACCATGCAGGTTCAACGTGGATTAGGAGCTTCGAAATTGGCCCTTCCTGCTATTGGAGGAACGGTTAACGTTGTAACCCAAGGTATCGACGCCAAAAAACAAACCTCAGTAAAACAAGAAGTTGGAAACAATGGATTCTTAAGAACAACGCTCGGACACACTTCTGGGCGCCTCCCTGGAGGTTGGGGTTACACCCTTTCAGGTTCTTACCAACGCCAAAACGGTTTCATCGACCAAACCGGCTCTGAAGCCTTTTTCTACTATGGTAAAATACAAAAAGAATTTGGTAACCACGTATTGAGTTTAAGCGCCATGGGAGCACCATCGCTCAACAATGCTCGTTCTTATCAGCAAAGAATTGTTACTCATGATAAAGATTTTGCGCAATCACTTTTTAATGGAAGCGATGAAGAATATGCCCGTTTGATGAACTACAGCCAACAACACAGAGCTATTTCTAATGGCCCAAATGCACCTGTTGTGGTGGACGGACAGCTTGTTGGATTCACACAAGACCTTTTAATTGATTCTTTGAATAACGTTTTCGGTTTTAGCTCTGAAGACGACTTCATGAACATCATGAACCAAACCAGTTTTATTGATACCAGTGGTGTTATCGACAGAGGATTGCGCTACAACATTCACTGGGGAGAACTAAATGGTGAAGTGATTAATGAAAGACAAAACCGTTATCACAAGCCGCTTTTCTCCCTTCGTCATAGCTGGAGAGTGAACGATAAGTTTTTTGTTTCGAACATGGCTTACGCCTCTTATGGTCGTGGTGGTGGTACTGCGCTCGCCCCAGCTCTTGGTTTGGGAGATTATGATGAAAACGGACAAATTGATTTCCAGCGGTTTTACAATGCCAACACCACCTCTTTTTCTTCAATAGATCCTTTGTACTCCGACACGGAAAGAAAAGCCGGTTGGTTCTTGAGAAAAAACTTCAATAACCACCAGTGGTTTGGCTTGCTTTCTACCTTCCGTTGGGACAAATCGGAGAAATTCACCCTTAGTGGTGGCGTTGATTTCAGAACATACAAAGCACAGCACTACGCTGAAGTATTCGACCTTTTAGGAGCTGATTACTACATCCCAACAAATATTCCTCAAGGTGAAGACCCCATGAAACGTGTTGGAGATCGCATCGACTTTGGAAATGAAGTGTTTGTTAACTGGGGTGGCATGTTTGGTTTGGCCGAATACAAAACCACCCTTTGGAACGCCTTCCTTAACGTGAGCGCCGTTTATCAGGGTTATAACCGAATCGATAATTTCATCGAACCGGAAGATACCGAACGCACTGGTGCTGAAAAAGAAGCCGGCTGGAAATGGATTCCAGGTTTCACGGTGAAATCGGGTGGTGCATATAACGTATCTGAATGGTCCAACATCTTTATGAATGCTGGTCACTTAAACAGAACTCCCGTATCTCGAAACGTGATTGGCTTTGACAACAAGTATGTAGAAAACGTAGAAAACGAGCAAGTAACTTCTGTAGAGCTCGGTTACAAGTACTCTCGCTTCCCTTTCTCAGTGAACATTAACGGTTATTACACCATTTGGAACAACCGTCCGCTCGACCAACTCCTCAGCATCGAACTTCCTAGTGGAGAGCGAGTGAGAGCCAATGTGAACGCCATGAATGCCCTGCACCAAGGACTTGAGCTCGACGCAGCCTATAAAATTTCCAATGTGTGGTCTTTAGAAGGTTATGTTTCTTTGGGTGACTGGAAGTGGACAAGCAGTGAAGACAGCTTGGTGCTCATCGATCAAGAAACCAACCTTCCATACATCAATGCGAATACGGGTAATCCGGAAGTGATTTCCTACAATGCTGCTGGGGTGTACGTGGGCGATGCTCCTCAATTTCAATACAGCCTAGCGGTGAAATATGCCTTCAAAGGTTTTTACATTAAACCGCGATTTACCTTCTTTGATAAGTTCTATGCCGATTTTGATCCCTTCTCACTCTTTGATGAAAATGAAGGACGTCAATCTTGGAGAATTCCTGCATACGGTTTGCTTGATATTCATGGTGGTTATGGCTTTGATTGGAAAGAGTCGAAAATCGATCTTCGTTTGAGTATTTTTAATGCTTTGAACACCATTTATATTATCAACGCACAGAATAACGATACCAATGCATTGCCTTTCTACCGCAATGCAGGCGATCGATACAGCTTTAGACAAAATAACTTTGATGCTAGTTCGGCTAGTATTTACATGGGACAAGGAGCAAGAGCTAACTTCTCTATCCGAGTTCGTTTCTAATTATATCCAAAATGAAAAAAATCAGTCTATTTACCTTCGCTCTACTTGCAAACCTTTGTGTTCTTGCCCAGAGCGATATCCTTGATGCACGAACCAACTTCAGCATCGGACAAGAAGTTACTGTTAGCGGAATTGTTACCAATGATGGTAGCTTAGGTTCAGTTCGCTACATTCAAGATGAGTCTGCAGGAATTGCCATTTATCCTGGTCAAAACTGGGATGGTTTTACCGAGCCAATGCCTGGAGATGAGATTACCGTTACTGGTTTAATTACCGAGTTCAACGGCTTACTTGAAGTAGGCCCTGACCTCTCTGTGGTTAGCATCAACAGTTCAGGAAACGAATTACCAGAACCACTTGTGATTACGCCATCTCAAATGAACGAGAGTGTTGAAGGTCAATTGGTGCGTATTGATGCTGCCGTTTTTGCTGCGGGCGGACAAATTATCCAAGGAAACTCAACTTACAACTTCACCTCATCTGGAGAAGATGGAGTTGCTTATTTCAGAACAAGCAATGCTCTTGTTGGTGAGGTGCTTACGTCTTGTGAGGCAAACATCACTGGAGTTGCTTCTCAGTTTAGTTTTGACGGTTTTGGTGGTTATCAGTTGCTATTGAGAAACTCAGACGATTTTGAAGCCCTTCAGAACATCTGCATTTCTTCTACTATTGATCAAGACAACATCACTACTACAAGCTTCGACATCTCATGGACAACCGATGCTGCAGGTGATTCCTTTGTTGAATTTGGAACTACGCCGGAGTTAGGAGATGAAGTATATATTTCTGATTTGACAACAGATCACGTGGTTACGCTCGATAACCTTGAGCCTGGAACCATCTATTACGTTCAGGTTTCTTCTAACTTAAACGGCGAAACCACCACATCTAACATCTTGCCTTTCGCTACAGTATCGCTTTCTTCAGGTGAAATTCTAGCTTATTTCACAGGAAGCGTTGACACCTCAGTAGCTACAGATGAGGAAGCCATTTCTTTAGGTTTCGACATGAACGATACCATTGCAGCATACATTACACGTGCTCAACACACCCTTGATATTGCGGTGTATAACATCAACAACGACCTCATTGAAAACGCCATCAACACAGCGTATAACAACGGAGTTCAGATTCGTTATATCGCCGAAGGAAGCACCGCCAACATTGGGGTGAGTGATTTCAACGATAACATTCCTGTATTGTACAGAGAAGACAACGAAGGTTCAGGAATGCACAACAAATTCCTTATTGCCGATGCAGAATACACTGATTTAGCATACGTTTTGACCGGTTCTACCAACTGGACAGAAGCAAATTTAACGACAGACTACAACAACCTTGTAGTGATTCAAGATGAATCTTTGGCGAAAGCTTACACCATCGAGTTTAACGAAATGTGGGGTAGTGAAGGAGCGCTTCCAGATGCACTTAACAGCAAATTTGGTCCTGAGAAAAGCATCAACACGCCTCGCAAATTCATTATTGGAGGTTCACCTGTAGAATTGATCTTCTCTCCAACAGACGGAACCACCAATGCCATTCGCGATGCTGTTTTGGAAACAGACTACGATTTGCACTTTGCCTTGCTCGCTTTCACAAGAGACGAGATTGCAGAAGCCATGCTAGAGGTCAACAGTATCTTTGTAAACATGAACGGTATCATGGAGCAGGCCAACAACCAAGGTTCTGAATTTGAACCCCTGAACGCTGGAAACATCCCTGTTTATTCTCATGAGGGCATCGCCAACACCATTCACCATAAATACTGCATTATCGATCACTCTCAGCCGGCCTCTGATCCAATGGTGATCACCGGTTCACACAACTGGTCGTCAACTGCAGAAAACATCAACGATGAAAACACTTTGATTATTCACGATGCGCGTCTTGCTAACTTGTTCTACCAAGAATACAAGAAACGTCTAGATGAAGTAACCGTGAATATTGACGAAGTAAGTGCGGGTATCGATATGAAAGTTTATCCTAATCCAGCACAAAACGTTTTGAACCTTCAATTGAATGAATTGGCTCAAGAGAACATGCTCATCAGCCTTAGTGATTTGAGCGGAAAAGTTGTTGGTCAATGGAACATGAACAGCAATTTCTTACAAATTGAGACCGCTGCATTTTCTCGTGGAATGTACATTTTAAGCATCCAGAGTACAATGGGTATTAAAAGTGCAAAAATTCAGCTTCAGTAAGCTAAGCTCAAAATACTTTGACATTAAAAAGCCAGGTTTCATTTAGATTCCTGGCTTTTATATTTTATTCGTGAAGCGTAATTTGAGGCTTATTCTATACTGAAGCCAATATTATAAATCCCGTTTAAGGTATCTTCTCTCATCGCTTGGCGCACATTCAACAAGTAAGCTCCGGTAAGCGGAAACATGACGTCTTGTTTGTACGCAATTTTATGATCAACGAGGTCGCCCAAACCTTTTCCATACCACTCTCCTGATGGTGCAGCTAGCGGACATTCTAAAGTGTCGATAGCTTTCTTGCCGTTCGGAAATTGAAGCTCTACAAATAGAAAGAGGTTTCGGTAAGGATAGCTCCCATCGTTTCTCAAATGGATGTAGAAATCGTTTCTCGACACCGTATCCTCCACTTCAAAATTAAATTGCTTCACATCAGCTGCTTCCCAAGTTCTATCTTCGAATTCATAGTTCTTGAAGTAAACGTAATCTGTTCCGCAAGCCCATAAAAGGCATGATGCTGCGGCCACTGCAACTATATTCAGTGATTTTTTCATCAAGCGTCGCTTTTCGGTGCTTCACCTCCTTGATTTGGTCCTTTCGGTCCTCTTCTAGATGGTCTTCGTTTTTTCCTAGCCGGAGCTTTCCCTTCGCCTTGTGGACCGTTTGAGGGAGCCTTAGGTGCCGCCTTAGCCGGCTGATTGCCTTGAGCTTTGGCTTCAGGTCTATTTCCCGGTTTTCCAGGACCTTTTTTCCGTCTTCGCTGGTTGTTCGATGCGTTTCGGTCTCCACCCGCCCCAGGTGCATTGGCCTCTGGTTTTGCTCCAGGTTTTGCCGTTCTGCCTCTGTTTGACTTTTTACGTCTACTTTTCTTTTGGTCGAAACGCGTTAAGCTATCTTGTCCCACCACATTAGCATAAACTTCTTCCTCCTCGACTCTATCTTCAATCATGTAATCCATCAAAGAAACCGGTTTCTCTCCTGCCTCATTCATGGCGATGATCTCCTTCACTTGTTCAACAGGAATACCAATTGGGGAGCTCCCTGGAGTATCTTGTTGAATGAAGTACATGATTCCTTTGAAGATATCTGTTTTGAAGTGAAATGCCAGTCCCCCTTGAGTTTTCAGTTTGGTATTTCCGCTCGGGAATTGCTTTACCGCCTCGAGGTATTGATCGAGCTCAAAATTGAGACAACACTTCAACTTTCCGCATTGCCCTGCTAATTTTTGTGGGTTTAAAGACAATTGCTGATAGCGTGCTGCGCTGGTAGAAACCGATCGGAAATCAGTTAACCAAGTTGAACAACACAACTCTCTTCCGCAAGATCCTATTCCGCCCAAACGCGCTGCTTCTTGGCGCATTCCAATTTGGCGCATTTCGATTCTCACGCCAAAGGCATCCGCATATTTTCGAATCAGTTCTCTAAAATCTACGCGATCTTCTGCTGTATAAAAGAAGGTAGCTTTGGCCCCGTCTCCTTGATACTCAACGTCGCTAATTTTCATTTGCAAACCAAGTTCAGAAGCCAATTTTCTAGCTTCTTGCATCGTTGGTTCTTCTAACTTTCTGGCTTCTTGCCAGCGCTCAACATCCTCTGTTTTTGCTTTGCGGTATACCTTCTTGATCTCGTGATTGTCTTTAACACCCTTCAGTTGAAGTTGTGTGCGAACCAATTCACCAGTAAGAGATACTATTCCAACGTCGTGCCCCGGAGAAGACTCCACGGCAATCACATCTCCTATTTGCAATTCGAGTTGATCTACGTTCCGAAAGAAGAACTTTCTTCCATTCTTAAAACGCACTTCAACAATATCATATGGCTTTTGACCAACAGGAAGTTCCATCCCTGAAAGCCAATCAAACACATCTAGTTTATTGCAACCGCTAACTCCACAGGCTCCGTTGTTTTTACATCCTTTTGGCAATCCAGTGCCATTATTGGAACAACTTTCACATCCCATAGTGGTTGATTAGGGTGATTGTACACCCTCCAAAACAAAGTTAGTAAAAAGCGCGTGCGATTATTCGGCTCTTCTCAATAGTTTGTGAACTTGAAACGAGGTATGCAACAAAACCAAGCGAGTATAGACGTTTCTCGACACGTCATTGTGCGCTGCCTCTATGGCTTCAGTGAGTTCCAAGACATTCAAATGATTGATGAAAGGAGCAAATTTTGAGGCAAATTTTGCTTCATCAGCAGTAAGTCGGGTCAACTCTTCTCTACCATAATTGGCCACAATGCATTGACGAAAAAAGTGAAGGGCATATTCTAAAAACGACTTCACCGCCTCTCTTCCACTTTTATGCAGCTTCTCGGCTATTGGAACCAATTGTTGAGCATCGTTCGAATAACAGGCCCTCATCCACTGGGCCAGCTGTTCAAAGTGCTCGTTATTACTCATGTTGTTGGTGAGGAGCTTGTATGCTTCATTCACGTTGCCATCCACAAAATGAGCGATTTCCAAAGCTCTTTCTTGACTCAATCCATGATTCTCTATCAAAAAAGTGCTTAAAACTTCTTCTGAAGGCAAATGTACTTTGGTGACCTGCATTCGAGATAGAATGGTGGAAAGCAGCTGTTCTGTGTCGTGACACACCATCATAAATAAAGTCCCCGGCCCCGGTTCTTCGAGTTGTTTGAGCAACTTGTTGGCCGTTTGGGCATTCATGAATTCGGGCAAGCAAATAATCATGATTCTGTAAGTTCCTCCGTAAGCTGCCAAGGTGAGTTTTCTGATAATGCTTTCCGCTTCGTCAACAGCGATGTTCAGTTGCTTATTTTCAGCTACAAGGTCGTCTTTCCAATCTTCAGTTGTGAAGTAAGGATTATTCATTAGTCGCGCTCGCCAGCGGTCTAAAAACAAGTCTGACACTTTTTTCTGACCCGATTTTGCTGGGGCGATGATGGGGAATGAAAAGTGTAAATCAGGATGTTGAAGCGAGCTTACTTTTACGCAAGAAGGACAGCTTCCACAGGCATCTTGTTCACCTCTGTTCTGGCACAAAAGAAAGCGGGCGTATGCTAAAACCAAGGCCAGTTTACCACCACCTTCAGGTCCTGCAAACAACTGTGCATGAGGGATTTCATCATCTGCTACTTGCTTCAGCAAAAAAGCCTTAACAAGGTCTTGTCCTATTACATCTTTAAAAAACACAAGCCAAAGGTAATTGAAGCTTTTTAAAAACGAGCTCGAATAGCGAGATAAAGGTTCCTGCCCGGCGCTGAGGGCCCGGAAGCAAAAGGCTTGTAATGCATATCGAGGATGTTCTCGAGTCCAACTTGAGCTTCTAACTGCTGAGAAATGTAGTACGAGGTAGCCAAATTTAGTGTCCACCATGCCGGTGTTCCAGAATCCAAGGCCTCTTCAGCTTTGTCGGTGCCACCTGCACCATAACGTTCGATTGGCTTCTCCCCATTATAGAAAGCATAAAGCTCTCCTTGAAACTTCTCTACTTTATAACTCAAACCAACACGACCAAAAAGCGGAGGAATGTGTGATAATGGAAGGCCACTACTTTGATCTTCTCCAAAAGTATAATTCACACTCCCACTAGCGCTGAGATGCTGGTTAAACTGAGCATTAAAAGTGAAAAAAGCCCCATAAATGAAGGCTTCATCAGCGTTCACGTTGGTTTCGATGCGTGCATTTTCCCCATCAATAAACAAGGAGTCTTCTCCATTTATTTGATAGGGTCTAGGAACGATGGCATCTGTAATGAATGAGTAAAAACCCCCAGCTTTTAACTGAACTTTTTCATTTAGAAGATCTTTGCTTGTGCTAAGTTCACCAGAGTACACGTATTCCGGTTTCAGCTCATCGTTTGGGATAATCACGAATCCCCCATTCTCTCTTACCTTGGCAAAATCATCCACATTAGGGATTCTATATGCTGTAGCCAATACGGCATTTATTCGCCATGTATCCGAAGCCTTGTAAACCAGTCCTGCACTTCCCGTGAAAGCCCCATTATTAAACTCGATATTATCAAAGGGCAAGTCAAATAATCCATTTTCATCATAATTCGAAGCAAGCACCGCATGGCTGTATCTTGCTCCAAGGTCAAGCCTAAAGTTTTCTCGAATGTCTTTTTTATAAGTAAGGTAGGCTCCAAATGTGTTCATGCTTGAACCTCCATTAGGGTAGCGTGTGATGGCGTCATTTATTTCTCTTGTTACGAGATTTCTATCAGAAGCGCTTGAGCGAACATCATTAAAAACAAGATCTAGTCCATAGTTCAATTGCGCTTGGTTTTCCAAGTGTTTAATAAAATCAAGATTGAAGCTAAACACCTTTACCTTCTCCACTTGCGCATTTCTAACTTCGCTGTAGAGCTGACGCTTAAACCTTGACTCTTCGAGCGCTTGATACGCTGCGGTCATGCTTAAAGCATCGTAGTACCTCGTTTTTTGCTTCTGTTGAGCATTTATAGAAAAGAGCGTTCTTTTTTGCGGACCATAATTCCATTCAGCCCAACGCGGTTCGCCATTGCGGTAGTCGTTCAAATTGTCAAACCTGGGGATGTTTGAAGAGGTGCTTAGTTGAAAGTTGCTGTTTATAATCCAATGCTCTCCCAGCTTAATTCGGAATTTCTGAAGAAAGTCCAGTTGAGCGTAAGCTGTTCCTCTTTGCACTTCTGGGTCTGGATTTTCAAGCACCTGATCTGCACCTTCACTTCGCAGCACAAATTCATCTCCCAATCCCCAATGCTCGTCGCCGTGCGTTCGCCAAGAGCCCATGCGGAGGTCTTCAAAAGAACTTCTTGTAATTGAAGTCAAAGACGCCCAGTTCCCTTCTGCAACCGAAAAATCCAAGTGCACCGTTCGTTCTTGTGCAGCGCTAGCAATTCGACCAAATAAATTCGCCTTCACTTCTTGTTCATTGCCTTTCGCAAAAGCAGGGTTTTTTGTTCTATAATGAACCACACCACCAAGTGCATCGCTCCCATAAACAACACTTGCTGGTCCGAAAACAAGTTCTACCCTTTCTAAGATCAAGGGGTCGATGGTGATGGCATTTTGTAAATGGCCTGAACGGTAAATGGCGTTGTTCATCCTAACTCCATCAACCACAAGAAGAATCTTGTTGGCTTCAAATCCTCGCATGATTGGGCTTCCACCTCCGGCCTGACTCTTTTGCACCAATACCATTCCCGTGGTTTGAAGGGCGTCTGCACTTGTTTGCGGGTTGAGAAACTTTATGCTTGCTGCAGGAATCAGCTCCGCTTGTTTTGGGGTATCTGTAAGTTTTTCTTCTCCTCCAAACTCCGTAATTACGAGGGCTTCCTTCATGGAAACAATTTGTTGAACAAGGTATACCACCTTTTTTTGACCCGGTTCAAATTGCTCCCCGATGATGGCGAGTTCAAAATAACCTACACAAGAAATCAGCAAGTCTTCGCCCTTTATATAGTTGTTTAAAAATACTGCACCGTTCGCGTCGCTATAGTCGATAATTGTGCTTGATAAATGCTGCACACTTGCATTGGCAATGGCTTCATTAGAAGCTAAATCTCTGATGATTAAGTCTTGAGAAAAAAGATTCAAGCAGCTTAAAAGGAAAACGAGGAGGAGGCTATTTTTCATCAAAAAGCAATTCAATAATAGGCAGCGAAGTTATTCCTTTTCCAATTGAAAGTTGAAAACACAAGTAATTGACCAAAGCATGAAGCAAACGTCTTCTGCTTTCTCCAGACAAACTCAAGTCGTCTAAATTCGCCATTCTCAAATCAAAAGCTTGAATAAAAACCTTGGCATCATCTGCTGAAAGTACCCTTCCTTCTACCGGAACAATTTGCTTACTCAGCCAAGTCCCCTCTTGTAGATCAAACACTTGATTGACATCTTGGGTTTGTTGTGGCTGTAGACCAAGAAGCTTGATCCAGTTGGCCAAAAAATACAAGTGAATGTTCGCTAAACGATTGCTCACATCTATCCATTCGAAGGTGCTTACTGCAAGTTGATACATTTCTCTTGAGCCATCATTTTGTTGTGTACTTTTAAGAATAATCTCCGCCAAAAAAAGCATCAAACTACTTTTCACAACATCTCCAGGAACATTTTGATAATGCACTAATCGCTCTAATTGCGATACAGAAAGGAGATCTGTTCCTTGCTTTTCGGTGTATTCGACGTCTAAAATTGCACCTGCATGGCTTAAAATTTGATTTTTAGCCTTTTTATTCCCCATCCCCCGAACAAAAAAAGCAAGCTGTCCCATATCTGGTGAAAGCCCTTTCATAATTGCCGTTCCAGAGGTATATGGCACCAACTTCAACACGATGATATTTGTTTTTTTACTCAAACTTTATGTTTTATTTTCCAAAGATGCTTGCAATAGTAGAAATTGTTTCTAATTTTGATTTATCCAAAGGAAAGGAAAAGATATTTAAAACTTTAAAAGCGCTAGTGTGAGTAATTGCACATAGTTTAAAGTTAGGTTAGGCAGGGCAATCTTCAAGGTTGTCCTGTTTTCTTTTGAAACCTTCCGAAATCCATTATCGTAAGTAGAGGTCAGATCTGTCTGATATGCATGTAAGCATTGTCTGACATAAACTGATCAACTTATGAAATCACTATCGGCAATTCTCGCTACCCTTGTAGCGCAATCCTTCTTGGTCTCTTCACTTTGGGCCCAGTCTCCTGGAGGTATTGGAAACACAGACTTACAACTTTGGCTTCGCTCAGACATGGGTGTAAGCGCAAGTGGAAACAACGTTCCCGTTCCTTTATGGGAAGACCAGGGGCCACTTCTCAATCACGCAACACAGGCATCACCCATCGCTCAGCCTTTGCTTCAAGCGAAAAGAATCAATGGATATCCAGCGCTTCGTTTTAATTTTGCCGACCGTTTTATGGAGGCGGATTTAAGCACTTTGAGCAGTGGCGACTATACCGTATTTGTCGTTTCTCTTCGAGCTAATGGAAATCCAAACAGCTATTTAATGGGAATCGATCAAAGCACGCCTACTGCAGGTTTTAGCCTTGGTTATCCCAGTGCGACTAGTTTTGACTTATCGCAGTTTGGCTCAAGCACGAGCATTGTTTCTCCTTCTTATGCTGGTGCTAATGAAGTTTCAAGCATTGTGAACGTAAGTAAAACCGCCGCATCTGGTTTTTTCAATGCAATTGTAAGATCAGGAACCAACATCAATGCGACTGGCGCTCCTGCTAGTGGCCTTGAAAGTGGAATAGGACTCATTGGAAGAGGAAGCAACGGCAATGGATTTCGAGGTCATATCGCTGAGGTAATTGTTTACAATCGCAGCTTGAGTACCTCAGAAACAAGTGCAATCAAAACCTACCTCGCACTGAAGTATGGTTTAACAATTGATGTTTCAGACCACCTCTACTTTTCGAACGCGAGTTACAACTTCGGTACAGCAAGTATTGCTCAATTCAATAACGCACTCCTTAATCAAGTGACATCGAAAAGCGAAGAAGGTGATGCCATACTTACGCTTTCATCGCCAGATGATCTAGACAATGGCGAAGTACTTACTGTGGGACACAATAACGGACCATTAGCCTTTGGTGGAGGTTCTGTGAATTGCGCTCTTGCTCGATTATTGAGAAGATCTTGGTTTGTTGAAGAAATTGGGGAAGTGGGCGAAATTCGCCTTGAGTTTGAAACAGCAGCTCTTGGTTCAATTAACCCAAATGAAACTGTACTCGTTATCGATAAAAATAACAATGGATTTCAAGATGATGCGCTCATTCATGGAGAGCTGTTTGGCACTACCCTGCGCTTTAATAATGTCGACCTTAGAGATGGAGATTACTTCACATTAGCTTTGGGTAGAACACGTTTCGTTGCAGCTGCCGATGGTGATAGTACAGACCCAATTTGGTCAACAGATGGAAGTACTTCCGGAATGCGAAGCATTAACTTTTGCGAATTTACTGAGTACATAGTTCCTGCCGGAAGAACGGTCAACATGACGCACAACAGTGCAAATATGGGATCCCTTTTGGTTGATGGAACCTTTGATCTTAATGGTCGTGATCTATCAATCAAACAAAACCTTGAAGTTAATGGCAACTTGATAACAAATGGAGCCACGCTAAGCTTTAATGGAACTGCCGACCAGTTTATCGAAGGCGCAAGTGCAATCCATGTTGATGATGTGATTTATAACGGTTCAGAACGTTTGGTAATTCGTTCAAATGAGCTCGCCGTTCATGGTGTTGTTTATGTGAATGATGGAATCCTTAGAACAAATAACAAGTTGCGCTTGGTGTCAGACGCCAACGGCACAGGCATGATTGCTGAGCTCATTGGAAATATCTCTGGAGATATTATTGCGGAAAGATATCACCCTGCAAGTAATAACGGATATGTTATGCTTGGTAGTCCTATTGAAGATATTACCAACGCCGAATTGAATGAAGACCTCGTAACTACTGGTTTCCCAGGAGCTGATTATGCCGTTTATCCTTTTAACAACATTCGATCTTACGACGAAACCGTTCCAGGACTGAGAGACGAAGGTTTTATGGGAGCAACAGGAATGAGCGATAACCTCAACGTAGGCTCTGGAAGAATGATTTATATGGCTTCAGGAAATCAACACTTGTCTCTCGAGGGAAAACCGGCAAAAGGCAACGAAAACATCACGGTGAGCTACACAAATAGCGGAAGCCCTGAAGAAGATGGATGGAATCTAATTGCAAACCCTTACCCCTGTACCATTGATTGGAACGACTTGAATTGGACCAAAACAAATATCGACGATGCTATCTATGTATATGATGCATCCACTGGTTTATATGCGAGTTATGTGAACGGAATTGGAAATAACGGAGGTTCAAACCTCATCGCTCCATTCCAAGCTTTTTGGGTACATGCGAATGCAAATTCCCCACAAATTATAGCTCAAGAATTGGTTAAAGCTCCTGTAGCGGCAGCCTTTAAAAACAACAACAGCTCTCCATTTCAATTGACCGTAAGCTCAGGTAATCAATACGATGAAGTAAGCTTCTATTGGGATGAAAATGCTAGTGATGATTTTGATGCTCTTCTCGAAGCTGAAAAAATGATGATCTCGAATACTGTGCTTGGAATCTCTGCAATACAAACAAATGGAACACAACTTTCAATTCAAGCATTTGAAGACACTGGTGCTCCTTTGAGCATCCCCTTGCATTTGAATGTAGGAAGTAATGGCACAATTAACTTCCAAAGTGAAGGTATAGAGGACATGGCAAAAGGACGATGTGTGACGCTTGTTGATTACCTCACAGGAGAAGCTTACCCAATCATGAGCGGTGATGAAATTATACTTGAAATGGAAGCAGGTGTTTATCCAGATCGTTTTGCCCTTGAAATGTCGGCATCATTCATCTCAGAAATTCAACACCCTACATGCCCAGAAAGCAGCAATGGTTCTATTACCGTTGAAAATCAAAGTAAAGGAACAATTTCATGGTACGATGATGCAAATAATCTAATTGCAAGCAGCAACATGAGCGAAAGCACCATTCAAAACCTCAGCCAAGGCATCTACCGTTGTGAAATAGAAAACAACAGTGCCTGCGGCCAATTGGTTTCTCACATGGTATTAAGCGCTCCGTCGCCAATTACCTTGAACAATGAAATCACTCTCCCAAGCTGCTCAAACATGGCAGACGGCGCAATTAGTACACAAATTACGGGCGGTGCAGCACCATTCGAACTTTTGTGGAATACCGCTGACACAGGAAACAGCATTTCTTCCCTGTTTCCTGGAACATACGAATTGAATATTGTTGATGCCAATGTCTGTATTGCACATGCCTCCTTCATTTTGGAAAGCGAAAACCCCATTCATGTGGATTTCGAAGCACCAGAAATGACCGAGCTTGTTGCTGGAATGGCAGTGGTTCCTTTTAACAACAACAGCACGAATGCAAGCTCTTACCTCTGGTCTTTTGGCGACGGTAGCTTCAGCACCGAAGCCAATCCTACACACGTGTATAATGAACTCGGTACTTACCAAGTAATCCTCACCGTGAGCAATGGAAATTGCAGCATAAGCGAAGAAAAAACCATTAGCATTGACAGTGCACAAAGCATCGATAACGACGTTTTTGCAGAAGAATTCAATGTAGGATTTACCATCGACGGAATCTTTGTTCAACACAAAGACGGACAATTTAACGGAATCATAAATGTATACAACATGCTTGGACAGAAACTCATACCGAGTGCCCCTTTCCAAAGCCAAATCAAACTGCAAGTTCCTGTTTATAATAACTATGTTTTGATCGACATTTACTCGCCAGAAACAGGGCAACGAACCTTCATTAAGCGAATTCGTTAATTCTTGTAGAAGAAAGAAAAGCCCCGACGCAAACGTGCATCGGGGCTTTTTCATTTTGGTAATTTCGTCCTACTTATTCCTCATAATCCTCGTCAGAGAACAATTGATTGAATAAATCACTAAAACTATGTCCTTCATCCGCAACATCCTTATTGATCAAGTTGAATTCACCCAAAGCATGCAGCACAAATTCCATCATCAACAACTCATCTCCTGCATTGAGGTTTGGAGCATATTTCCCAACAACATCCCGTAAACCAGGAACACTATGAAGTGCGTCGTGATATTCTTTTTCCGACATTTCAGCCCCGAGGTAAAGTTCGTTTTCAGTAAACCACGATTTGCTTTCCAAAAAGGGGTCTTCCAACTTTCTTCTTTTGATGGTCTCTGGATTAGGAAAAATCTGAGGAAACTTGGTTCTGATGGCCTTCCCGATTAAACCAAAAGCCACTCCTGCAGCGCCTTCTTGTTCTCCTTCATAAACCAACTCAACTTTCCCCGTAACTGCCGGTACAATGGCAGCAAGGTCTCCAATTCGAGTACTGGTCTGTTCTCCACCATTCAAAATACTTCTTCGTTCTGCAGCAGCTACCAAGTGCTCAAATGCCGTGATGGTTAAACGCGCACTTACTCCTGATTTTTGGTCGATCAATTCTGATGACCTCGCCTCAAAAGCAATCAATTCCAATAATTCACTCACCAAATCGCTCTGTTGAACTTTTTCGTTTTGTTGGGGTAAAATTTGAGCTTCTTGAAGGGTGATTTTCTTGCTGATTTCAATGTCCTTCGGGTAATGCGTTAAGATCTGAGATTGAATACGGTCTTTTAGCGGGGTGATGATGGACCCCCTGTTTGTATAATCTTCTGGATTAGCGGTGAAAACAAATTCAACATCCAAGTCCAATCTCAATTGAAAACCTCTAATTTGAATATCCCCTTCCTGAAGCATGTTAAAGAGGGCCACTTGTATTCTGGCCTGTAAATCAGGCAGCTCATTAATCACAAACAAACCTCGATTTGCTCTTGGGATCAAACCAAAATGAATCACCCGTTCGTCTGCGTAATTCAATCCCATGTTTGCTGCCTTGATGGGGTCTACATCACCAATCAAATCTGCCACACTCACATCTGGTGTAGCCAATTTCTCCACATACCTTTTCGAACGGTGAAGCCATGAAATTGGTGTTTTATCGCCGTGTTGCTCAATTAAATCAAGGGCGTATCTCGACAAAGGATTGAGCGGATCGTCGTTAATTTCAGAACCTTCTACTACGGGAATATATTCGTCCAGCAAGCCAACCAATCCACGAGCCATACGCGTTTTTGCCTGACCCCTTAGGCCGAGAAAGTTCATGTTATGTCGGGCCAAAATTGCCCGTTGAATTTCCGGAATTACCGTATTCTCATAGCCCACAATTCCTTCAAACATCGCTTCTCCTGCCTGCATCTTTGCAATCAAGTTGTCGCGAAGTTCATCTTTCACTTTTTTAGACTGATAGGCGCTCTTTTTCAAATCGCCCAAAGTGCGAATACTCGTATCTTGTTTTTTCAAAGTCGTTTTCTTCTATTTCGTTCAAAATCTTGTAAAATCATATCTCCCAAGCCGTCCAAGCCGGTAAAAAAGGCCTTTCCACTATTTGCTTCAGTAAAATCATTAATGAACTCCTGGAGGTAGGGATCAGTAGCAATCATAAAAGTGGTGATGGGTATTTTTTGTTTCCTGCATTGTCTTGCCAAATTGAAACACTTGCCCGTAATGTATGGGTCCAGACCAAAACTGTTCATGTAGTACTCTCCGTTTTCCTTAAGGCACGATGGTTTTCCATCGGTAATCATAAAAATTTGCTTGTTGGAGGTTTTCCTGCGGCGAAGAATATCCATAGCACGTTCCAAGCCTGCAACGGTATTGGTGTGGTAGGGACCTACTTTTAGGTAAGGCAAATCTTTTACACTCACTTCCCAAGCGTCATTCCCAAAGGCCACTATGTCTAAGTTGTCTTTGGGATACTTGCGCATGATCATTTCACTTAGTGCCATGGCCACTTTTTTTGCTGGGGTGATGCGGTCTTCCCCATAGAGGATCATGGAGTGGGATAAATCAATCATCAAGACCGTAGACATGCTTGTAACTTGCATTGTTTCGCGCACTTCAAGGTCGCCTTCATCCATTCTAAAATCCCCGCCAATTCCATGATTGATCTGCGCATTTCTGAAGCTCTCCGAAAAATCAATCTGCTCTAGCTTATCGCCAAATTGAAAAGGCCTACGGTCTTCTGTTTGCTCGTCTCCTTGTCCTAATTTATTGGTTTGGTGCTGGCCAAGGCCTCCTCGCTTCATCTTTCCAAACACTTGGTCTAAGGCGCGCTGACGAATGGCCTGTTCGCCTTTAGAACTAAGTATGGGTATGCCCTTTCCGTTTTCACTTCCGTCTTTTAAAAAGCCCTTTTCTTTTAATTCGTTAATGAAATCGTCAATGCTGTAATTATCGTTTGTTAGTTGGTGCTCCCGATCGATTTGCCTGAGCCAATCGATGGCCTCTTCCACATCACCACTGGTGTGGGTAAGAATTTCAAGAAAGACATCCAAAAGCCGCTCAAAGTCCGTTCTCTTGTCCCTTTTAGGCTTATATTCTGAAAATAAATAACCTTTCATGTTCTTCAATTAGCAGTGTTTAAAACGTAGGCCGTAAATCGGTCTTTCAAGGAGAAAAAGTTATTAATTTTAACCAAGCATTAAGAGATAAGTTCATTGTCTTTATATCATGATAAAAAACCTAGCCACACTTCTACTTTCAATTGCGCTTCTAAGTGCTTCAGCTGCTACAAAGCTTAAAACGATCATTCATTTTGAGCACAACGAACACACGGTTTGTGCTGCTGGAAAAGCATCGATTAATGACTTAATTATGTCTATTGGCGAAGGTGAAATTGAAAAAATCGATATCGTTGGTCATTGTTCTCCTGATGGCGACATGGATTTCAACCTAAAACTCAGCGAAAAAAGATCAACTGCGGTTTATGAAATTCTAAGCGCTTCGATAAAAGATGTTGGGCAGTATCAGCTCATTGCTTTCGGAGAACTGCATCAGCCCAATCCAGATCAGCCTGAAATGAACCGCTGTGTAGAGCTTATAGCCTATGTCCTCGATCCAAATCCGCCAATGCTCATTGCTGAAAACCCAGCGAGCATTCTCTTTCCTGAGGACTTTCCAAAGCCTGTAAAAAACGATTTAGCCCTGAATGAGCCCAGCCCCGAAATATTACCCAAATCTGAATTAAAACACCTCAAAGAAACCACCACTTCAGAAGGCACCAGCTTTTCGGTTCAAAGCATCTACTTCCATGGGAATTCTGCTGTTTACAAGAAAAGTGCACAAGATGCCCTCGATGAATTGCTGCGCTACATGAAGGAACACCAAATCCGAATTCGAATTGAAGGTCATGTCAACGGCGAGTTTGGGAAACGCTACATGAAAGAAATTGAACGGAGTAATCCTGAACGAATAGGGTATAAGAATGCAGAAGATTTAAGTCTTGCGAGAGCCAACAGCATTAAGCGTTTTCTGGTAGAAAACGGCATTGATCCATCCCGTATCGATTGTGTTGGCAAAGGAGGTAAATTCCCCGTTCACAAGAAACCGAAAAACGAAAAGGAAAACGCCGCGAACAGGCGAATAGAAATTATCGTTCTCTAAAGGAACAACTTTTTGAAGTTCTCGCTGTTTTACTGCTAAACGCATCAATCCATGAAGAAGTCCAACAAATACTGTGTTTCACAATTCATTTACCAACGCTGGAAAACACGCGAAGTGATGATTGGTCATGTTGGTTTTGGCGGCGATAATCCTATTCGCGTGCAGTCGATGACAACGGCAGACACCATGGATACCGAAAAAACAGTGGCCGAATCGATTCGAATGATTGATGCGGGTTGCGAGTTGGTGAGAATTACAGCCCCCAGTAAAAAAGACGCTGCTAACCTTGCGGTAATCAAGAAGGAATTGCTCGAGAAAGGCTACGATACACCCTTAGTAGCCGATATTCACTTCACCCCAAATGCCGCTGAAGAAGCCGCTGAACACGTTGAAAAAATACGTGTTAACCCAGGAAACTACGCCGATAAAAAGAAATTTGAACATCACGAATATACCGACGAGTCCTACAACACAGAGCTCGAACGTATTCGCGAACGTTTCACCCCTTTGGTGCTCAAATGCAAACGCCTCAACAGAGCCATGCGCATCGGTACAAACCACGGCTCATTAAGCGATCGCATCCTCTCCCGTTATGGGGATACTCCACTGGGAATGGTTGAATCGGCCATGGAGTTTTTACGAATTTGTAGGGATCACGACTACCACGACATTGTGATTTCGATGAAAGCTAGCAATGCTAAAGTCATGGTTCAAGCCTATCGCCTCTTGGTCAACCACATGATGGCGGAAGGCATGAATTACCCACTTCACCTCGGTGTAACGGAAGCGGGTGATGGAGAAGACGGTAGAATTAAATCGGCTGTGGGCATTGGTACGCTGCTCGAAGATGGCTTGGGCGATACCGTGCGCGTTTCCTTAACTGAAGCACCCGAAGAAGAAATTCCGGTTGCTCGTATTTTGGTTGATCGCTACTTAAATCGTCAAGATGCTCCACCAATTGAAGCAGTTCCTTCAAGCATCGACCCCTTTGAGTACGACAGAAGAAAATCTCACGCTGTAGGTCAAATTGGTGGCGGACAAGTTCCGGTGGTGATTGCCAACCTTTCAAAACGAGATCAAATTCAAGCGGCTTCCTTTTTTGGAGCTGGATATCAGTACAGTGTTCCTTTGGATAAATGGAACATTGCAGACATGGCCGCAGACTACATTTATGTTGGTCAACACCAAATCGATTTTGAAATACCCGGCACCTTAAGCATCATCCAAGATCATGGCTATTGCCAAAACAAAGATCGTCACCTTCCTTTATTGGAGCTTGATGTGCTACTTCGTGATGGAGCGCCTGAGCAAGCTTATTTCTTAGCGCTAGAAAATAAAGATTTGAATGCTGAAATCATTGCGTTTTTGAAGGCCGACAGCAATGTGATTGTTTTATTGAAGACCCAGCAAGAGCATGCCATGGCTGATATGAGAACGGCCTTTTACAAGTTGATGAATGCTGATGTGAGCTGCCCTGTTGTGCTATCTCGTCAATACAAACTTTCATCTGAAGACCATTTTAGAATGTATAGTGCTACAGACTGTGGTGCTTTGCTTTTAGATGGTTTGGGCGATGGCGTTTTAGTTGCTGGTGATCAAATTCCAGTTAAAACTGAAATCTCTACTGCTTTTGGTATCCTTCAAGCTACCAGAACCCGAATTAGTAAAACAGAATACATCTCTTGTCCTTCTTGTGGTAGAACCTTATTCGATCTTCAAGAAACCACAGCCAAAATTAGAGCAAAAACCAGCCACTTAAAAGGAGTGAAAATTGGCATTATGGGCTGTATTGTAAACGGACCAGGAGAGATGGCTGATGCCGATTATGGCTATGTTGGAACGGGTGTTGGAAAGATTACGCTCTACAAAGAGAAGGAAGTGGTGCGAAGAAATGTTCCCGAAGCAGAAGCTGTGGATGCTTTGATTGATTTAATTCGAGAGCACGGCGATTGGGTGGAAGTTCAAAGCTCTGTAGAAGCCTGATTTTCTGGAGGAATAGTAGCGTCAATTTCTGAAACCTCCATCTCTTCATGATCTTGAGAACTTTCCTTCTTGAAGTAGGCTTTTTGGCGAATGATAATCCAAATAATTCCCACAGATATAGCGGCATCTGCTACATTAAAGATGGGTGGGAAGATTTCTCCACCTCGTGCACCGAAATAAGGCACCCATTGTGGCCACTCCATGCAAAAGTGGAGCATATCAACCACCTTACCTTGTAGGAAAGCAGCATATCCCGGAGCTTCTTCGCTTGCAAATTCAGCGGCCTTTCGAGCTGTACTTCTTGTGAATAACTGTCCGTAAACAGCACTATCAATGATATTTCCAATAGCACCAGCAAGCACAAGCGACACGCAGGTAATAAAGCCTTTCGCTTGTTGTTCTTTAATGACTCTTCGCAAGTAAAACCCAATAACGATAACAGCAATTACCCGAAAAAGGGTCAAGCTAATTTTACCCCAAACTCCAGGTAAGCTCATGCCCCAAGCCATGCCCGGATTCTCAATAAAATGAAGTTGGAACACACCCTCAATTACGGGTATGCGTTCGTACAACTCAAAATTGAGCTTGACATAAACTTTAGATACCTGATCAACGATCAGAACGAGTAATATGGTGAAAATTGATCTATACAAGAGCGGCGCTTATTGCTTGTTCTTCGCATCAATACTTAAGGTAGCGTGAGGAACTAAACGAAGACGCTCTTTGGCAATCAACTTTCCTGTTTCTCTGCAAATACCGTAAGTTTTATTGCGAATTCGCAACAAGGCATTCTCAAGGTTTCTGATAAACTTCTCTTGGCGACTTGCCAATTGAGCCGTTTCTTCGCGGCTCATTGTTTCAGAACCATCTTCCATCATTTTAAATGTTGGTGAGGTATCTTCTGTTGTATTATCGTCTGAGTGAGACAATGATTTTTTGAGTTGATCTAAATCTTGTCTTGCTTGCTCGAGTTTCTCTTTGATGAGGATCTCGAACTCCTTTAATTCGTCGTCTGAAAATCTTACTTCTGCCATGTTCTATCAATTAAGGCGCTGGATGGAAATTTCCGTGCTTAGGTTATCATCCACTTCAACGTTTAAACCGTTATCAATCGTATCGACCAATTCCAATTTTCCTGCCAAAGTCTCCGCGCTAATATACTTTAAATTGTTTTCGACAGCTTGGTTAATTCCGTCTTGCTTTTTGATGTACAAAGCAATGCGATCTGTTAACTCCAAACCACTGTCTTTTCTAAGGTTTTGAATTCTATTTACCAATTCTCGTGCAATGCCTTCCTCAATCAATTCTGCATTTAAGGTGAGGTCTAAAGCCACTGTTATTGGTCCATCAACACTCACCGTCCAACCCGGAATATCGTCGGTAAGAATTTCAACATCACTTGGTTCCAAACGGAACTCTTGATCATCAACATTGATCATCAATTCACCTGTACGTTCCAAAGTGCTTATTTGTTCTTGTCCGAGCGCATTTATTGCAGCACTTGCGGCCTTCATTGATTTTCCGAACTTCGGACCTAAGGCTTTAAAATTTGGTTTGATTCGCTTCACCAAAACACCCGCAGTGTCGCGCAAATATTCCAATTCTTTTACATTCACCTCAGCCAAAACAAGATCTTCAACTGCTTGAAGTTGTCTTTCGAAAGTAGCATCTAAAATAGGCACCATGATCTTCTGCAAAGGCTGTCTTACTTTCAAACGCTCCTTCTTACGAATACCAAGAACCATTGAGGTCAGCTTTTGAGCGATGTGCATGCGTTGTTCTAAATCCACATCAATCTGCGTTTCATCCACTTTTGGGAAGTCTGCTAAATGAACGCTATCGATTTTCTCGTGTGTTCCAGAGGTGAGATCGGTATACAATTGATCCATGTAGAAGGGAGCAATCGGCGCAGCCATAATCGCCACCTTTTTCAAACATTGGTGAAGTGTTTGGTATGCCGAGATTTTGTCTTCAGCATATTCGCCTTTCCAGAAGCGTCTTCTGCACAAACGAACATACCAGTTGCTGAGCTCATCACTAACAAATTCCTGAATCAAACGTCCTGCTCTTGTGGGCTCATAAGCTGCATATGCCGCATCCACATCAGCCACCAAAGAATTCAACTTCGAAAGGATCCAACGATCGATTTCTGGTCGATTCGCTACCGCTTCTTCCTGATCAACAAAGCCATCAATATTGGCGTAAAGCGCAAAGAAGTTATACGTATTGTAAAGTGTGCCGAAGAATTTACGTTGCACTTCGGTAATTCCATCTTGGTCAAACTTCAAATTGTCCCAAGGCTGGGCGTTGGTAATCATGTACCATCTTGTGGCATCCGGACCGTATTGCGCAAGGGTTTCGAAAGGATCAACCGCATTGCCCAAACGTTTCGACATTTTTTGTCCGTTCTTGTCTAAAACCAAACCGTTCGACACCACCGTTTTATAAGCCACTTGATCGAAATTCAATGTAGCAATGGCGTGCAGTGTGTAGAACCAACCTCTTGTTTGATCAACTCCCTCAGCAATAAAATCAGCCGGAAATGCCTTGTTTTCATCAATCATTGCCTTATTTTCAAAAGGGTAATGCCACTGTGCGTAAGGCATCGAACCTGAATCAAACCAAACATCGATCAAATCGGCTTCTCTTTGCATGGGCTTGCCGCTATCGCTCACCAGGATAATCTCATCAACCATTGGCTTATGAAGATCGAACTTGGCGTAGTTTTCTGCACTCATGTCGTTGGGATCAAAGTTGGCAAAAGGATTGGCCTTCATCAAGCCTGCGTTTACTGATTTCTCGCAAGCCGTTTTCAGTTCAGCCACAGAAGAAATACAAATGGCTTCATCACCTTCTTCTGTTCTCCAAATTGGAATTGGAATTCCCCAGTATCTCGAACGCGATAAGTTCCAGTCATTGGCGTTTTCCAGCCAGTTACCGAAACGTCCTGTTCCCGTGCTTGCTGGTTTCCAAGTGATGGTGTTATTGAGTTCCACCATTCGATCTTTAATGGCCGAAACTTTGATGAACCAAGAATCGAGCGGATAATATAAAATAGGGCGATCTGTTCTCCAGCAATGAGGGTAAGAGTGCTCGTATTTTTCTACATTGAACGCCAAACCTCTTTCTTTAAGGTGAATAGCGATTTCAACATCTACAGAACGTTCTGGAACTTCATCGTCGTTATAGTACTCGTTTTTAACGTATTTGCCACTCCATTCACCCAGACCTTCTATAAACCTTCCTTGTAAATCAACCAAAGGAACTCCTTGTCCGTTAGCATCTGCCACAAGCATTGGTGGAACACCCGCATCTTTGGCAACTTTCGCATCATCAGCACCAAAAGTCGGAGCCGTGTGTACGATTCCTGTTCCGTCTTCTGTTGTTACGAAGTCTCCAGGAATCACCACAAAAGCCTTTTCAAGATCTTCCATCGGCTTTGCCCAAGGGAGTAACTGAAGGTATTTCATCCCAACAAGATCGCTACCCATTGCAGTACCCACAACTTCATAATCCGGATCTTTTTTACCTCCAAAGTGTTTTGAGAGAAGCGCTTCTGCTAGAATAACAGTAATGGGCTCATTCGTGTACTTGTTGATGGTATTGACGAGTGCGTATTTAATTTTTGGTCCAACTGTCAGGGCCGTGTTTGAAGGAAGCGTCCAAGGGGTTGTTGTCCAAGCCACAAAGTAGCATTTGTTCAAGGATTTTCCCGCATCTACAAAGGCTTCTACTTGAGCCAAAGACGAATTCTCCACTTCAAATTGGGCCACAATCGTGGTGTCTTTTACATCGCGGTAAGTTCCTGGTTGGTTCAATTCGTGTGTTGATAAACCAGTACCAGCTTTTGGTGAATAGGGCTGAATGGTATAACCTTTATAGAGCAAGCCTTTATCGTAGATCTGACCCAATTGCCACCAAACACTTTCGATGTATTTGTTGTCGTAAGTCACATACGGGTCATCCATGTTCACCCAATAGCCCATTTCTTGGGTAAGCCGATTCCAAACGTCGGTATATTTCATCACCGCTTTTCTGCAGGCTTGGTTGTATTCTTCAACCGAAATTGTTTTCCCGATATCCTCTTTGGTGATGCCCAATTCCTTTTCAACACCAAGCTCAACCGGCAAACCGTGGGTGTCCCAACCCGCTTTACGCATGACGCGTTTCCCTGTTAAGGTCTTGTATCGGCAAAAAATATCTTTAATGGCACGGCCCATAACGTGGTGAATTCCGGGCATTCCATTTGCTGAAGGTGGTCCTTCAAAAAACACAAAGCTGTTCTCTTCAGGGCGAGAATCAATACTTCGCTGGAACACATTTTTCTCTTCCCACTTCTTGAGTACCTCTGCGGCAACATTGGGCAAATGCAACGCGGGGTATTCTTTATACTTATCGGCCATGATATTTCCTTTTAAAGCCCACGAATTTAAGCATTTCATATGGAGTAACAGCTTGCTTTTTGGCTAGCTTTTTTTAAGATGAAATCATTTCACCTACATCATAGTCATCCGCACACTGACAATCGCTTATGCTCTTCGATACGTAATGTGGATGAGAAAACTTCACCTCATGAAAAAGCTAATCTTTACAGCCTGTTTCGCCATTTTTAGTAGTTCGTTTGCTTGGACACAAAGCAAGCACCTTGAAAACGCAAATGAATCTTTCAGCCAAATGGCCTTTAAGGAAGCCGCAGAAGGCTATCATCGTTGTCTTGAAAAGACCCTGAAAACACCTTTTTAATGCGACGTATTGCCGATTGTGCTTTGAATTCGGGCGACTTTGAAAAGGCTATTGTTTGGTATCAAAACTGCCTTCAAAAAGGAGGCTTCTTCAGGGACGACCAGCTTTGTCTTTCTCAAGCGCTGATTGCCTCAGGAGCTTATGAGGCAGGGATGGAAGAACTGTATTCCTTTGCCGATAATCACCCAGAAGACCCCAGAACAATCGCCATCAAAGCGCAAGAAAACAACAAAGGGAAATCACACAAATACCTCTTGAAAAATGGGGGCTCGAGTAAAGTTGGCCTAGGTCAAACATTGAGCTTTGAAATGGGAGTAAACGCCTCTAAAATTGGCCCTTTAGCAAAGAAAAACAGCATGATTAATGTTTTTCAGGGTGAAAACCTCCTTTTCAGCGAAAGCGGCATCGATTGTGCTTTCGACCCTGTAGAACAGGTATTCGTAATTACTTCCATCAAGGAATCGAGAAAAGGCATTTTATATGATGAAACAGGAAGGCCTCTGTGGGAAATGAATGCCTTTGATTTTGATGGAGTCCCATTAACAGAAAATCACTTCATAAAAAACTTTGCATCAAGCACTCATTGTGTTGGACTGCCTAGATTTAATGAAGAAAGTATCTTGTTTAGTAGTAATTCAAGAGAAGGGCGAGGAGGTTTTGATATTTACGAATTGAAGCGAACAAACCTTGATAAAGCACTTCCAAAGAATCTCAGGTCAATGAATACCCCAGGTGATGAGTGTTACGCTCATTATGAGCAAGGGAACATCATCTTTAGTTCGAATGCTTGGCCAGGTTCAGGTGGATTTGATTTGTTCTGCTTAGAACATACTGCACTATACCCCAAGGCCATAAAGAACAGTTCATCTGCTAACGAATTTATACTAGGAATCTCAGAAGGTCAAGCAGCTGTGCACGCCTATAGTCCATATAACGGAAGCAAGCACGACTCAGCATTGCTCGCGCTTGAGGAATATCATTGTTTAGAAATTACTTTCGAACTCCCGATTGACGAAGAGTTTGTCATTTACAACAAACGTCGAGAAGAAATTACCAAAGGACGAACAGAAAATAATAAAATGGCTTTCCTTATTCGTCCCGATGAGCTTTTAGAAATTACAGGGAGCATAGCTGGAACCTTATTTGAGTTTAGTGTATGGACCGATGGTGAGAACCCGCAGTTTCTCAGTATGGAATTATTAAAAGCACAGGCCATTGTCTATAAAGCCTTTGACGGTCAGGGAAGTGGCATTGTTCTGGGTGAAGAAAAAGCACGACTCAATGACGTCTTCCTTTATGAGGATCCCTACTTATTTGCCGAAGAAAACACCATAACGCATTCGCTTGTGTCTTTTGATTCAGAGACAGCTCAGGTGGGAAACCTCATTGCTGTTAAAAATCAAAGCGGTGAAGTTATTCATCACGCTTTGGTAGATGAGCATCATCAGATCCACATACCTTATAACAGCTCAGAAATTAGTGGTTTCAATCGATTCGTAATTGATCAAAACGGGAAAGCAAGTGCATCAAGCTCCTTACTTGCGCTTAGGATGGAGGAAATTCAGAAGACCGCCAAAGAAGATTATTTTAGTGAAAATGCGGCAAAAAACCTCCTCTCTTTAGGTGAAGACCCAAATGAAATTGAACGCCTTGTACTATACCCAAAGCCAAGCGGTACAATTGCCTTAGGAAATGGCCGTTTTGTTGCGTTTGAAAGCGCTGAAACGGCTGATACATCTAGGCAAAATCAAAACACCCTTTCGAGTCCAAAAACAAATCAAAGAGTAGCCAAAACCAATTATGAAAGCAAGAGTGCTTTCAACCTAGCAGCCATTTATTTTGAATACAACAGCGACATTGTCGCCCCTAGTGCGCTGCAGCAGTTGATTGGTTTTGTTGAAGAATTAGCCGTAAATAATGATAAACGACTTGTTATTAGCGCACATGCTGATGCGCGAGGGAGCAAGCATTTCAACCAAGAACTCAGCAGAAGAAGAGCAGAAGCTGTGGCTCTAGCTCTTGTGAACCTAGGAGCTAGCCCAGATCAAATCGTCTTGCAGTGGTTTGGAGAATCAAATATTATCAATCATTGTAGTGATCAAGCCATTTGTTCGGAGGATTTACACAAAAAAAAAAGGGAGAGCCGACTTAAAATTGCTCTCAAACGAAGAATTAGCCTTAGAGCAGTAAACCAAAACAAAACCTATGAAAATCAAGGGCTTCGGCCCTTTTTTTTGTGCCCGAAAATTTCGTCTGTCAGATAAATCCCACATTTTCTGTCAGAAATGATAACCTTTTAGTGTAAGTCAGGGTATAAGGAGGAAGAAGCACAATGACTTGCTATCTAACCTAACTCAATGAATCAATTAAAATTGAAACAATGAGACGACTTAACCCGCTTAACCAGCACCAACAGCTTAACCTCTGTCCTGACTTTACATCCGTAAAAGTTAAACTCCTGCAAATGCCTTTGCAGCAGCGATAAACTCCTTTGGCAGTGAGCCTGCCCAAAACTTGATTTTTACCAACATAGAGTAATCACTTAATACTGTGATCATGGACAATCTTTACCCAAATTTTTCTACCCAGAAAAAATCTAAAACCCCGTTATTCAAAGCTTTTAGCTTGAATTACACCTTTATTTTCTTGCTTACATTAAGCTGTCTACTTTGCAACAAGTCATTCTTGGCTCAAACAACTTGGACAGAAAATGCAGCAGCTTATAACCTCGATTTGAATGGAAACAAAGACGGAGGATTCTCTTTCTGCGATTTTGATCTAGATGGTGATTTCGATCTTTTGATCAACACCAATAGCAGTTCATATTTGTATGAAAACATTGGAGGAACCACATTCAACGATATTACCGCAAGTCGCGCTCCTGAGCTCACAAATTCTGCTCGTGAGCGTTGTGCTGTTTGGGGCGATTTGAACAACGATGGTTATCCCGATTTCGCACGAAACACCTCTAACCGTGGTATCGAAGTCTTCCTTCAAGACCCCGTGACAGGAAATTTTGGTGATGGAAACGGTGGTTTCGCAACGCAAGAGTACAACGGTAATAACCCTGGAAACTTCAATATCGCCGATGGTGTAAACACCGAAGGTATGGGGTTCATCGATTATAACGGCGATGGATACTTAGACATCGTGTTCGACAACCACAACTTTGGTGTGGACATGCTTGAAAATGATGGTAGCGGATTCTTCACGCATGTAACGGCAAAAGGACCTTCATACAATGCAGGCAATCCTGCAACCTGGCCTTTAGGACTCGCACAAGACGCTGTTGATGGCGATTATGGCTCGGTAACAGATTATGACAATGATGGTTGGGTAGACTTCATTGCTCGAAAAAGAAATCAAGTTGACTTTTTTAGAAACATTGGTGGAACATTCGATGAAGCCGTAGATTTAGATCAATCTAAAAATGGAAACAAAGGAGCGGTAAACTTCTCTGATTTTGATAATGATGGCGATTTTGATTTGTACTGGACCGAAAACGGAACCAATCAAATTTATGAAAACCAAAATGGAAACTTCGTTGCTTTGGGCGCTGCTACTGGTATTCCAACTGGTTTTGGTGGAAACCGTATTGATGGACTAGCTTGTGGCGATGTAGACAACGATGGTGATATTGACATCTTCCTCGCTGGAGACCAAACTGGGTTTCTTTACATCAATCAAATTAACGATCCAATTGGCGGGGCGAATACTGGCGCTGCTATGACTTTTGTTGATAGCGGTGAGACCTTTTATAATGACGATGGTGAAGGCGCCTCGTTTGTAGATATTGATAATGATGGCGACTTAGACTTGTATGTGAACATCAGAAACGATGAGAATGTATTGTTCATCAACAACCTCTCCGGTCCAGCTCTGGACAATTACCTGTTTGTAGACATCAAAGAAAACAGAGCTATTGCCAACATGCCTGCTGGCGTAGAAAGAGATGCATTAGGAGCAACTTTATGTCTTGTTGATTGTGACGGAAATGTTATTTCTGGAATCCGAGAAATTAATGGAGGAAATGGTCATGGAACACAGGATGTTTCTAGAATACATTTTGGTTTGCCCGATGGTCCTGCAGATTACTACATTTTACAAGCATCTTATCCAAACATTGCGGGTCAACCTCGCCTCCAAATCAATGAGGAAATTCGTCCAGTTGATTACGCCTACCACCTCTACGAAATTACCTATGATGCCGCATTGAATAATGCCCCAATTGGTCAAGACGATATTCTTTACTTCACAGAAAACACACCATTAACCTTCAACCCTTTATTGGATCATGGGAACGGTGTTGATAGCGATCCAGACGGTGATGCCATCTACGTTTACGCTATTGGCACTCCTCCAAGTAATGGTACAGCAAGTGTGAATGGTAATGGAACAATCACTTACACTCCAGGAACTGATTTCATTGGCATCGATACATTCACTTACATCATTGCAGATAACCCATTTTGCGCTGCTGCTGGCTTGTTTGATGAAATTACTGTAGAACTCATTTATCAAGACTCACCAGACAATTGTGTTGTTAGTTTTGATCCTTACACTTGGACGGAACTACCTCCAAATGATGATGGTTCAACACCACAAATCAACATCCCTTTTGATTTTCTATTGTATGGTATTACTTATAACTCACTGTACATCAATAATAACGGAAATGTCTCTTTTGACAACCCCTATGCTTGGTTTACTTCTGCTGGTTTCCCTATTGGTACTCCTATGATTGCACCTTTTTGGGGTGATGTGGATACCCGTGATTGGGGTCCTTATGGATACCAAGGTGAAGTATGGTACACAGTTAATTCAAACTCTGTTTACGTTACTTGGTTGAATGTTGGTCCATACAACGCCTATGCAGCGGTGAACGACAACCTTCAAAACACCTTTACCCTTGTCATGTCTGATGGAACTGATCCTATTCTCGCTCCTGGGAATAATATTGGTTTCTTCTATGGCGACATGCAATGGACAACTGGAAGTGCCTCGGGCGGAACAGATGGCTTTGGTGGTTCCCCAGCCACGGTTGGTGTTAACGCTGGAAACGGTGTCGACTATGTTTTGCTTGGAATGTACAATCAAGACAATCCCGACTACGACGGTCCTGGTGGGAACGATGACGGTGTGAATTGGTTGGATGACGAATGTTTCGAATGGAATGTTTCTAGCTCAGAGAACTTTCCCCCTGTTGCACAAGGCTTCCCTCAAGGAAACAGCTACAACATCTGTTTTGGCGCAACTGAAACTCTAAACCTCGGGTTTACTGGTCCAGAAACAGACGAAATTGTTGACCTCACAATCAATACTAATGCTTGGGCGGGTGCAACTATTCTGTCTTCAGCAAATGGAAATCCTGCTACTGCTGCACTCGAAATCACAGGAGATGTAGTTGGCACATACATCATCAGCTTAACAGCTACTGACAATGATGTTGAGACAGAGACAACAACAATTGACCTTATCGTAAACGTACTCGATTGTAACTGTTCAGCACCACCAAGCATTGCTTGTGCTGCGGACCAAACAAGCAATACAGATTTAAACAGCTGTGATGCCAACCTTAGTGTAACAGCACCAGCTGTTGTTAGCTCTTGCTTTGGTACTACCGCAATTGATTTTGATGGTACGAACGATTTCATCCAAGTTCCTAATCGAATTAATGATGGCGCCTTTGCTATTGATTTTTGGTTCAAGCCAGAAGCAAGTACTTGGAACGGAACCATCTTCGATATGTCTGAAGACGACGATGCTAATGGAACAAATCAGCGCTACTTCTATATCCATGGAGACCAAAACGGGCTAGAGTTTAGCTTTGAATCTGATGATGATTCAGATGTGAACCTCAATGCAAACCTTGATTTGAGTGAGGTGAGATGGTATCATGTTGTAGTTAATGGAAACTTTAATGCAGCTGGCCCTCACCAAATGTATATTGATGGATCACTAGAAGCATCATCAAATGCTACTACTAGCGCTAAACCAACAACATACAGAACTCCTCGTATTGGTAATTACGGTTCTAGTTATGTGGTTCCACAAAATGCTTTTGGTGGACAAATTGACAATTTCAGAATCTACAACACCAACCTTTCTGCTACGGAAGTGAGTGAAGTAGCTTGTTCTAACTTAACAAGTGTGCCTAACAACCTGATCATGAACCTTCAGTTTGAAGACGGAACAGGAAGCGCTACTGCCAGTGATTCCGGTCCAGACGGAAACGATGGAACCTTGAACAACATGAACGTGGCTAACGTTTGGGTAAGCTCTGACTTAATTAGCGAATGTACAACGCTCACTAACAATATTACAGGTACAAACGATGCTTCTGGTGTTTATCCATTGGGAAGTACTAACGTTATCTGGACAGCAACGAACACTTCTGGGAACAGCAATTCATGCACCCAAGTAATAACTGTTCTTGATAACCAAGCTCCAAGCATCACTTGCCCTGCTAACATTAATACCTCAAACGCACCCGGTTTATGTGAAGCAAACATCGCTCTTGGTAATCCCGTGGTTTCAGATAACTGTGGAGTTCCAACTTTCAGCAATAATGCGCCTGCTACATTCCCAATTGGAACTACAGATGTAATTTGGACAGTAACAGATGGTGCTGGAAACACTTCAACCTGTACACAAACAGTAAGCGTTAACGATAACGAATTACCAAATGCCGTTTGTCAGGATTTAACAGTTGAATTAGACGCTTCTGGCTCTGCAAGTATTTCAAGCGCTATGATTGACAATGGCTCAAGTGATAATTGTGGAATTGATAACATCTCAATCAGCCAAAATAGCTTTGATTGTTCTGATTTATCTTCAGGAACAACAATCACCTCAAGCAATGGTTATAATGTCAATATAAATGTTGATGCAATTAATATTAATCCTAGCAGTTTTTCTTGTGCGTTTGGTTACAATTACACTGTTGATTTAGCTTATACAGTGACATTTGACGGAGCTAACATTCCTTCAAATTTATTTACACTTCAAGGAACGATAGGATGTGGTCTAAACTCACACTTCTTCAACCTTCCAAATACAGGTGGATCAGGTACAGTTACTTCTGCTAATTCTTACACTTCTAACACTGATTGTGCGACCGTTACTCCAGAGAGTTTAGGATGTAATACCATTAACATTCAGATTTCTGGTCCAGGAATACCGAACCAAACCATCACCCTAAATCCTTCTGCAGTTCCGGTAACAATGACCGTTACTGATACAAATGGAAATGTTAATACCTGCACCTCAATGGTGACAGTTGAAGACAACATTCCACCAACAATCACGTGTGCTGCAAATGTAAACGCTTCTACAGACCTTGGTTCTTGCTTTGCTACTGTTTCACTTGCTGCTCCTAGTACTGCTGATAACTGTGGTGTAGCTTCGGTAACCAATAATGCTCCAGCTACCTTCCCTATCGGTACGACTCCTGTTACTTGGACAGTGACTGACAATGCTGGGAACACCGCTACTTGTTCTCAAAATGCTACGGTTGCTGATAACGAGAATCCAACAATCACTTGTGGTGGAGACATCAGTGTAAATACAAACGCAGCAGGATGTAGAGCCAATGTTACCGTTCCTGCACCTACAACGAGTGACAACTGTGGAATTAGTTCTTTGGTGAACAATTACAACGGAACAACAAATGCCAGTGACAACTACCCAGTTGGAACAACGACTGTTGTATGGACCATCACAGATAATGCTGGGAACAGCTCAACTTGCTCTCAAGACATTACTGTGATTGATAATTTAACAGCAGACGCTGGCTCAAACCTTACTGTATGTGAAGGAGAAACGGTTAATTTGTTTGCAAATGCATCTGGGGCTAGTCCGTTCCTCTATTCTTGGAACAACGGCTTAGGAAACACACCAACACCTTCATTTGTGGGTAGTCTTGGTACTTACGCAAATCAAACCACTACTTATACTGTAACGGTTTCAGACGATAACGGCTGTATAGATACAGACAACGTCAACGTTACAATTCTTTCTGTTCCTCAAGCAAGTATTAGTACTGTTGATGCCACTTGCGGAAGCAATAATGGTTCAGTTACCTTCAGTTTTAATGGCCACCCCAACAGAGGAGCTGTTGAATATAGTCTTAATGGTGGGTCAAGCTACCAACCCGCAGTTGCCGACAACTCAGGGGCAGTTACTTATAATGGACTTGCTCCAGGAACATATACCTTCTTCGCAAGATGGGGTAATGACGAATGTCCGGTTTCATTGGGCTCCTTCACCATTTCAGATGTTGATACAACTGACCCAACGATTGTTTGTCCGGCGAATATCACTGCATCTACCTCGGCCGCTTTTTGCTCGGCAAATGTAAGTGTTGCTGTACCTGTTACGAATGACAACTGTTCGGTAACAAGCTTGGTAAACGACTTTAACGCTACTGGTAATGCTTCTGGTGTTTATCCACTTGGAACAACAGCAGTACTTTGGACAGTGAGTGATTATAACGGGAATACAGCCTCTTGTTCAATGAATATCACCGTGATTGATGATGTGGCACCTGTAATTACTTGTGCTTCGGATGTGATTGCAAGCACAAACCTTGGCTCTTGTTCGGCGAGTATTGCTTTGCCATCACCTGTGGCAACGGACAATTGTGGTCTTGCTTCTCTTATTGATAATGCTCCAGCTACTTTCCCTATCGGTACAACAACAGTAACATATACCGCTGTAGATAATGCTGGTAATGTTTCTACTTGCGCTATTGATGTAATTGTTAGCGACAACGAAAACCCAACAATCACTTGTGCGGCTGATGTCAACACCACTACCGATGCCGGTTCCTGCTTCGCGGCTGTAGTACTTGCTGCTCCTACTACTTCAGATAACTGTGGTGTAGCTTCAGTGAACAACGACGCTCCAGCTACCTTCCCTATCGGAACAACAACAGTGACTTGGACGGTAACTGACAACGCTGGAAATACCGCTACTTGCACGCAAGATGTAATGGTAACGGATAACGAAAACCCAACAATCACTTGTGCTGCAGATGTTAATGCAACTACTGATGCCGGTTCTTGCTTCGCGACTGTGGTACTCGCTGCTCCTACTACTGCTGATAACTGCGGTGTAGCTTCAGTAAGCAACAACGCTCCAGCTACCTTCCCTATCGGAACAACAACAGTGACTTGGACGGTAACTGACAATGCTGGTAACACGGCTACGTGTATTCAAGATGTAACGGTTACGGATATCGAAAACCCAACGATTATTTGTGCGGCTGACGTGAATGCAACTACTGATGCTGGTTCTTGCTTCGCAACTGTGGTGCTCGCTGCTGCTACTACTGCGGATAACTGCGGTGTAGCTTCAGTGAACAACAACGCTCCAGCTACCTTCCCTATTGGTACAACAACAGTGACTTGGACGGTGACTGACAACGCTGGTAACACCGCTACTTGTACTCAAGATGTGACGGTTACAGATAACGAAAACCCAACGATCACTTGTGCTGCTGCTGTCAACACAACGACCGATGCTGACGATTGTTTCGCTACTGTCGTGCTTGCTGCGCCTACTACT
>Ga0209652_1000364_pt1 | contig 38859 bp, 21 predicted proteins | sample SaaInl74LU_5_DNA_FD_184641 | JGI IMG/M metagenome (GOLD analysis project Ga0209652, IMG submission 184641) | Marine microbial communities from expanding oxygen minimum zones in the Saanich Inlet - ESP_74LU_5_DNA (SPAdes) (version 2) | ecosystem: Environmental > Aquatic > Marine > Intertidal zone...
TGAAAAAGATGCTTCTATGCTATCATGGCCAACTATGATGGGTCACTAGAAGCTGTTGGTTGCCATATTCACAGCGTGAGATACGATATGGTGCTAGAGAGTAGAGTAATATTATTATGGTGTGAGGAAAATATCAAAAATCGCGTTCATTTTATTGTATTCGTTATTGTCATTAGCACTCCACGACACATCTTCATCGTTTTCACAATACTATTTCATCCTCTGAGTATCTATCTAAAATAATCAATACAATGTTTGGCCTTGCTCCCAACTCCCATATAGTAGAAGTACAAAATTTGCTTCGCTTCCTTTAATAGACCGACGGCTTTTTTGATATACTTTCCATGAAATTTCTCAACCCATCAACATCATCGTCCTGGTTTGAACACAACCCTCTACATTGTCCCTCTACCACAACTGTCGGCTTGTACTCCATCTGCGGTAACTCCACCTTGTTGAACTCACTTACAAGCTCATCTCTCGCATTAAACGCCACAACGATACTGAAAATAAATCCCAAAACTGCAATACCCGCAGCTGGAACGAGAAGTGCAAGATTACCATCGGCCGGGACTTCTCCGAACAGAGGGACACTTCTCATGGGGACATTTGATGGGGTTGGTTCATCTATGCGGGTTAAGCTTGCGATGAGAGGATCAAGTTTCTTTTGTTTGGTAGTGGCAGGTTGCTGAGGAATACTGCTTGCGGGAGCGGTATCGTCAGAGCTATCTAAATTTTCTGGTGAATCTTCAGATGAAAATAACGTGGTGCTACTGGTGGATGTGGTGACACCAACTTGAAAGTGTGTAGCTGTGTTGGTGGTTGTGCATGCCGATCGAATCATTGATGGCGAAAACCCATATGCCAGCTGGCTGTTGTTTGACAGCACAACTAATAATAGAGCTGCTGGAATAGATAGAATGCGGTTACCAACGGACATGATGAGTAGTATTCAGTATGGAGAAGGCTGCCAGCTCTATGCTACATAAGTACAATACAACGACAGAGCGGAAAATATCTTCATCGTTGAAGCCGCCGATCGAGAGATTGATGTGTGAGATGATAGTGACTCGTCTTCCCGCAAACCCTCCCTCTGTCCCTAGTCATCTTGCCTCCTTGCAAAACTTCAAACTCCATGTGACGCACGAAGTAGATAATTTAATTGGAAGTAGCAATTTCCGCTCCATCTAATAACCATGATGATCCCAACGCTATTACTGGCAGCATGCACTGCAACCAACGTTGAGGGCTTTGCCTATTCTCCTCTCTCGTTGCGCCCTATTGTCGCAGGCGGCCCTGAAGCCACATCCACCTCCATCCACATGGGAAAGAGGAAGCCATCCATGAAAGAGAGACGAAGACAACGAGCAAAGAAACTGCCGAGTGCTACTGTCGATAGGGGAATTCTAAATGAGTTACCATCCGTTGACAAGTGGGAAAAGACAGATGCTTCTGTAGGATCAAAACGAGAGAGTATACCAACTAGTGAGGTGGCGGAGGAAGATAATGCTGCCATTACCGATGAGGAAACAAGCATCGACGAAGAAACAGAAGAAACTATTGCAAAAGCATCGTCACTTGTTCAAGCTCAACGTAAAAGCGTGGATTGCTTAACTCACGTTCGTAAGAGAGTGGAAGAATCATTTCCAATTAATGAAGCAGCCAAGGGTTTAGCTGAAAAAGGATATTTTGTGTACGATGGTTTCCTATCTAAAGCAGTTGATGCCGATTCTGAGAATGAAGATGCAGTACTTGGAGATGAAATGATATCTGAAATGTTCTCAGAGAGTTCTTCCATGCTAGCAAATGACAAGATGCAACGTGATATTACCCGTATTGCTGATGGAGAATTCGTAGCACAAATTGTAGGCGGAGAGAATTATGTCTTGTGCCCCCGTTTGACTGAGTACGTTGTTAGTATGACACGACATTTGCCACCGCTGTTGAACAAAGAATATGATGTGATTGGAGCTGGAGATTTACCAAAATTAGATTCAGCAGCTAGTATGGGATCTTTGCGGCTGTATGATCGTAAGACGAAGTTGGGCACCCTTTCATTCCTGGCCAATCCAGAGGATGCTGCCAGTGACGATAGCGTGTCAGAAAGGCCATTTGGAGTCGTTTGCGGAGACAGCGATGGAACTGAAAACGACTCTCGCCGTCTTACAGCAATGCTCTATCTCTCTTCGAAGGAATGGGATTCATCCAATGGAGGCGGATTGACTATGGAAACTGATGGTCAGAAGGTCGAGGCAATTCGTGATAGAATTGTTCTGCTTAGAAGTGATGAATGTTCTCATCGCCAAGAACCATGGTTGGGAAGCGATGATAGCGGATTGGATCAGGCTAGCTGTGCAATTGTTCATTTCATCCAAGGATAACCAATTAGCTAAGCTAGCAATTTGTGCTTGATGTACCTAACCACAATTTTTGCATCACTAATTTGGAGGAAGCAGGAATTTGTCAATAAAACTAGATATTGTACCGAGAACAAATTCATGTAGTCCTCCAGCCAGCTGACTACCATAGAACATATTACAGCCATGGCTCCATGGCTCAGAGCTAAAACCTTGGTGGCTGTAGTGGCCGGGTCAAGAGACCGCTTTTCTTGCATGGTTTCTCGTGAGAGTATCTACATTAGCGGCAACCTTCCTTTCATGTGTGTCGTATCAGCAAAAAAGGGCGATTCGTTTCTCTTCTTTTGACTTGAGACATCTCACAATTCTCAACGCCGATCGCCGCATCATGTCACCAAAAAGTTAGCATTGACCACTGAATAGAGCAAACCTAACAGGAACAGAGAAATTGATAATATCATGACTGACAGGCATCAAACTAGACAGCAGGAGAGATCGGCGCCCATGGCAGAACAAGGGCTACCACCATCTGGGCAGCAGTTCGAAAGAAAGAAGCAATATCGCGCCCGAGGATGTCGCGGCGGAGCGTATCGCAAGGGTAGAACTCAACGATCGGCAAGCTACAACATGAGACGCGATCAAGAACGTCGCGGCCAACTAGATGCTTCTGCACACCAAGAGAACGACCCACATCGTTTAAATCGACACCATACATCATATCATCACAATCATCATAATCACAATCATCATAATCGCAATCATCGTAATCATCATCACCATCATCATCGCAACCAACACTATCACGGCAGGCGGCCGCATCCCAGCAACTTCATAAAGAAAGAGTCTAGTGATCAATCTCATGATCCAAAATCTCGCACTCTATCCATCCTTCCAAGCGGAGAAGATGTTCAACCTGAAGGTGACGAGGCAACATGTCCTACTGATGATGATGTTGTCAGAACTGCTACATCTGATAAAACAGATCCATTACCAGAAGTGCAGGCACCAATTCTACCAAGCAGTAGCTCTGACAGCGCTGCGTCCTCCCCTCTTCCTGAACCGGCGGTAGTCCCTAAATCTGCCGTGATTGCACCTATTTCAAAAGCTGCTAAAGAGCATAGCATTGTTACTAAACAAGCGGTCTGCAATTTCAGCTTCTTCGCACTCTCACCAAGCTCATTTTTGACAGGCAAGAAAGCACAGAACGGGCGCAGCTATTTTTAAAGAATCATCTTACAAAGCATAGTATGCAGAAAAGCTACACCGGACCTTGACAAAGAGTGCTTCTTATGTAGAGCACATCAAGGATAAAACGAGAGAAAATAGAGGAGGAACAATGGCAGATGAAGCCATGAAGATAAATTAGAATATTAAGGACGCCGTAATGTAGTTTTGTTTACTATAGCCTCAGAAAGAGAAGTCCAAGTTCAATCCGATGGCATTCTCTAGATTGATACATTCGTGAACAAGCCACAAACCTTGACGCGGAGGCCGGCGCTCTTGAGCCATTGTCCTGAAAGCAAGATTGTCAAGATAGAGTAGAAGTATGAGATGCTACTATTACAAATGGGAGAAATACAATAGGACGACAGAATTGCCTTTGGCAAGCATACTTTTCTTCACCAATCAACAACTCACCATAGAAAAGATCTCTCTTCACCCTTCAGAGGCTGAACCTTGACAAGTACCGTCTGCATCGCTCCTCTAGTGTTGGTACCCTTAATATAAGCCCCGACATTCTCAATAGAGTATTCCTTGGCATTCACCATTGTTGAAAACGTTGGATTGGAAGCATAACTTATGAACTCATCAAAGCTGCCACCTTGTGCTGCCCGATTTCTATCTGATGAATAATCCCAGCATATTTCTAATCCTGAATTGGCCCACGGCGTGTCGTTGTTTAGCAATCCATCCATGCAAGCGACAACGACATCACGTGCTGTCACGTCATCAGCGCTCAGTGGTGAATTACCCCGGTTGATGTTTGCATCCTCTTGCGCATCATTTGCATTAGTTGTGGATAAGTATGAGGATTGATGTTGACGCGGGTGCGTCGCAAGAAGGAACGCTTGTGCAGTCGGTAACAACAGGATGATTTGTATCACTAGAGCAGCAAATGGAAACCTTATTATCAATCTGTCCATCATGGCATTTAGTGTTGTGCTTGTGTGTACGCTGCCTCAGTTGAAGTTGTTAGCGTTGTTTATGTCCATTGTTCATTGTTCTTGATCTGGATTCTGGATTTTGATGTTGATGACGTCACGAGCCCGGCCCACCACAGCTTTTTGTCGTCACATTCACTGGCACACCAGAAGGCTCTTCACCAACGAGCCAAAAGGCTGTGCAACGGTTACCACCGCCGACGGCTGGAACCACGGACACATTGCATTGGTCTCTCTCAAGATAGCTCTGCTCCTCCAATCAGCCAACAGGTCTACCCGCGACAGCATACTACAGAGCGTGTGTATAGAAGGCGTCTGTTCGAGTTTGGATCCATTTGACCGAGACAACGGTAAGATTTTTCAACTCGGCAAGACCAATGCGCCCCTGTGGTCCTCAAATCAAAATATCTTCTTGGTCGTAATTTTGTGTCATATTAAGCTCACCAAGCAATGCAATTCAAATTTCCATTCTCTATCATTATTATCTATGCGTTACAGCCATACCTTATTGCTCAGTAAAATTTGAATCGCCACATTATCAGCAGTGACTATTTTCAGTGACGGATAGTAATAAAGTCATTACTCGGCAGTAACAGAGATCGATTGTATTAGTTTGTTTAAATTTGGAGATTGGGAATGTCCAAATAATAAACCGAGAGTGCTCATAAAAACAAGCAAAGCCTCTCCCTTTTCTCCACCATAAATGGGCAGCAGCACGGCCAACACAGGGTCAACTTCAATTATATCAAACGCCATGGCATCCAACAGCGCATGGATGGGCAGTCAGTCCAACGGTGCGGGGGGACCGAAACACAAAGGCTCCTCCAGCGATGCCGTCGAAGTCAGCTGGTCCCGGGGGGGACGTCAATTCTCCTCCTCACGTGAAGTATACACGAGGGGGTTGTATAGGATCTGTTTGAAATTTACAACGTCCGAGGATGAGGATGAGGGAAAGCCGGAGCCCGCTACGGCATTTTGGACCCTGTATGGGAGGAGGACGACGATTGGAAATGGTGTGCCTAATTCCAATCGTCCTGATGATATTTGTCGAAGGATGGATGATAGTATGTCTGGACCGGCTGCGGGAGTTTTAGCCTGTATGTCTGATGAGGATGGGGAGCAGGCCGCCCTTTATGCGATGCGGGCGGGGATGACGTGTGGGTGGAACATTTTGGGGGAGAGGGGAGATGTAGCTGTGAGGGTGGGAAAGGCCAAATTGTACCAAAAGTCCGGTAGCAGTAAGGAGGCAAGGTTGCTAACACTTGATGCGGAACGATGGGTATTGTGCAATGGAGCCAGCTTTGCAGCTGGGAATTCCGTCTTCACTGTGGAGGAAGTTAAGGAGAAGGAGCAAAAGCTCACAATACATTGTTCGAAGGGACCTTTGAAGAATAAAACGCTTGAAGTTTATGCTTCTAGGTGTCCTTATGTGTTTGGGAGGGCGCATGAGGCTGACCTCTGCGTTATGGATAGAGAGTTGAGTAGGAAGCATGGAGCTATTCTGTACGTCAGGCAACCTGGAAAACCGCGAGGAAACTTTGTGTTGGCTGATCTTGAGAGTACAGTGAGTTCTATGAATCATTTATTTTATTATTATATTTCTCCTTGCTGTTATTTTTTTACGGTTACTGATGCCTATGAAATCACTCATTTCCCCCCTCCCCCCTATTTTAATTTAGAACGGCTCATACATGAGGCTAACTGGCCCATACAATCACAAGGGAGTGGGCGCACTCACCCTCGGGGATGAATTCATCGTCGGCCGAACTGGTTTTTCTGTCAATAGATTTGATTGTGGTATTTCGGAAGCAATTGGTGCTCGACCCACGATGGAAGATCGCACCATTGTCATACAGAATCTGATGTACTCACCCCCCGATTATTATTACAACGGTGACCCCAAGGATATTCTTACCGAATTGGCCTTCACTACGTTCGCAGCTGTATTCGATGGGCATGGTGGAGATGAGTGCTCTAACTTCCTCGTTGACGCCTTGCCCCGTCACATCCGCAATCAGATGCTTACACAAAAGGACGAGTTACGGAAATCAATTGAATCTGGGAGGGGACGTAATGGACTTCACGCCGACTCGGGCGAAGACGCAACATCTGAAGTTATGAGGCGTATTCTCAAGACGGCCTACCTTCGTACAGATAAAGAATTTATCACGCCTAAAAATGCTCCCCAGAGTGGTTCTACTGGTGCCACCGTTGTTCTTTTTGGTAGAAGATTGTTTGCTGCGAATGTTGGTGACAGTCGTGTTGTTTTGGCCCGCAAAAATGGGGCCTGTCTAGAGTTGACCAGTGATCACAAACCCAGTAGACCCGATGAAGCCGCACGAGTACGAGCAGCCGGTGGATTTATTTTGCATAAGCGAGTGATGGGGGAACTTGCAATCACCCGTGCTTTCGGGGACAAATCTTTCAAGATGGGAATAAAGGCCATGTTGGAGGAAGATGCCGATGAACTTGGTGCTGGTGGTGTTTCCGATGATGCCACAAAAGATCTTACAGCACCACTTGTTAGCGCAGAGCCTGAGATCGCTTCAATTGTGAGTTGTCTCAAGTTCTTTGTAATTACTTTTCTCGTCACCCTTCACAATCTAACTCTCTATCTTCGCCATCCTCTTGTTATAATTTAGGTTCTCACGCACGACGATGAATTTTTACTCTTAGCTTGTGATGGACTCTTCGATGTGTTCAAGTCTCAAGATGCCATCACATTCGCACGTCAGGAACTCATCGCCCACAGGGGCGAGCCTGCCGAGGTTGCAAGAATTCTGAGTGACCAAGCAATCCGAGTCAGAAGAAGTCGAGATAACGTCAGTATTTTGATTCTCGTTCTTCGGCCGTTCTGGGAAGACGAAAACTAACTCTGAAGCTTTTTCAACCCCCGAGAGCAAGTGATGGGGTTAGGTGGCTCATTCAAAACTTTTATGAGTAGGACTTGATTGTCAATAATTAATAATTGATGTGCTTAAAGCATAGTTGACAATTATTTCCTACTTCTCAATAAATATTCACACTCATTTACACTGTAACAAGTTCCTCAATTACTCATCCTTTTTGCTTTCCAACTCTGTAGATGATGTCATCTTTCGTGTTTCAAGAGTGATCTTCTGCCAGTCCAACTGTTTTCCATAGTAAAGTTCCCCCAAAGTTGGACCAATGAGACGAATCATCTTTCTCAAATCCTTTCTGAGCGCCTTCCTCGTTGCAGGCAAAGCTGTCAGTCTCCTACGAGCCGATGGAATCAACTTCATAACATAAGGTCTCAAATCCTTCACATCAACCATCCCCGATTCTGCTGCCATAATGCTCCAATATGAGAAAAGGGGGAAACTTGTTACACATACCGCAAGGGCGGGACCGTCCAGGTTTGTAAAAAAGAAGAGCAACGCCGCATATGTCACCCAGAGCGTAGGCACCAGCACAATTGAGCAAAGTACTCTTTCCGAGAGCATTACGTCGTAACCCTTTACTTTGACCTTTGACGCGGCCAGAGCTGCCTTACGCTTGCGATTTGAGTAAATTCTCGAAGCAAGACCAACTGGAAGGTTCAAAAGCATAGCTGGCAATGCTGCCAGCATACCGATGAAGAGAAGGTGAGTGATATGCCCAACGATATTCATCCTATGAAGGACTGTTTCTCCTTTGGACTGCCCATCACCGAGCTCTGCCTCTTCGTAATCTAAACCGACAACCTGATAATCACGGATGCCGAGTGCAGTTAATTCCTTCTGATACGCCAACAACCGACTTTGCAAATCAAGCCACTCTTTTGGAGGTTCTCCATTCACCGAAAGAAGCATACGTTTGTAACCTTCTGCAAATCTGCGGCCCATGTCTTGGCGTTCCTCTGCTGTTTGAGTGATGCCATCCTCTCTATACAACCGACGTGCCGCATGAATAACCTGCATAGTGTCATAATCAGGAACAGACACAATGACGGAGCGCATTGAGTTTTCAATTCGAGTCAGCAAGCTATTGCATACACGTCGCTTATCAGCTCCTCCTTTCTGGTAGTCTTTCAGAGTTCCAGGTTCAATGTATGTTGGGCTGCCAAACTCCACTGTAGCTTTGCCACGAAACCTGTGTGCCCTGAAATAATTCAAACCAACAGGAACAATAGGTACATTGATCCCATCCTTTTCAAGTTCAGAGTATGCAATCAATGCCACTCCAACTTTGAGCGGAAGCAAGTCGGTTCTATCATGGCTTCCACCCTCGGGAAAGATACCAATCGTTCCACCACTTGCCAACTTCTCCAGAACATTCTTGAACACATCCTTCTGATCAATACGTGGTAAAATATCAAATGTAACATAATCGTCAGGGAAAGGTTGAGTTGCAATTGCGTCAAGCACACCGTCTTCCACCTTGAGACACATCGCTTCATCGTTTTCGATGCTTGCCACTTTGATGCCTAATGCAGATTTGGGGAATCTGATTTTATCAGCAACTTTTAGTTCAGTTGAAAACTTTGTGCCCTTGCCAACAACATGAATCACATCATCATCAGCTGGCTCTGTGGCAACGGTGATACTCCCAGATCCCTTCATTGCACTATCTTGGGCTCTTTTAACAGGAACACCCCCCATCGCCCATGCCAAGTGTCCAATGACTGGCCTATACCAACTTTTTTCAGCTACCAAATATGAAATGGTGCGTTGACATGTGCACATAATCATTAATCCATCCATAAATTGGTTGGCATGATTAGCTGTAAAAATTACAGGTCCATATTTTGGAATATTTTCTCTCCCGACGACCTGAACGTCATTAAAGAAGATAGAGAGGATTGAGTGGAAGAATACCTTCGTAGAGAAATAGATGAGTGGCCTCAAGTTCATAATGAATGTATATGCCATGCAACCGATGGCCAAGGACGCGATGTGCCATGGTGCAATAGCGGGGAAGACATGGAGGAAGATCTTCACTGGATTGAGCACATCCAGGGATAGAAGAACAATGATGTAGAAGAATACCAACTGCGCCTTGGTATAGTCCAGCTCTGACAGCATCGACTCTCTTTTTTCAACCATGCTGCCCGACGTTGTTGATTATCGCGTTTTCTGTTCAATGATTAATACTTTTGGTTGGTTGATTTCATTCAAGCCGAAGCATCACGCCTCTCTCTGCGGTGATGTAACTGCAACTTCTTCTCCAATGATCGGAAATTCGAAATGGTTGTTTCAGTTTTGACATCAAGATCTTCGTGCGTTGTTGGAAGAAGATCTAAAGTGTCAAGCAGCTGTGTCATTGATCATGCTGTCAGCAACTTTTAGCTACAATACCACTGTTTACTTGGCTCGGTTGGATCAAATCAACATGGGAAGGCCCACCTTGCGTAATGATGAGTTAGCAGCTATAACTATGAATGAACTAAACTCTTAACTTCTTTACATGTAAAATAACAAAGCTCTGACTCTCTTGCTTTCCCTCCACTAGTAATTGTAATTAGCAGAATATTGCCCACGACTTGTTTGTGACATATTCACTTGATCATTGTACGCTGGACCTCTCGAGGGTGTCATGGACGGATTACGAATGCTAGATCTACCTTGATTGATGCTGGATCTACCTTGGTTGATGCTGGATCTGCCTTGGTCGTAACCTGAATTCATACTTGCATGGCTCGTGTAGATGTAATCCTCGTCATCATGGTACCCCATGTCGCGTCGTGACTGCGCCTTGAGGGCTGCCATTTGATCTTCTTCCACGTCAACAGCCTGTGTGTCCATGTGATAATCACCAGATTTTGAGCGGAACATTGCTTTGAATCTTCGAGGGCGAAGGAAGAAAACACCAGTCAGCAGAAAAATAAGCCCTGCTATGCCAAATGCAGCATAGTTCAGTATGTTCTTCAGACCATCGTCACTCTCTTGATCATTATTCATGGTGGCAAACACTCTCGCCGGCTCTGGCTTCTTCAGCTCTCTAGCACCAACAACGTCTGCATCAGCGAAGTAATCAGCAAATTCTGGAACTTCGCTCAAATCACCCTCCACTGATGCCGGGGGAGGCCTTGAAGTGAGCTCCTTCTTGAGCAACTCACGATCTCGGTTAATCGATTCCTCGACAACCTCTCCAAAGTCAATCTTGGGTGGGGGCTTGTACTGACCCTTCACAGACACATTAATTCTGTTTGCACGTTGAAGTTTTCTTCTGACCCCTACGGCACTGTCCGCCGTTATCTCTTGCCCATTCACCGTGACAGCGAGAATCTGCAAGCTGTCATTATCGGAAACTACTTGATTGTTGAGAAAGTCTTTTGCAACTTGGGCAAAGTATTCTTGTTCGCTTCCCCCCATCTCTCTGTCAGGTACACCGCTGAGCGTAACCTCAGAGTCAGTTTCAACCGCACGGCTACCAACGTATTCAACTTCGTACCCTTCAACGGTCAACTCTTTCTGGACATCGTCTGACTGATTCAAAAGATCATAAAGAATCTCATCCGAGGATACAGTATCGAGATGTACTACTTCCACCAGAATGGAAACAGCAGTGCAAGTCTTGGGTGCTTCTGGGATACAAAGATATCCCACATCCATGGCTGACACAATTTTTGCTACCACTGCCGTGACAACTAGACGATCTTTCACGACGTGTACATACAGTGGATTAGACGTATCCTTCATGAATGAGTCAAGTACGCCTCTCACACCATATTCCATGTCATAAGTGACATCTGCCATTGACTTGTCAGCAGAGTGCTCGGCATAGAACGTGTAAGTCACAGCTGTCGTCAAAGTTGGGAGAGGTGTGGGGCTTGGAGTGAAGTCAAAACTGCTGGGTGGCTCGGAAGGGCATTCGGCCACATAGTCATACCTCAAGTTCAAGCTGGGTACACGTGGGGCATAGAAAGTGTAGTCGATTCCTTTGACTTCTTGACCGAATTGTGGAAAGTCGGCACCACCCGCACCTTCGTATACTCGAAGCTCCGAGTTTGAGGCACAAGTTTTACCAATTGACGATCCAATTGAGTACCTAAGGTCAGCTGATGAAGTACAAGCATAGAATGCCCAAGTCTCACCCTCCTTCATTGGCATGGGTTTGAATGCTTTCTTGGGTATAATAGCAGAGGTCATCTTTTCTTCCAGAGGAATGACAGGACCTTCAGTCTTGCGATCGTGGAAACCAACAGGCTTGGAAAGTGTTGTGTTAACAATTGTGTAGGGCCATGCTTGGAGATCATTTTGGAACCCAAACCAGGATCCGTTCTTTGCGTAGACAGCAACCTGGGCTACATCTGCAGTATTCCAGTCAACCTGCACCAAGAAATGAGAGGTAAAAGTGGTGTCAGTATATAATATGAAAATAAACACATCAACGACGGAGCGAGGCAGGAGATTCTTACATTCAAGTCCATTCCTGTAACGGTAAGGTCGACTTTGGGTGACACGTCAAACAAAACGCAATACGACCCAGTTCCATCTTGAAATGTCGTGGCCAGCGCATTCTCAGAAGGACACATTCCCTCCTCACCGTTGTATGCATTTGCAACATCTGTGGTGGGAGCAGGACTAACTGTCGGCGCCACGCTCGGGGGCTGCGACTTGCAGACACCTTCATGCGCATGATAATGGAAAGTTCCACTAAATTCACGAGGATGGAAGCTAACATCAGAGCCGTCACCTCGAAGAGGGTACTCCCCCCAAGACCTCCCCACACCAACGTTCAGAATGCCATCGGTGGCATAGATGCTTCCTTCCGGGATGGTCGAATTGCGGTAGCGAAGATCTGGCCCATCCAGCACAGTTACGTAAAACCCAACAACATGTCCGGGCTTCACTACCACATTCTTGAGCCAAGCCTCTTGAGGAATTGGACTTCCGACACCTGGACCCTGACCCGCAACGATACCCTTGGCGACAAGTTCCCAGTTATCAACGATTTTAGTCTGGCCCTCAATGGGAGCATAACTCATGTAGCTACCTTCACCATCAGTTCGGGCATAGACTTCAATCGAGGTGTTGACCAAGTTACGGATGTAGACGTCCAAACCAAAAATTTCCAAGTCTTGATACTTGGAAGTGATGTCGTCACCGTCACTTCCACCATCGATAGGAGGAACTGCGGAGGCAACATCAAACATGAGACCAAAACTTCCAATGGTGTCGATGTAACCTGTACTAACGCTTGCATCACATCCAGGCATGTCGTGGATGTCTCCAGGCAACAAGGAATACTCCAAATCATCATAATAGTCGCGTAGAGTACTGCTCGTGTCAAGAAGATCGTAATACACAGCCCCATTGAACACTGTCGGTGTCGTAACCTCTGCAGCCGCTGCATTGGGATCATCTGCCAAGTATGCATTGGAAATTGCACCGCCTTCGTAAAGGTTTACATTTGCATCAGCTTTGTACAGAGCCGACTCCACAGAACCAGGAGACGAAATGAGAGAGAATGGATTGGATTCGCTATCATCTATGGGGAGGACAACAACGTAGAATGAAACTGCTTCCCTGGGAGGTATAAGTAATGGATAATCCTTTTCATCATCTGCTTGCAATCGACGTTCGGAATCTTTGCTTCTGTAGTATTGTAAGAATGCCTCAGTAGGGACTAATGTCTCCGCTCCATCAAGCATAACATCTGTCGTATCCAATGCCAATTGATAACCTGTCGAATCATTTGCTGTTTGAGCGGACGTTAAATCGATCGGTTTGGTGTATACTTTGATCCGACACAGAGGAGGGGAAGCAGTACCAGCAACATTTAGTCCGAGTGCAGACACAATTGCATATTGATTGTCCGTGTTTTTGTTCTCAATTGTGAATTCGACTCCATGTGTTGATTGTATAGATCCATCGTATGTAGTTTGTAACTCAAAGTGATTAGGTGAGTGCTGCAATTGTCGTTTCTGATCTGTTGTTGTTGCTTCCAGAGGTTTGGCAACAGCAGCGGCTGTGCTTCCACCAATCGCCTCTCCGTCATCTTCTCCCATCCGACTCGACGACGAAGAAGAAACTGAAAGTATATCTGTGCCATCCACCTCATTATTATCGAGTGCATCTCGTGCAACATCTACCAATCGCGGTGTGTTGATTGATGCAGCAGGAGCTAGCGGCCTTGGAATGATTTTTGCACTGATCGAAGAGTCTATGGTGAGAGCCAAAAGTAGCCCCACCAAAGCGAGTGCACGTGCATTACTTGAGTACATCATTTTGCGATGTAGATCTGTTGTTTGCTCCTTCTTCTTCCGTTGCTTATTGCTGCGGGTATTGCAGCTCACAATTATATTCCCTGCACACACACCAACACCACACACAAGAGCAAATCGACACAAAAAGAGAACCACGATCAAATGGCATTGAATGACCAGGTTCGGACTGTGGGGTCATCGATTTGTGTGTGCCTGTGCCTCTTTGTGACCGCCGGACCGGACGAGGCAACAGAAAAGAACGGACAGCACAAGGACCGTCCATACATATTACCGCCATCTATTTCAAGGACATCAGGTCCGGACTCATCATCAGCCAATCAAAATGATTTCGAGATGATGTCTCCTGCCGCCTGCACTTTTGTTCTAAGTATGGTAGCCAATGAAAGCTTGAAGACTAGGAAACAAAACAACAACTATTAGCTAGCATGGATTGTGACGATGCAACTGAGCGTGGCTCTGGCGGAGCCAACGACGGTGTGAACATCACAATTCCATACCTCCGTCGGTTGATATTCTACGCAGAAGCTTTGGCCTACGGAGCCCCCAAAACTACTTTGTCCATCGATGATGATGATGCTTCTAACCTTGATGAAGACGGAGAGTCTCTTGTTAGTCATCTTGCACAACTATTGCTCTTGGCAGCGGATCCTCTCAATCTCATATCATCAAAGACGGTGCCATCTGAATTCTTTGAAGATGGCGACATTGGAAGAGTTGTCGATGATGAGGCAATGCAAGAGAACGACGATACAGAAAACGAAGAAGCAACCGATGAGTGCATCCCCTACAAATTCATTCCCCTACGCGTCAAAGGTGGTAGAAAGCGTGATCCAACTCGTATCGATGCCCTGCGTCACTTACTACGTGCGTTAGCACCCATTGCATTGGATGTTGCTACGCGTGCATGCTGTCATGTTCTCGTATCAAATACGGAGAGCGCCAAGAAGATGAAAAGTAATACTGCAAATGATGATGATGACAATGATGAAGAGAGTGGTGAGAGAGAACGTCTACAGGCATTTGTATTGATGGGATATTGGATTTCTGTAGCACCACAACTTGCTCCAATCATTTCAGATTTGTTCAATGAGTATCCAAACCTGGCAGCAAGCAATAACATGGAATGCCCTCTATCTATATTGCCTTTTGTGCAAAACAAAATGACGACCGGAGACAGAATCTCCAAAGCAGATGACGACGAAGAAGCTGAAGCAGCAGTTGTAGCTGCAGAAGCTGCTACTGAATTGCTTGATGCATTTTGCTCGAAAAGGAATGAAAATGCATTTGTTAGAAAGTGGTGGAATTGGGATACATCACTCTTCATCTTGATTCATGCAGGAAGTGGTTTGGATTATGCTAATGTGATGAAAGGTAATGACGTAGATGCTGATGGCGATGCTTTAATGGAAGAGGAGAACAACACAAACAATACCGAATCTACCATCAAAGACATTGCATACTTTATTGGTGGATACTCTCCTGAAACAAATGCGCCTCATTGTACTCACTGGAAAGAGCCCTTGTTTCAAATGAGGTGGTTTGCCTCGCGTGCAGTGGGATCATTATTCTCCCTGCGTCCGTTGCCGTTGTCGAATTTTCTAAAGTCTGTCTCCGTCTATGATAGCGATGTACCTTTTGTTCGTCATCCATGGTCAATTGACGAAGAAAGTGCTCTTTGGGAAAAGAATTCAATGTTGGGTGTGGGCAGAATAGTTTTGCCAAATACGAGGAAAATGAAATTGGAAATGCAATCACCCGATGATAATGTCGAGAAGTATACATTTCCAATTCCATCCATCGAGGATGTACGCGACGCTATCCAAATACACCCTTCATTGGTCCATGCTGGACGTGGTGCCTTAATTCCACGCAGAGGATCTGTTGTATCATATCATCACTGGTGCCAATCAGATGATGAATCTCAACAAAGAATATCCAATTCAGAGCGTTCCTTTATTCCAACGAATACTACAGTGAGAAATATATCTCTGATTGCAATAGCCATGGCAAGTGACCCGCATCCGCCTCCAATCCTAGTTTGTGGGCCATCTGGATCAGGAAAATCTAGTCTAATTCGAGAAATGGCAAGGTTGTGCTCATCGTTTGCATCAGAGTCTTCGACAGGATCGCCTTCTGCCAATTTCAGTTGCCAAGATGATGAACTTTTAGAATTGCACGTAGACGAAGAAACAGATTCCAAGACACTCCTTGGATCATATGTTGCAACCGACATCCCAGGTGAATTTATTTGGATGCCAGGCCCATTGACAACTGCTGCAAGATCTGGTAGATGGGTTCTAGTTGAAGACGTTGACTCTTGTCCGGAGGAGATACAAGCGGCACTACTTCGGCTGCTGGAGGAGAGAGTTCTTCCTTTGGGTGTTGGGAAAGAGGAGCGTTGTCACCCTGGATTCAGATTATTTGGGACTTGTCTAACACACGTCAACTCGGACGGAAGACAGACACGAAGACTAGGTGCTGGCGGAAAACGAATCTTACAGCCAAACTTGTGGAGGAAAGTACATGTAAATCCATTGCCTTTTGCTGAGTTGCAAGAAGTAGGCCAGCAGATGCATCCAGATTTGCCAAAATCAGTTGCCGAAGCTGTTCTAAATGTGCTGAGAAGACTTGACAATAGTGGCCGAGATGATGAGGGTGGCAATACAAACAATGATCAAACACGCAATTCTGGTCATATGAAGGAAGGTATTTTCGGTCACGGAGCAAGAAGCGCATCGGTGAGAGAATACATCAAACTCTTATCTCGAATCGCTTCAGCTTTGCATTTCGAGCCTGGCAGCGAGTATGTGACGGAATCGCAACGACTTGACTGCTTAGCAGAGACCGTAGATATTTTTGCAATGTCTTGTCCAAACATTGAGAGAAGGAGAGATTTCATTTCTCAAATTGCCGCTCCGATATGGGGCTTAACCGCAGATGCAGCAACTCGATACATCGAAGGTCGAATTCCATCCATCTCCGCCGGGGGACACATGAATTGTCGCATCGAGATAGGGCGCACGAAATTGTTGGCAAGGAGATCAGAAGATGATATGAACGACGATACGTTAGCGCCAGGAAAGAAGAAGAACTTCGCCGAGACAAACCATGCGCTAAGGTTAATGGAATCAGTTGCAGTGTGTGCCGCACAGAACGAACCTGCCCTTTTGGTTGGAGAAACTGGGTGTGGGAAAACAACTATTGTCCAACGGCTTGCAAATCTCACTGGTCAGTCACTGCTTGTCCAAAATCTTTCCCTGCAAACAGACTCGACCGATTTATTGGGAGGTTACAAACCGTTAGAAATGCGTCACGTTGCTCGTGGTGTGTACGATAAGTTTGTGGATCTATTTGTTTCTAGCTTTTCAAGGAGCCAAAATGCACAATTCTTAAGATATGTTTTGACTGCATTTGAGAAGGGCGATTGGAAGAAGCTTGCGCAATGCTTTCTCAAAGCAGCAGGTATGGGTGAAAAGAAAATGAATGAGCTGTCTAAAAAGGGAAAGGAGGCCAACAATTTAGAGCTGTGGTCCGACTTTCGATCTACCGCCGAACGATTTGAACGCCAACGAGTTGCAAGTGAATCAGGCCTTGCTTTTCTATTTACGGAGGGCGCCCTCGTTGATGCTATCCGAACAGGTAAATGGGTCCTACTCGACGAAATAAATCTTGCCTCAAGTGAAACGCTTCAGAGACTCTGTGGACTTCTCGACGACGCTCATGGTAGCATTACTCTCACAGAGAAGGGTGACGCAGAAGCTGTTATTAGACATCCCGATTTCAGAATTTTCGCAGCCATGAACCCTGCCACAGACGCGGGTAAGAAAGATCTCCCTGCCAGTATCAGGTCGCGATTTACAGAGATTTATGTTGACGAGCTTGTTGATCCTCTCCAGTTGCGCTCGGTTGCTGCTAGATATCTTGATAAGGCAGTTTCAACTAACGGGGTTCCTTTGGAGCACTCTGAATCTGTAATGTCGTCAGTTGACATGTATCTCAAATGCCGATCATTGTCAGAGCAGTCTCTGGTCGATGGAGGGGGTCAACGTCCAAGATATACGATGAGAACACTCTGTCGCACACTGGTTGCAGCAAGAAATCTCATTATCCAACAAAGATTCGCTCCACAACGCGCTTTGCTCGAGGGATTTGAATTGGCGTTCGAAGGATCGCTGGATCTACCATCTAGGGCTATCGTGCAGAAACAATTCAAGGGCATGCTTAGCAAGGGAGTTTCACAAAAAGAGCGAGACCACCCAGGACGGAGACCAGAAGGGAGAAATGGTAGTAATGCTTTCGTAATGATCAAGCCTTTTTGGATTAAATCAGGGTCAGCAGATCCAACAGATTGGGCAGACCCAGTCAATTCTCCAGATGGGAAACCCAAATTTGTTCTAACCCCTTCGGCTACTGGCAATCTCAGGCGGCTTTGCCAGGCTGTCGCGAGTGGGCCTTGGTCTGTTCTCCTCGAAGGACCTACCTCTGCTGGAAAGACATCACTCGTCGAATACTTGGCGGCGAGATGTGGCCATAGATGTGTTCGAATAAACAATCATGAGCACACAGATATCCAGGAATATACAGGCTCGTATGCTGCTGATTCGAAGGGCAAAATATCATTTCAGGAAGGAATCCTTGTTCAAGCGTTGCGGAAAGGACATTGGGTTATCCTTGACGAACTCAACTTGGCACCTAGTGAAGTTCTTGAAGCTCTCAACAGGCTCCTTGATGACAATCGTGAACTCTATCTTGCAGAAATCAACGAGGTTGTCAAGCCGCACGAGAACTTTCGTTTGTTCGCTACACAAAACCCAGCTGGAGCTTACGGTGGTAGGAAGCCTCTATCCAAAGCATTCCGCAACCGCTTCGTAGAGGTGCATATGTCAGACATTCCCGAAGATGAGATGATAGTCATTCTTGAAAGACGTTGCGGTTGTCCACCGTCTCACGCAAAGCTTCTTGTTAAAGTGATGAAGTCTCTACGGCAACGAAGGAGTAGATCTGGTATCTTTCGAGGCAAAGATGGTCTAATAACTCCTCGAGACCTTCTTCGTTGGGCTAATCGAGGCGCATCATCCAAGTCGGAACTAGCAGCTGAGGGCTATATGCTCCTTGCGGAGCGGCTTCGCGTCGATGAAGAGAAAGAAGTTGTTCGCAGCGTCATCGAAAAAGAAATGAAAGTTAGTGTTGAACTCGACGAGTTATATTACGGAAAGGGTTCCGAAGGACGTAGACTTCTGAGCGAAGCCCTGGGTCAAGAATCATCACTTGCCGCATCAGGAATCGATGTGAAGGCAATTGCTCCAACACAATCTATGATGAGGCTTCTTACTTTAGTACAGCGATGCATAATCCAGAAAGAGCCAGTGCTGCTAGTAGGAGATACGGGGTGCGGGAAGACGACCGTGGTTCAGCTGCTAAGCATTATTATGCAAAGGGAGCTGACAGTAGTGAATTGTCACGCAAGTACAGAAACTAGTGATCTCCTCGGAGGATTCAGACCTGTTCGTGGTCGACAGGCAATTGCAACTGACATGGTCACGAAAACAACAGATTTTCTGTTGAAATGGGAAGATCCTTCGTTCGACATCGAGGAGATAGCTCCATCATTTATGAAGCAGCAGCAATCAACTTCAGATATCCCTTCGGATTCTCCAAATCAAATTATTGACTTCTTTCGGAAGCTATCAAAAGCGTACCCTTGCGATGAAGAAGCATCAGAAGGAGACAAGAAGAGACGGAAATTCTCAGGTGGTAAGCTTGCCATGAACACAGATTGGGCTCAACTTGTATCAGACACCCACCGTGAAATGGAAATTATGTTCCAAAAGCATTCAGCACTATTCGAGTGGGCAGATGGGCCACTGGTGCTCTCGATGAAAGATGGTAGCATGATACTACTTGACGAAATGAGTCTCGCAGAAGACGCAGTACTCGAAAGGCTAAATTCAGTGTTGGAACCGTCTAGAACACTTGTGCTGGCTGAAAAAGGAGGCGAAGGACCATCATGTGTTCACGAAACAGACGATACTACACAGATTTTCAGCAGCGAAGTAAGAGCGCACGAGGATTTCAGAATTTTTGCCACAATGAACCCAGGAGGAGACTTTGGGAAGCGAGAACTAAGTCCAGCATTGCGCTCTAGGTTTACTGAGATCTGGGTTCCTTCGGTTTCTCAAAGATCCGACATTGATATGGTTCTTGAACGAACATTTTCATCTACTATTGAGAAGCATATGCTCGATGACAACAACAGTGTTCACGGCATTACAGAAATACGAAGATTTATGTTAGACTACTTTGAATGGTTCAACGTCGCAATTTGTGATGACCCTGCTTCATTTTGTAATGATTTCAAGTTATCTTTGCGAGATGTCTTATCATGGGCTAGGTTTATTGCTGATGTGCACATAAAAGACAAGTCGGTTGATTTGTTCTCCGCTTTTGCACACGGGGCATCATTAATGCATCTTGATGGGCTCGGGCTTGGTACAGGTGTGTCCAACCATGACGCTACGGCTACAAAAAATAAAGCGAAAGAGTTCTTGTACAGACAAATCACTTCACAAGGTTCATCAAACGTGGTGGGTTTCCAGGATGAGCTACAAGGGATCAGCAACTCTCTCATCTCGACACAGCACACTTTCGGGGTGGAACCTTTCACAATCTCCACCGGGAGAGAAGAAATCCCCCAATGTTTAGGCTTCAACTTGACAGCACCAACTACTGGGATGAATCTCCGTCGTGTATTGAGAGGACTGCAGATATCGAAACCCATTTTACTCGAAGGAAGCCCTGGCGTAGGAAAGACAAGTTTGATATCAGCCCTCGCCAAAGCTTCTGGTCACCATCTTGTAAGAATCAATCTTTCCGAGCAAACAGATATTTCAGACTTGATGGGAAGTGACTTGCCATATTCGAGCGAATCTGACAGCGACGCGGCATCATCAACTGCCCAATTTAGATGGTGTGATGGTGTTTTACTCAAGGCAATTAAACGAGGGGACTGGGTACTCTTGGATGAATTGAATCTTGCTTCTCAGTCAGTGCTTGAAGGTCTGAATAGCTGTCTCGACCACCGCGCTAGCGTTTATGTTCCCGAATTAGGGTTGACATTTGACTGCCCTCCGACCTTTCGAATATTTGGAGCCCAAAATCCACTTGCTCAAGGAGGTGGCAGGAAAGGCCTGCCAAAATCGTTTCTGAATCGGTTCACCAAAGTATACATAGAAGCACTGACAAAGGCTGATCTAACCAGCATTGTTATGACACAGTTTCCTTCTCTTCAAGCGGACATAGTGGAGAACATCATCTCATTTAACCAGGGAGTACAAAGTGATATTGATTTGAGATTGTATGGACAACATGGCAGTCCGTGGGAATTTAATCTGAGAGATATATTCCGATGGTGTCAACTTCTAACCAGTGGTGGGAACAGTGTAACGCCCGATTTCGTTGCAAGGTACGCTGATATGTTGTATACACAACGTCTCCGAACAGATTCTGATCGAACCTTAATAGAGAATCGCTTTCGTGACCATTTTGAAGATACTTTCAAATCGTCACCAAATGCAAAGCTGGAAGTTACGAAAGATAGTGTTGTGATTGGCAAGACAGAGCTTCAACGTTTTACCGGGTCGTCGCATTGGTCTGGAGTCCCAGTGAAAGAGTCTGAAGCAGATCTTTCTGAATCTCTACTTCGACCAATGGAAGCAGTGGCATCTTGTATACGGATGAATTGGGCATGCCTACTTATCGGTCCACCATCAAGCGGCAAAAGTGCCCTTCTTAAAAACATTGCTGGTGCTTGCAACGTTCACATTGAAACTCTCGCTATGACATCCTCAACCGACGTTACTGAGCTCATCGGTTGCTTTGAGCAGACAGATTCATTGGGCATGGCAAAGCATGTCATCGCAACAATCAGGCACATCTACGATGGCGTGTGCGTGTCTGGAAGTGTTGATGGAGAGCTAGTGCAGAAAATCAATCATTATTACTGGTGTATAAGCAGAGAAATTTCCAAGCTAAAGGACAAAGATGACAAGTCTTCCATGACCAGAAACAAAACTCTCTTATCAGCAATTGGGAAATTGTTGGAATGTTTTGAAGCAGTCTTGTCCATTAATTCTGATTTTTCATCAGATTTCGCTGACCAAATCACAACATGCCGCCAATGGTTGACTTCGTTGAAACGCAAAGGGAGTGGAACAAATAATCAGTCACCTTTTAAATGGGTGGATGGCATCCTTGTTCAAGCGATGGAGAGAGGATACTGGTTACATCTGGAGAACGTCAATTTCTGTCCTTCATCTGTCCTAGATCGCTTGAATCCACTGATGGAGTTTGGTGGAGAATTGGTCATGACCGAGTGTGGTATTGCTGATGAAGAGCAGAATGCAAAACCGCGAGTTATTAAGCCACATCCTAACTTTCGGTTGTTCTTGAGTATGAACCCGAACTCACACGGGGAAGTCTCGAGAGCCATGAGAAATCGTTGCATTGAAGTTTATGTGCTGCCTTCAAAACTTGGATCAGATCATCCTGACACGAAAACTGTGTCTGAAGTTGATACAATTGATGCATTTGCAGGTATTTGGGGAATGGGTATACGAAGTCATGCTATCGGCCAATTTTTGGTTCAGTCGCATGTAACTGAGTGTCAGCGGAGTTGCGAAGTTCAAGAAGACCCTCCTCATATCAATACTTTGAAGCAATGGGGAAACTTGTTCATTGGTTTGATGAGGCGTGGAATGTCTCGTACATCGATCGAAGTCTCCCACAACATCACGTACGAGAATGACGAGTGCTCTCCTTTCCATGCGGATGGATCCGCTCTAATGTTGGCTGCTGCTGCTACAGGAATAGTTTCAGGTTGGAATCTTCAAGCCAATCCACAGATATCTCACATTTTACGTTGGAGTAGACTTCTTCGAGCCGTTCAAATCGATATGGACGAAGATTTCAAGTCCGAAGTCTTCAATTACTTTGTGAAACTACAACCAGCGCAATTTCGGACGAGCGGAACTGGAAAACAGCCGGGAACAAGACTTCTTATTGAAGCTATTTCACGCCTAATTGAAATGATCCCCTATGGTGACACAAAAGTAGCGCTGTCTGTGCTCGATGGCTATTGCACAGAGTCAGCGTCACATGCCAAATTTATCAGCCTGCTCCTGTACTCCATGTTGCCCAGTGTTGCATCAAGTCAAATGACTTTGAATGATACACTCGATACCTTCCATGAAACTCATACAGGCATGGGAAGGAGTGAACTTACAACGTTTAATTCGTGTCAACTGTCCCGAATCTCGAATTTACTTGGAGAAATGATGACTTACAGCAAGCTTCATCAAGCTGATGATGTCTCTTCAACATCAGAAATGAGTGTAATAGCGGTGTCTTATCACATTGACACAAATCGACTCGATACATCAGTTATCACGTGTCCAATCACTCCACATCTCTTCCCTTTATTCAAATTGGTAGACGACTACTTGCATACTTGTCACAATATGGTCGCTACACCTTCGATGGATGAGGTATTGTCATACGAGAATTTCCTACGATGCCGAGATAGGTTTTGGCAATATCTGGACAGATCAGCTTATTGTAGTTCCGGATCAACGTCACCGGTGGGATTCCCGATCGCAGGATTTCTCGTACAGTACCGCTGGATGAAGAAAGCATTCGCAAACTTTCAGCTAATGCATCAACAAGCAGAAGACTCAAATTCGGAGCATTGCCGTCTCTTGAAACAATTACTTATTTCAATTGAGGCTCTCGACGAGGTCATCCAGGAGAGTACTGGTGGTAGCTTAGTGTCGTCTGATATCCTGTGGAAACGAAGTGGGCATCCTCTTTTGCCCTCGAAGCGTAATGAATTCGAAGACTTAAACACTCTTCAGGCCATTTCAAAGTCTTGTGCATTAACAACCGAAGACTTATTTGGTTTCGCTAAGATCGGTTCATCACCATCCACAGTACAAGTGGATCTGAAGAAGTTAATTTCGTTGAATCACGGAAGTCTTTTCGCCAAATCTGTCTTCCGTAGAGAACTCCTCGGTGCATTGGGTTTGACATTTTGGGCCGCAACAGATGAAACGAAGGATGTTGCTTCCAAAGGTACGGCATACAATGCTCTTAAAGTTCTCACAAGAAGCTTTTCAAAGTCCAAAGATGAGTTTGTGGCAAGTGTTCACCTTGCAACGATCGATACATCTATTAAAACAGTCGAGAACGCTCTTGACTTGGAAGCAATCAAGAATATTATCGGGGAGCTAGCAGACAAGACCAACAATGCTGACTTGTTTTTGAGAGATCTACTCGTGGCGTTTGGGGAGATACAGTGTGCACAAATAGGTGAAATATTATGCATCTCAGAAGAAGCTGCGATAGTTGGAACAGTATCGCAGATTCTTCAACAGTACTACGATTCCGATCACAGTGAAGTTATCACTGACCTGCGTAAGCTTGAAGGCAAAATCAAGTCGTTTGTCAATAAGTCACTTGCTCATACGCAACGACCAACGAGTGATCTTCGGCCGTATCAAACTCTCTTATGGGCATTGGAGAGTGAGTCGACAACTGGATCGATGCTAAAACACTTGCTCCGATGCATCTTCCCTCGGATGTTATTTTCGCTTCACAATCATCAGTGGTGCAATACTTTCAACGACCTAGATTCAATCAGTTGTCATCTTCTAAGTCCTGCCCTTTGGAATAAAGACGGCAGCGACTTGCCACGAGTGCAAGAATCCTCGTCGTTGTTTGATGCAGCGTCAAAAAATGTCATTTTGTCAAGCTGTGCAGGACCCAGCAGAACCGAGTTGAACGTTCAGAGAGCAGCACTATTTCGATTGCTTAGACTGCCATCGCAAGATGTCGGTACCGTATTTTCAACAGTTGAGAATGGCGAAGCACGAAAAGCTCAAGCAAAGAAACTCATCAATCTTTTTGCTCAAAAGTTGACAGCCGACAGTATTGTGCAACCAACAGAGATTATACGCTATTTAGCTCTGAATGTTTTGGGGGCATTCCATGAAGAATTTGGAGTAACCGATATTGTTCACTTGTTATCGAACGATGCATCTGAGCTGGTGGCAATCTTAGGCAAATGTCAAAACAAAGTCATTCGTGAACACATCATCAAGCTTGCAGTGCCACTGGTTGAAAACTTACAAGCACTAGAAACGTCAGATGAGGGCAGCTCATTGTGGAGAAGGCATTTAGCCAATGCATGGATACACATTGGACTGTTACGACTCCATCTACTGATACCTTCATCCCCAATTGACCCAGGAAGGAAGCCGGCGGAAAAGGTGGATCAGCTAAATTGGTTCCTAGATGATGTCAGCTCCAAACTCAGTTCGTACAGCCTTCACTTTGGTATGACGTGTGGAGATTTTACTCCCGATACCGCAGCAACGAAGCAACTTTTCACACTTGCGGAACAAGCATCAAAGAAGAAAGCTGGACAGCAAAAGAAAATTATTGAGCGCCCTTCAAACTCTCCGCCATTTCAAGAGTTGTTCCGTGAAATGCATCACTTTTGTAGAACAGTTGCAAGTACAAAGAACGTACTATCCTTGGCAGATGCTATTGAAAATCAACCAAACTCAAGATCCCAAGAAATCAACTGGCAATATTCTGCCGCAGCCTTTTCCGATCGGCTGTCATCCGTGTATTCAATGTATGAAGATATCACCATCCCGTGTCTAAGTGAGATTAGATCGATTCAGCGTGGTTTGCGAGAGTTGGCTCTCAATTATGATGTTTCTTCCAGAGCAGGTGCTATCGTCAAAATGCAAGATGCACTCTTGTCATATCCGATTGTTAACAAATCCTTCTCTCACCATCTCACAAACCAATCGTATGCGGAGGTTGTGAAAGAGTTGTCACATCGATTTGGCATTGATGGATGTGCTAAGCAAGATGTAGGTGCGATTTTGAGATCAATAGAATTAGCCACGCTCATGCGGTTACAGGTAGGGTCCAAAATGAACCGTCAAAATAAGTTGCATGGAGAAACTCTTGACCAGGTGAATGCGATGTTTGCATCGTTGGCTCAATCAACAGGGATTGAGAGTATTACAGCAGATACTGCCGATAAAGACGCGATTGTAGACCAAGAAGAGAAGGAGCTACGAGAATATTTTCCAGACCACGGAGCCGAATTTCAGCGCATAGTTGCAAAATTGGAGGACGAAGAGGACGAATCAGATGAAGAGGATGATATTGTCAAGGCAAAGGAGACAACGCAGCTCTCTGATTTGGAGGTGTCAATGATAGTCGAATTGCACAGAGAATTGTTTTCACCCTCGAAGAAGAAAATTGAAGACAGTCTCAGAATCAAAGCATTTACGAGATGTTACGACGCTGCTAGCCGCTTGAATCATTTGACGGAGTGGATGAAGAAAAGTCAAGAAGAGCAGAAGTTTTTAGGGTCTCACATGTTTGCATTGACACTCCGGTGCAGCGTGAATAGAAGTTTGTGGTCCCCGTTGCTGACAAATGATGCAATCAGAGATTTCCACAGTGATCCGTTTCCATCGGAATCAGTCAAGGCAGATTCTCCACTGAGGAGTCTCTTGATACGCGTTGGACAGCTGTTGGGTGCGTTTCCAGGTCATTCAGTACTCGTAGCCATTGGCCAGATCGTCGAGAAAGTGAGACAATTAGACATTCACACAAACTCGTTGGGCAAGGTCATGTCAGGATTAGAGGTAATCTTACGCAAGGCTCAAGATTGGGAGCAACATGCGAGTCAGCACGTCCAGCTAGGAAAGCCTTTGAAGGAGATTAGCTCTTTGGTCGCTACTTGGAGGAAGCTTGAGCTTCAAAGCTGGTCACACCTGTTAACAATACGAGAGAATCGACGCAGCGTGCGTCCAAGGCGCCATTGGGCAAGATTGTATGGATTAATTCACGGAATCAGTGAGTCGGAGGAACTGAGAGCATCGTTAAATGAGGCCGCCCTAAAACATGGTCATTCACCTTCTTGGATATGGAAGGGTTACCCCGAGATATCCAAACGCCTGGGAGCTGATGGTGACGTCAAATGCATAGAAGACTTGGCCAAAGTCTTGGACACGTTTATTTTGACGTCAAATATTGCGGAATTTCGAACACGTTTGGACCTCATTGAAAACTTTGCCAACGAGCTACGAAATGATTGTGAAGTCAATGGGCCAACACGGGTGACGTTAACTCGGCTGCTACTATCCTTCTGTAATTATTACTCCAGATTTGAACCCCTCATTTCCAAGACGATAACAACACTACGTGAGCCGATTGAAAAACGATTGAAGGACGAAGTAAAGCTGGCAAAATGGGATGAACAGTCATACTATGCTCTCGCCGAATCATCAGAAAAGAATCACCGAAAATTGATGAAGTTTTTACGCGACTACGATGAGGCACTGGACACATCTGTACTCAGTGTGCTTGAACAAAATTTCGCGGAGGGCGTCAGATCGATGAACCAAGGTGCTGCTGCGGACCATGAGCCAGTGACGACAATGCCATCAAATGTATCTATTTTTCCACAACTTTCGGCGGGAGGAAAGATTGTTGGTGATAATACTTTGCAACCAAACCAAAATGTCATCAGCTTCCGTTCCAACAGGTTGATTATCAAAGACGTATCATCCGAAGAGTGGTCATCTGCTGATATGGTCGACCTTGCTGACAAATATGTTGTTGGAATCAGTCGTTATACGAAGAGGATGAAAACAGTCATTCCCAAAGGAACGTCGTGGGCTTATAACGGTGCTGTTGCTGCAAGTGAAATGTCAGATGCCATCTTTCAACGGATAGATTCGTTGAGGGAACCAAAAGTTACGAAGCAAATGAAGCAGCGAGCACTCACAGATTTGTTCAAAAGCCTCAAAGATCAAGGATACTCATCGATGAAGTGGTCTGTTCCGTTTAATATGCATCATACTCATCACATGATGCAGCTTCCCGTTCCTTCACTCTGTGGTCAATCTTTCTGGGATAACAGCGCATCAACAAGTCTTGACAAAGGCGAATCATACTTCCATAGATGTCAGGTTGAGATATCACGACTTCGTATAGAGATTTCAATGCTTGGAAGCCAGTACATGAGTCAACGTGAAATGACGTTGATGCAAGGTTATAGCGATCATATTTTGTTCATACTCTGTCAGCAAAGATCGATGCTTGCCAATATGATTCAATCAACTTCGACAATTGAGTCAATCCTTCGTTCTTACAAAGGTGTAGCTGAATCTCTACCAATGGGTCAAATGAACATTAGCATGAATATCGCCAGTTTTGAAGAGTCGCTATCGTTGTTGGTTGAAAATCTCAATCAATTGATCCTTCCCATGAAAGAAGCATCTCAATTTGTGGATAATGATCAAGATCGGGGACGTCTACGCGACGCTATCGCTCTCATCACTGGGTGTGTGTCCAAGTTAGAGGAGAACTACAAGTTCTGTCACGGGCAGACACCCATTACCTCTCAAAGGGTAGAATCAATAAGTGTGACAATGACAAAAACGTTAGCCGAAGTGAGAATGGATGTTCAGTCATGCATCGAATCATGTGGCAATGTCATACCGTCGAGTCTCTTTGTCTCATCCGTTGAAGAAGTACATCGTTGTTACACCCTGTCTCTTTGTGTGAAAGAGAACGTTGAAGAATCAATTGATGCCACCTCAAAGAGCCCCACCGTGCGTGCCACGACGGCAGCAATTTCTGCTTTGGTTCAGCGCATCTTGATTTCAGCTCAGTCCATATGCGATGTTGGAGAAGGCGCAAAAGATGTGGAATCAAACGGTGATGATAATGAAACAACTGATGACTCGTCGTCTCTGTTCCGAAGTAATGCAAAAATGATTGAAGAATGGAGTGACCTTCGCCAGGATCGCCTTATCGATGGTCTTGAATCTCTGTCAGAATCGTTAACTCATCTCCACAACGACATATATTCGAACGATTACTCTCGGTCATTATGTACAAGAGCAACTGTCAGCTCTTTTGCCCTCGCTGACAACATTCAGGAAGTTTCAAAATCTCGTCTTCAAGATGCATTGACATTCTACCAGAATCATGCCAAGTTCTTGTACATCTTACTTCGCGTCTTTAGGAATCTAGTCGCCAAGGGATTTTGTTCAGACGATGTATCAGACGGTGGCGAAGGCGATGGGGAAGGTGGTGCTGGTGACATGAAATTTGAAGATGACGTCGAAGGCACCGGTATGGGAGAAGGTGATGGAAAGAATGATGTGACCGATGAAATTGAAAACGAAGAACAGCTATTAGGACTGAAGGGTGACGAAGACCAAGATGCGTCAGCACAACAAGAACGTAAAGAGCTGAAGGAGGATGAAGTTGATACGGGAATGGAAATGGAAAATGACTTTGACGGAGAGAAGTTTGACCTCCCGGATCAGCCAGAAGATCAAAAGGAAGATGACAACGGGGATGACGAAGAAGAAGAGCTCGATCGTGAGATGGGTGACGGCGACGACCCAAATGAGCAAGTTGTTGACGAAAAGATGTGGGATAACGACGAAGATGGTAAGTTATGACCGCTGTATGATTTTTTCTGCTTAATGATATACACGAAATCTCACACGTTGATCATTACGTACTCTCGCCCAGATCTTGATGAGATGAACCAAGATCAAGAGAAGTTTGAAGAGGATAGCAAGATGGCTGGTGAACAACTCGAGGATGAAATGCGAACCAAAGAGGATGAAAACGATGACGAAGATGCTAAAGGAAAGGATGGTGGCGATGAGCACAAGCCAAGTCAACCAGAAGTAGACGAGAGCAAACCCGAAGACTCCAAGGACGAAAGTGCAGACAAGGACGAGAATCCCATAGAAGACGATATGGTTAATGATGATACTGAAGACAAATACGAAGACAAACATGACGGAGTAGACGTGAGAAATGAGAACGAGGATGAAGAGGAAGGGGATGAAGATTTAGGTATCGACCTTAATGATGGACTGAATCTAGATGATGGGGAAGATGCTAACGACGATAATGCTTCAGAAGACGGTGAAAATGACATGGATGATAATATTGATGAAGATGCTGATGCCGATGATAATGATGGTGGTGAAGACGGCAACAATGGGGAGATCGACCCAGAGGAGGAAGACGACGATGAAGAAATGCGTGAGCCCGACAACATGGAACCAGTTGGCCAGGGAGGAGCCGGCGACGAAGAGCAGCAAAATGAGCCCGAAGCTCCAGATGACGAAGATCAAACTCCCAGAAGTCAACCGCCACCGAAGAGTGATTATGATTCTAATGAACAACTGCATGGTGTTGCAGCAGAAGATGGCCAAGATCAGGTAAAAGAAAAGGAAGAAAGTCCCGAAGATGACGACGCAGATGAGGGAATGGCCGATGAAAATAATACCGGCGGCGCAGAGGAGGATGATCCTACAGGCCAGTCATCTCAGGGAGACGGCGGAAATGGCGATGACGGGAATTGGCAGAAAGGACGAGATGAGGAGCAAGATGGCAGTACAAACCAATCTGAGCAGCACAATGAAGTACCAAATCCATTCCGTAGTCCCGGGGACGCTGAAAAGTTTTGGCACAAACGCCTTGATATTATACAGGATGACTCCCAGAGAGAGGAGGAGACCAATGTTTCCGAGGAACAGGCAAATGAGGAGGAGAACAAGCAAAAAGATGGACAGTTTGAGTATACAATGGAAGGCGAACAAAATAGTGGTCAAGTTTTGGGCGTTGCTGAGGAAGAACAGGCAATGCAACTCAATGAGGCAGATGATGATGATGTTGAGCCTCAAAATAATCAAGAAGACCAGACCAACATGGACACCGACGCCGAAGAAAAACGTGCACAACAACAAAATTCATCGCGATCAAACCGAAAAGACAACGCAGAACCAAAACAGAGCGATGTTAAAGAAGAAAAAATGGAGGACCCCGCAGAAGTATCTGAAATGGACACCCATGCGGAAGAGGAAGAAGATGTCGAAGAAGATGAGAGCAATGCGGTTGTAAAGAATAAATCGGCAAGCTTCAAAACTCAATCTACAGACGATGCCTCCGATGATGGTGAAGTTGGCAGCGATGATGAATTCACGGAAATGGAAATGTCCACTGGAATGACTGCAGAAGATATTCAACAGGCTAGACTTTACTGGCAGACAATTCAGTCGGAGACGAACAATTTATCAAGACGTCTCTGCGAGAAGCTTCGTCTAGTCATGGAGCCCTTGGTGGCAACCAAATTGCGTGGCGATTACCGCACCGGGAAACGCGTAAACATGAAGCGTATCATCGGCTACATTGCAAGCGGCTACCGCAAGGATAAAATTTGGCTACGGCGCACGAAGCCTGCAAAGAGAGACTATAGAGTTTTGATTGCTGTGGATGACTCCGAAAGTATGCAAAATGGAAAAGCTGGTGACATGGCACTTCGTGCGTTGGCAACTTTGGCAAATGGCATGAGTCAGCTCGAAATAGGGCAGCTGGGTGTTGCTAGCTTTGGTGAAGACATGAAGCTCATACACCCATTCAACCTACCGTTTACGTCTGAAAGTGGTGTGAATATTGCGAGCAACTTTTCGTTCAATGCGAAGCGGACAAGGACTGCGCTTTGTATCGAGAGCTCGATCGCGGCCCTCGATAGCGCCAGTAGCTCTTCATCTTCTATGCAGCTGGTGTTCATGATTAGTGACGGTCGTATCGAAAGAGACAGCCGGTCAAAAGTGCGCCGCTTGATTCGTCAAATGCAAGAGAAGAACATGTTAATGGTCATGATCATTGTTGAAGGAGAAGCAGCAGAGAGCAAGAAGAAGAACGAAAGTATATTGAACATGAAAGAGGTGTCATTTGTTAACGGAAAACCAAAGATCAAACACTTCATCGAAGATTATCCCTTCCCGTTTTATCTGGTGGTTGAGGACTTGGCAGCATTGCCTGAAATTTTAGGAGATGCCCTACGTCAGTGGTTCGAAATGTTGGCACAGATACAGAATGCAGTGTAAATACACTTCGGGGAACAAATGTAGAATAGATATTAGATATTAAAACAGAACACATTAGTTGTTTACAATTCTTTTCGCCATGGGGGTATGTACCATACTTTGCATGTTGTGAGGAGTGCGAAACAAAGCCTTCTATCCCCCAGTATCAGCAGTGTCCATTTTGTACGTCGCATCATCTACAGATCCGTCATCCTCTTCTTGAAACATTGCAAAACTCATTACAAACGAGCTAACCATCACAGTAATCAATACGCCCAAAATATCCATAATGACCTGAATAGTCGTACTCGAATGTGCAGGGTCAATCCCAACTTTCTTCATTGCCAAAGGGAGAGTCGATCCAATAGCGACACTCGTCACAACAATGATGAATACACTCGTTGTAATGGCAATCGTCTCCCCCCACGGCGTTCGAAACATGGCTGCACGAATAAACCCCGTCATTCCAATCAAACAACTCAGCCCCGCAGCCATCTTGGCCTCTTGTCTCAGATAATCTTTCCATGTATTCCCATTGATAGTCCCAATGGCCAATCCTCGAATGACACCAACAGCGGATTGATTTCCTGCATTGCCCCCCGCTCCTACAAGCATTGTAAGGAACTGCACGATCACCATGTGCGTTTGTAAGAATTGTTCATTGTACGCAATGATAAAACTGCTACATGATTGAAAGAAGAGAAGTCCAATGAGCCACCCTGCACGTTCTCTGATTGCTTCGGCAAATGGTGGAAAAGTATGAGATGTGGCAGTTATCACTGACGGTGATGAGGATGACGATATGCCATGATTATTTCTCCTCTTTCTGGATAGGTGCTTATTGTGACTATCGTCATCGATAAATGGATCGCTACTGCCTTCTTCATCATTATTGATAACTCTAATGGGGGGTTCCTCCTCATCCCCGCGAACGGATGCCCTCGCATAATCCCCTCCGCCGTCTTTGTTTTTCTTCACCTTTTGTGTCAACTTCAACTTTGGTTGTTGCAGATTGCCCATCTCTACTTCGTACAAGTTCGACGGCGCACCTTTTAATTTTGAATTGGATGTTCTAGAATCATCGGAGGGTGTTGGAGTGTGGTTCGGTGTGCTATACAGTTGATAGCTATCATCTGTGGTACCAAGGGATGATTTTTTCTTGTGCCCTTTATTTTGATGCGGAGGAGTGTTTGTCAGTAATTCAACTCTGGAACGGAGCTCTTTATTTATTTCTCGTAGCTGCTGTAGTTCTGATTCCATATCAGCTACCGCTGCTGCGTCGATTTTAGGGGTCGTTGTCGCCATGGTTGATATTGACTATTGCCGTTGGCTGTTCAGAGTGCACCGTCGACTTTTGAGACGGAAGTTGAAATGATAAATTTGAGATGTGAGTAAAAAATGAGATGCCTATCCTATCCTCCGCCCGCCCCCAATCCCCAACGCAGCGCAATCCACAAAGATAAAGATCCTCAGATCTCGACGACCATGATGAACCGCCTCCTAGCATTACTCTGCGCTCTACTCATCTTCATCGGCGTGGCAGTCGCCACCGACGAAGCCGGCACCGAATACCTCGAGGCCAAGTCCAAAGAACCGGGCGTCATTACACTCCCTTCCGGACTCCGATACAAGGTCATCAAGAGAGGAGAGGGCAAATCTCACCCTACTGTGGACGCCCCTTGCCTCTGCCATTATGCTGGAACGTTGACTGATGGAACGGAGTTTGACTCATCGTACTCTCGAGGATCTCCTACGACATTCGCGCCTAATCAGGTTATCAAGGGGTGGACGGAAGCCATGCAGTTGATGGTGGAAGGTACGTTTAGACACATTATTCTCTGTGCAGCAATATATTATATTTTAACTTGTGAGTTTCATTTTGTTATCTCACATCTGAGCTGCACAACTTTTACAAAACAGGTGACAAATATGAATTGTATATTCCCTCTGAACTGGCCTACGGTGAACGTGGATCGCCTCCAAAGATCCCTCCAAACTCAGCACTTGTGTTCACTATCGAAATGATTGAAATTCAGGGAGGCAAAACAATGGCACTCAGATGCAATCCAAACACGTTGGAAGGTTGTGACGACAAGATGAAGACATACATTACAAAAGCAAAAACAAAGTTTGGTGATAGAGATGAGTTGGAAGAGGAGATTGCAAGATTGGTCAAGATTAGTTCCAATGGTGGCTTGAAGGAGGATTTGAAGGATTGGATGCAGACTCGGCTGTTCATTTTGCAGCAAATGGCAATGTGGTCTGACGCGCAAGATGGTGATGAGCTTTGATACCATAGGCATTCAGCCACAATATAAGCGTTAGTGTAGATATCTACTAGAGAGAATCCGAGTGAGAGATACTACTCTAGAGAGGGTATAATACAGAGTACCTGTCTAAGTGAAGAAATAACCTATTGTAGTATGTCATATTGCTTCAGCATGTCTAAGTAAGTATATATTCACGTCCTACCCAGACCCCCCTGGTACAACAAGCCCGTTCAAAGAAGAGAACAAAAAGAAGGCTGCTTCGTTTTCCCCTTTCCGCTATCAGTAGGTAGGGATCTACCTACGAAAAATCTGCATGTAGGTAGGAATTGGTAGGGATTTTAGTTCGAAACAAATTTCTCCACTCACATGAAGGGCACTCTTCTCGAGGTGCACCTCAAATATTCAAGAGAGTACAGCGCAACTTCTGGCCCCAAGTGCTACTAACTTTTCTTCGAGACATTGATAGCCTCGGCAGTATAACAACCCAAAGTAGACTTGTAACCATGCTGGCAGAAGATAATCCAGCTCGCAGCTCCGGCAGTGAACGCTTCGACGAAAGTAGGGGCCGAGACTCCTCAGATGATTCATATTATGAAGGTGTCCTCTCATGGTGTGATGCATTTGACCTGGACTTTTGCGGTGGTAATAATGAAATAGAATCTCGTGATGATATCTTCCCCACTGTTGAACAAAACAGCGCAGTTCTCGCTAGCAAAAGCTTCGTCGAAACCATTCTAAGTGCAGTCAGCAGAGACGACAACGACACGGCGGCAATGATGATAGATACCATTGAGATCAGTCGAAGCCAAAGCGGCAAGAAAATTGTACCTCGATTTAATCCCAAGACAGTCCAAGAGCTCAAGAAGTATGTGCCAGAGATTGAGTCAGCGGCTGACACCTACGGATTCCACAGCATCCCAATTGCTGACATCTACTTGAGAATGGGTGATGAAACTACTGATATTGAGTCTGGTTCTACAAAATCAGTGAAGCTAGCACTGAAGCTATATGAGGAAGCATTCCACATTTACCAGGCACAAGTAGGCGATTGTGACAAGCGCACTATCAACGCCAGGGTCCTCATCGGCAACGCTCTTCTTGCTCTCGGGCGTCACGATGATGCAATTGATAGCTTGTGCACAGCCGTATACATGAGAGAGGCTTTACTTGGAGAGCTTCATCTTGACGTAGCCGAGATCTGGGTGAAGATATCTTTAATTCACCAAGAGAAGCAACAACATGAATTGGCTCTTAAGGCATGTGCCAAGGCGTTGACTTCTTACAGGAAGGAGTACGGTGACAAGCATCCTAATGTGCTCGGGATATTGAGAAACATCTCCCAGATTCACACTCAGCTTGGCAATCATGGTAAGGCCGCTGACATTGATAGATATGTATTATCTCACTCAAAATCAGAGATGTAACACTGAACTGAGGGGACATTCATTCACGTGAGTTTTTGTGGGGCTTTCAGGGATAATATAGAGTCGATAAAAGTAAAAATAGCTTAGTGTGATAACAGCTGATACATGAATATGTTCCTATATAGTGCCACAGTATTAACATTCTTACGTTATCAGACTGCACACTAACACCTTGCAAAAGCATTTCAACAATTAACATATAGTTGAGAATACAAAATATCTACTCAATCCAATTCGAGACCCGACATTCCAGTGGATAACTCGCCTGATACGCCCCCACCAGGTGATATCTCATCCCTAGGGGTCTCTAGATCTTCATCTGCTGGCGCTGCAGATGATGCGGGCGGTGACTCATTTCTGCCTTCAGCTTTACCCTCAGCAGGGTCTTCTGCAATTTTCTCTTTCTGCAGGCTCTTCATCCGCGCCTTCGCCATCTGAAGAATTAGAGCACGTCGAGAATTTTTCTCGCTGACTGAAAAATCTGTCGTCGCGTCTGAAACCAGTGACGTTGCAATGGTCGAATCTCCCACCGTTGCATCATCCTCATCGTCTGCCAAAAGCATTGCTCGTTTTGCAGCCAATTTTGATGCAAGAGAACGATTTGGTGATTTTGCTTCCATCCTCTTCATTGCTAGCTGCTTCAGCCTACTGCCACCCGCTGTACTACTTGTCAACGATGCATCGTCCTCGATATCCGCATCTGGTGGATCCACCCGGATCTTAGACGAAGATAAATCTTCAGGATCCACATGATGTCCACGCATCATATTAGCTCTAGGGTTAGGAATGTATGCTTCGTCATGACTACAAGAACAAAAACGGAATAGGTGTGAGATGAAACTTAAGCTTCGTAGACTTCAAGCAGACAAAGTAAAATGACTTACGGTTGATCCCATCCAGCTCCTTCTTCCACTTCTCTCACGTAATTCAGTTGAGGCGGGGGTTGAGGATTTTCCATCTCCATTTCCATTTGAGGCATCGGTGATTGCTGAGTACCTTGGTCATAAGAAGATTGCACCATTTCTCCTGAATTGCTCCTCGGATAGTTTTCCATAGGAGGTGCATCGTATTGTTGCGGTTGATATTGAGACGGATATGTTGCCGGTGGTTGATAATGCCCATTTGGATCTTGCATCATACCATGGGGTTGGTGCATCTGTCCGGGATACTGCGGTGAATATTCGTTCTGATCCTGGACCATGGGTTGATGCATCTGTCCGGGATACTGCGGTGAATATTCGTTCTGATCCTGGACCATGGGTTGGTGCATCTGCCCGGGAGGATAAGAGGGGTATTCGTGTGAAGTACCTGTAGACATGTATTGTGGGTGCATCTGTGGCTGTTGATAATGATTTTCAATAGGTTCCTGAGATACTGATGGTTGTTTCATCTGCCCAGTCTCTCCAAACTCCACATATCCTGAACTGATACTCTCTACCTTCTTTTCTTCCACAGGTGCAGGCGTAGGTACAGAGACGGTAGGTTGCGCTGGGGGGAAGCGACTCTCCCAATCATGTGCAATCATCAAAGCCTCCTCCCTAGCAGTAGCAAAAGGAGGCGGAAGCACCTTTGCCCATGCCTCTGGATTGAGCAAGTGCGGTGGAAGGGCTCGACATGGTCCCATGTGATACAATTTTAAGTCATCAAAATCTTGGTTGGTCAAGTTATACACGGATTCGACTTCTTCCACAGCCTTGACAGTTTTCAGTGGTCCTGTATTTTCCTGGTCTCCCTGACTATTAGGACTCTCCTTGAGACGATACAACTCCTCAGGGGACAAAGTCGGACTCAAAAATGCTAGCATGTAAATTTCATTTCCACTCAACTCGGCTCTGTAGTAAACATCTTCCTCGACATTGATGGGTCCACCAGAAAAGAAGCAAAACTTATTCACCAGAGTCCATTGATTAGGATCCTCAATCAACTCCTGGGGAGCCTTCTCGCAGGTGAGGGGGAAATCTGTTTGCAGTAATATCAGAGCATCCCGACTGAGCGGTTCGACATCAATCAGACGAACCATTCCCACAGCACTGCAAAGAAGAAAGTAAAAGCCCCCACTAGGATGACAGCGTTTACGCGAATGGAAGAAGGGAACTCCATCGGGTAATTGCTTATGGCTGAAATGACAGTATTTGGAAATACGTCTCCAGCCACTACTGAGGAGCAATTCATCGGGTAGTCTACTGAATTGGTTGGGAAATGTTTGCTCCACCCTCCTCAAATCTTCATCACAGATGGTAGGACAACCCTTGAGATTCATGGCAGACGCCAACATCAAAATGGTGTTTCCAGTTAAAGTGAGCCCCTCATAATGCTGTGTAGTCCGACCAATCCCGGCCTTGGTGAAGTAACACCGCTTAGCAAAGCCAGATGCGAGAGGCTTTTGGATGAGTTTTCCTGCCGAGTCATAGGTTTCATCATCCCGCCTCGTCCTGGATGATTTGGGCTGATCGTAAGTGCTAACCGTATTGTTGTCTAGCGTGTCGTCATCCGTATAGCCAGTGTATCCAGTATAATTTGATTCATCATCAGCAACCGATCTCCCGCCTCTCCCCCTACCATTGCGTCCCCCCCGCCTCCTCCTCGGGGTTCCACCGTCGGCATAAGTAGTATCATCGTCATCAGTGTACTCGGTTTCATCATCATCATACTCATAAGATCCTTGCGGCCTTCTACTACCACGGTCGCGTCTACTCCTCCCCCCTCGTCCTCCTCTCCTCCCATCAACGACGGAATCATCATCGTCGTCACCAGCATTGCGGAATTTTTCCATCATTGGTCCGCACATGTTATCCAAAAAGGCGAACCCGTCTGAATTGTCGCATTTTTTATTCGTCACCATTCCGAGACTCTCGGTAATACGACGAGCGAATGGCGAGGCCAGGGCCGCTGCTGCTGCCTCTTGGGCCTTGCGGCTTAATTCTGCCGTGGCGGAGTTGCTCATTCTTTAGTGGATAATGCTCTTTTTTATTTTGGCAAGCTAACACAAGATATGTACGCAGTCCAACCTCTCTAGAGATAAACACCACAGCTGGATGATGCAAATCTTGAGGTCGCCACTACCAACCAATATAATTATTACACAGCCAATACACGCGGGCTGTCATTTCCTTCCCACTCCCCTCTTGTTGCCTCTCTGCTGGCTATTAGTTGATTCATGTATCGCTGATCTTGTGTACCATCGGAGGTGGGTTCGCAAATTACGGTAAATCTCGTGATGAAGAAGTGTCGAGAACTTTTTGACCTGAAAATGAAGATGACCCCCAGACAATCTCTTGATTTTTGTTCAACTAAATATATGTAGAGATGCGATTTTCCGGTGAACATTAACAGCGCTGGCTGAGATTGTGAGTACCGAATCTGTTTCATTCCTTATCTTCAACGTCATTATTTACCCGGTACGGTACTTTGGGTGCCGCTAAAAGTATTTTGTATAAAGGAATTAGTACAATTATTTTGGGGTAGCTGACTGCGTTTATCGATTAAG
>Ga0209652_1000365_pt1 | contig 38792 bp, 62 predicted proteins | sample SaaInl74LU_5_DNA_FD_184641 | JGI IMG/M metagenome (GOLD analysis project Ga0209652, IMG submission 184641) | Marine microbial communities from expanding oxygen minimum zones in the Saanich Inlet - ESP_74LU_5_DNA (SPAdes) (version 2) | ecosystem: Environmental > Aquatic > Marine > Intertidal zone...
TATTGCGCGGCAGGTCCATGAGGCCAGCGGGAAGCGTGTTTTGTGTCTGGCCCCGTCAGCAGAGTTGGTCGTTCAAAACCGAGAGAAGTACATCGCAACAGGAAACCCGGCATCAATCTTTTCCGCGTCAGCAGGTGGCATAAGCCTGCGCCATCCAGTCGTGTTCGGATCTCCATTGACCGTCAAGAACAAGATCAACCGGTTCGGTTCTGATTTTGCTATAATCATCGTGGATGAGGCGCACGGCATGACGCCAACCGTCAGGACGATCATCGACAGGATTCGTGAAAAGAACCCCAACCTGCGCATCGTTGGGATGACAGCAACACCGTATCGTCTTGGCGATGGATACATCTACAAGATCGGACCTGACGATAAACCTGTCCCCGACTTCTCTGCAAAAGATCCATACTTCACCAAGCTGGTCTACCAGATCGGTGCAAGGATGCTGATCGAGCAAGGATACCTGACGCCACCAGTGATGGGTCGCCTCGGGGCAGGTGGATACGAGACAAGACACATGGCACTCAACAGCCGTGGACAGTTTGACAAGGATGACATCGACCAAGCGTTTCACGGCCACGGCAGGAAGACATCATCCATCATTGCCGATGTCGTGGCGCAGGCGCGTGGACGGAGTGGCGTGATGATATTTGCGGCCACCATCCAACATGCACAGGAATGCATGGCGAGCCTGCCACCAGCCCTGTCGGCCATTGTTACTGGAACCACACCAGCAGAGGAGCGCAGGAGGATACTTGAACGGTTCAAGGCTCAGGAACTCAAGTACCTAGTCAACGTGTCGGTGCTAACCACCGGGTTCGACGCGCCTCACGTTGATCTCATTGCGCTTCTGCGAGCCACTGAAAGTGTAGGACTGTTGCAGCAGATCATAGGTCGCGGTCTTCGGATCTCTGACGGTAAGGATGACTGCCTGATCTTGGACTACGCCGAGAACATTGACAGGCATTGCCCAGATGGTGACATCTTCGACCCGATGATCAAGGCTGGCCGTCCGAGTGGCGAGGTTGTCACTATGAAGGCATCGTGCGAATTGTGCGGGACGGAAAACGAGTTCAAAGCCCGTAAGAACGAGGATGGGTTTGACGTTGATCTGAATGGTTATTTCCTCGATCTGGACGGCGTTCGGATTGAAACAGAGCATGGCTCAATGCCAGCGCATTACGGCAGAAAGTGCCAAGGGCTGCATAGATCAACCGGAGGCGTGTACGTACAATGTACGTACAGATGGACCCACAAAGAATGCCCCCACTGTGGGGCTGAGAATGACATTGCTGCAAGGTACTGCATTGACTGTCGTGGAGAGATTGTTGACCCAGGCGAGAAGTTGCGCATCGAGTTCAAGGCGCTAAAGAAAGACCCAACAAGAAAACAAACTGACGAGGTTCTTGATTGGAACGTATCCGAAAACATCAGCATGAGCGGAAATGCTACTTGGCGCATTGATTGGACAACACCGTATAGGTCTTTCTCGACTTGGACAATGAAGGCACCAAAGAACCAATACGCTATAGCCGACAAGCAGAAACTTTTTTGGGGAACGCAGGATCTAACCAAGATGCCAAACACGATCACTTACCAAAAAGACCCCAACACTAAGTTCTATCGCATCAGTGACTACAACAGAGAGGCTGACCGTGAACCTGAATGATTGCCCAGTACCCGTTTACGGGGACCAGTCGTGGCGTGGAAAGTGCCCATCAGAATCTTTGGAGCAGATCACCTTCTTCAACAGAATTAGGAAGATACCGATCTACGGTTTGATTGCCGTACACCCGAGGAACGAGGGGAAGCGACACTATAAACAGGTGACGAAGGAACGGGCCGAAGGCATGACAAAGGGTGCGTCGGACATCATCATCCCCGGAAATCCGGCGTTCGTTTGTGAATTGAAGAGGCGTGACAGAACGCAATCTTCGTGGCAGGATGGACAGGTTGAATACCTTGAGGCGGCGCAGAAAGCTGGTGCTTTTGTTTGCGTTGCTCTTGGCGCAGATGCAGCAACCGAGGCTTTTGAAGAATGGTTATCCCTCCAAGCAAGAGGATGAGTCTCGTGCTTTCTGGCAAGGTGCGCATGGAGGACGAGGATGCATCCATACAGTCGGCCTGTCAGTTTCCTATCTACCAAGGAGCCAAGGCGATCTTGTCTTTGCCGACAAAAGATAAGAGAAGAGAGGCGCTGGCCAAAATACCAGAGAGCATCAGGCCATACGTTGAGAAAGAGGCAATACGCCTGCACAACATAAAGGAAGTATAGTGGACGAAGAAACCAGAGATGCCATTATCGCGGCGTTGCAAAACTTACCCGATGTCATGCACGAGTCCGAAATGGTGACTGCTTTTATCATGATGCTGGATGCCTATGACTTCACTTTGATCGAAGCCATAGACGCCCTTGGTAAAGTCACATCTATTTACGCGGAGCATTGGCTGACTGAGGGATACAATCCTCTTCGACCAAACTGACGTTACGGACTCTTGGCCCCTGGCCTTCAGCGGTCTTGATCCGCCCATTCGCAATGATGGGCGGATTTTCTGTTACCACTTTGCACCAGCGACCAAGCGGGTTCATTTGTTCGTAGCTGTACTTCATTCCAGCAACTCCTCAATAACGTCGTAAACTCCAAGATCCTCTGCGATCTCGAATATTCCCTCAAGGCAGTTTTTCCAATCCTGATCTTCCAGCAGGTGCGGTGCTACGGTCTTGACGTATAGGTATGCCTCCAGCCGATCACACAGGTACAGCCAATCAGCCTCTTCATCATGAAGTTGGATGAGCCTGCTTTGCGTGATCCTAATGGCTGCTCGGCGCTCAGACTTTTGAGATTCATAGGCAAGCGCCGAGTTCCAAGCCTTCGACATGTAGGGTATGTCGCCTGTCTCAAACTCACCCACATCATGCCACAAAGCGGCCATCAGGAGAGACGCTGACGGGTTGTCGTGCAACTGAGCGATCAGCGTGGCCACGCCCCACTGATGATGCCCCAGCGTCTGCCCAAGCCGCGCTAGAGTGGGGTGCGTGTGCCAACGCTGCACAAAGCCGGATTCATAAAGTTCGGGGTTCATCTCAATACTCCAAAATTGCCGACACAGGCTTGTTGGCTTGGTTCTGGTACTTGCCATCGTAGGCAACAGGTGACGTGGTCTGATGAAAGATGACCTGTGCAATACCAGCGCCAGACGGAATGCGCATTGGTTTCCAGCCGTGGTAGACAAGTTCGATTGTCAGAAAGCCTTTCCAACCAGGTTCTAACACCGTGTTGAAGACCGACAGCCCACGCCTAGCCCATGTGGACTTATCGTGTACGATCCCGACTAAGTTGTCCGGCATCTGGAAATGTTCGAAGGAACTGGCGAGGCGGAAACGACGCAGTGGGTGCAACCAAAGGCTCTGATTGATGCGGATGTCATATCCGGCCTCCGACATTCCGTGGCTTACACCGTGCTGACGCACCTTCATGGACATCATCGGAAGAACGGGCTTTGCGTCGAGTAGTTCTGCTTGGTTCACGATCATGGAATATCCCCCTTGACGGTTTCATTGACCTGTGGTTAACGTAATGGCATAGCAAACGCAAGGAGAATCACTATGGCCACATACACATACACTCTGATCGACGTTGATACAGAGAACTGCCCCGACAACCTTAAGCACCTCTGCAACGACGATGGCCTCATCATCGAATGTGTGGCCACAGCACGTATGGTCCGCAGCGACTATGGTGTTCCTGGTTCGCCCGTTTGGTACGAGCCTGAAGTCGAGGGTATCGAGTTTGAGATCAACGGTGAGGTCGTGTCAAAAGTCAGTGATGAAGTTTACGAAATGGCTCACGACGAGGCAGTGGAAATAGGGGAATGGGAATGAGCGATAAAGAGGCGATCATGAAGCGCATACGCCGCAAGGTCGAGATTATGCGTATGGACTTCAAGGCGGCTGGAAACACTCGCTACTATGACTGCAACGAGATCCTGACACTTCTGGACATGCTGGAGAAGAAAGATGCCTAAAGTAATTTACCTTGAGCCGATGCCTTGGACTGATGAAAACGCGCAGATCGAGGATGCCATAGACAAATACCAAGACGACGGTACGACCTACGTTGATTGGGTGCCGGACCAGAGTTCTGGTCCCTATGAGATGTACCCGAGAGATGTCAGCAACATCGACGACATCGACGACGCGACAGCCGCACTGTTTCTTGGTATGTTGTTTATAGTCGCCGTACTAATCATTGCGCTGATCTTCATCAGTGTCATGTTCTTTGCTTAGGAGGCTGACATGACCTTTGACCCGACAACGAACCGCGTTCCGTTTGGGCTGCTGACTGACGAAGAACTGAACATACTCAAAGCTGCAAAACATGGTTGGCAGCGTTACAGCTATGGGGAGTGGGTTGATGCTGGATCTCCCGATGCCACTATTTGGTATGGCAGCAGCATCTATCGCGCCAAGCCCGCACCTGTAGTCCAAACTTGGTGGGTCAACATTAACCCGGATGACCTCTGGAGCGCCCGCAAATATGCCGACGCTTTTGCCCTCAATTGCCGCATCGGCGTTGTCCGCGTTGATCTCATAGATGGCAAAATGACTGTGACGGCGGAACAGTTGGAGGGGGAAAAGGAATGACAAATGCTAGGCTAGGAGGCAATGGTAAGTGGCGCTGCACTACAAGGGCCTATGTTTCAGGGACATTTAACAGCGGCGGCTGCTCAAACACTGCAAAGCACGACCCAGACGAAAACGGCAACCCCACCAAATGCGGTGTTCACTCAAGCGCGGCAAAGGCAAGGCGCGACGCAAAGAGCAAAGCCAATCACGAAAAGTGGCGTGCAGAACATCGCCACAAAAACGCAATTTGGAACGCCAAGAACGAACTGATCCCATTGGTCCGCTCCATTGCCGATGGCCACAATGACCCGCGCCAAGCCTGCAAGGAATGGCTGGATCGGTGGGAACAGTTGAAGGAGGAAAAGCCATGACAGATTACGACACCTGCTCCACTCCACTTGGGCTTCTAACCGAAAAGCAGAGGGCCGAGTTACATTACAAAGAACGCATTGCCGCGCTCCAATCTGAGCTTGATTGCGCTGTGCAACTTATGGAGCTTTCTGTCAATTTGGGGTCTTTCCCGAGAAGCTTGTTTGACGATTTGATTGGCTTCATTTCAGAAAATGGAAGGCAGCGGCCATGACAGATTACGACATCCACCCCGCCGAAATGGCAGACAGGATCAAAGAACTTGAGGCGGCGCTAAAGCTGAACCAAGACCTCGACGAAATCAGTGTCGGTGTGGTGGCAGAGCAAGCCAAACGCATAGAAGAACTTGAGGCGCAGTTAACCAAATGGCGAGAGGCGCAACACTATGCATATATTGGGAAAGATGGGAAAACGGTTCTGGCCCGTGATCTAGAAGACCAATTAGATGAACTTGAGGGCAAGCTGGAACTGGCGGAGCATGGACTGCAACAGTGTGAGGCTGAAATCGACAATTACATCCGCCAAGAATACCCCGGCGATCATCCGGTTCAGGCGCGATATAGAAAGCGCGATTTTGACGCCAATCCTGCGCGGATCACCCTCGCAGCACTGAAAGGACAGGATGATGAGTGACGATCTTGTAGGACGACTGCTTGATACCTCGCATGGTGTTCGTTTGGCCCGAGAAGCAGCCGCCCGCATTGAGGAACTTGAGATGCAGGTGGCAGAACTGAATGGGCTGAGTGATGGCAGGCCATGCAACACTGACGTATTCCTAGCCGCTGCGACTGAACAACTTGATGATGCTTGGGATTTGTTCGAGGCGGTCAATGATTGGGTGCATGGGGAATGGGAAAGCGCAACAGCGGGTTTGGCCATTTGCTTAAAACTGAAAGGACAAGACGATGAGTGACTGGGCACTGGCAGGAGTCCTTTTTCTAGGCGTAGGGGGCGTCGTAACGCTCAACGTCCTGCACGTTTTGGAGAAGGTGGAGGCAGCGGACACGATCACAATTGGTCCAGAACAATACCCGCAATGTCAGGTCATTGTGAGTTCAGTCGTCGTAACGGAACTCGGAGAAATGGGTATGTGGGACTGGATGGCACACTGCATCGTAAATGAAGAACTGAAAGGACAGAATCATGACCCCACTAACCTGCCTAGCGTTAGCGATCCACTTTGAAGCCAGGTCTGAGCCGCTGGATGGGCAGGCGGCGGTTGCGTCTGTTGTTCTGGAGCGTGTAGCTATGGAGCGGTATCCTGACACCATTTGCGAAGTTGTGTTTCAGCGCAAGCAATTCAGCGCCTTCAACAACGGCATACCAGCAATCCGTGACCAACGCGCATGGGAAACGTCAAGGCACGTTGCACAAATGGCTATGGATGATATACGAGGTGTGTCTCCCATACAGGGCGCAACCATGTACCATGCGGATCACATCACGCCATACTGGGCAGACCACTATGAATACTTGGGCCAAGTAGGGAGCCACGTCTTTTATGGCGCAAATGACTGATGACGAAAAGAAAGCGGTAGAGACGTGGCTGACATCAAACAAGCCCGTACACTACCCTACCGGACATAGCGCGATCTACGACGAGTTCGGCAACAAGATGGCGGGACGCAAGTTTCGTCTGACTGCACTGGCAAAAAGGATACGGCAGGTTCGCGGATACAGCGAAATGACATACCATCAAATTGCAAAGCGCCTTGCGTCAAACGCTGATGAAGTTAAAGCCGCTTGCAGGAAGCACAATATCGTCACGAACGACCGATGAAGATCGTGTCTGTCGGCTCATTTCCAAACAGGAACCACGAGCAGTCTTCCTTGCCGCTCATCTTGCTGTCAGGAAACCACTTCACACGACCCACAGCAACGATCTTGGCGCAGTAGCACAGATACGGCGCGGCCTGCTTGGTGTTTGCCCAATTGCTGTCGAACAGGAGCCACGTCGGAGCCATCTGGCGGAAGTGGTCGATCATCGGGTGCAGTATGTTCCTGGTCCAAGGCGGATTGGTGATGATGTAGTCAGCCGCACAAACATTGATGTCAAAGGCATCACGCTTGTAGACCTTTGGCTCCAGAGGCTCGATGTCACATGCGTAGTGGCAACGGTGCCCATACCGGTCCAAGTGGCGCACAAGAGCGCCATCGCCAGCACAAGGCTCCAGGAACGAAGAGTTGGGTTTCAAATGTGCTAGTAGGGGTAGAACCGCCGGTTCTGGCGTGACATAAAAGTCACGGTCCTTCCTGTCGAAGTCGGAGTATTTCCCCATCAACCCAATCCTCTATGTCCCGTGTGTCCATAAACTTGATACCGGCTTTGCTGGCCGTGACCGACACAACACGAGGAGATGTGCCGACTTCCTCTGCAATGCGCTTCGGACCCCAGTGAGGGTGGGCTGTTAGTATGGATTTTATGTTCTGAGCCAGTTTCATATTGACCTTATATCAATGTGCGCTTAAACACACAAGAGTAGCATCTAGGAGAATCACATGCCAAAAATCGTTGACATTTACATCACAAGGGTCGTCAACAATGACGAGAAGAAGTACGGGTTCGGCATCACGCTGGAAAACGACACAGTGTATATCCCTGGGCGCGTGGTCGAGGACTTTGATCTGAACGAGGACGATCTTGGCACCTGCAACAAGTGCGTCATCATTCAAGATGAAAATACAGAAGGGTGGCATGTCGCAACAATCGTCATCGACGATAATCTGCTTCAGAACAGAATCAACATGTTGAAAGATGAGATTGATCGCTTGAAGCAGCTTGCTGGTGAGCAATAATGCACATGAGCGAGGATCGTAAGTGGGCGCTTGACCTATACAGGGAGGGCTACAGTTATGATGAGATTCAATACAGGACTGGAGTTCCAAAAAAGATAGCGTATCAACTTGTCTGGCGTGAGACGCAGAAGGGCAAACTGCAACCGGCTAGGAAACCACCCGAATCAATAAAGCGAAAGGTTATTGATACAGTAAAGATAGGCTATCTTGGTCGCACGTTCAGAGATCTTGATCTTGATGATGTTATGAAAATAACCAACAAGATAAAACCTAACGAAACCTTGACCGACACCTTGATACGCATCGCTCTACGAGGCAAGTAGATCAGTCATCGAAAATATGAACGGAGGTGGCTTTGCGGCCACCTCCTTTTTCGTATGTCACGCATCGAATATCGCTCTTTCCTGTGAACAGGTTTGTGTTGGCATACCTGCCCGGCGGGCAGATGGCGTTCACTTGGTGAACATACGCACCGGCCACGCTGACCGAAAACTCTTCATGCAAGTGACCTCGATAAATCTCTCTCAGCTTTGCACCAGCCCATTCAGTCTCGAATCTCGCCTGTATAGCCAAGGCTAACTTCTCAGGCTTTGATGTCTTCTGGTCTCCGTGGATAGCTGCAAGAAAGACGCTCTCCCATCTGAGCGTAAATATCTCCAGCCCGTCTTTCATCTCAAAGCGTGGATTGTCGCGGTATCGTTGGCGCAAGCCCTGTCGGATGGCAACCGCTGTTGCCGGGTCGTGGTTGCCCTTGAGGGCTTGGTAGATGACCTTATCAGATCTTCGTAGACCATGCTCGATCAGGTCTATCGTCACGTCCACAGCAACGTCTGAGAGGTCATCGAAGTCCATATCGACCGACAACGGGTGCTTGCTTTGTGGTGTGACCGCGTTGTTGTCGTTGGCTTCGGTGAAGTCACCACCGTTGACGATCACGAGGGTCTCCGCCGGTGGGGCGCGATCCACCACGTCTTTGAACCCCTGCATAAGGCGCTCAACTGATTTGGCTGTGCCGAAGTCGCCAACGCGCATTCCAAGATGGACATCGAAGAGCGGCACGAAGTTCAGCCCGTCCGACTGGATTTCTTGTGGCCTGATGATTTCCGGGATTGGCACGACGCGGGACATGCGTTCGGCAATGCGGTCCAGAACATCCTCTGGAGCCTCTTTCTCTGGCCTCAAGAGCGTTGAGTAGGATGTGCCGTCAGGGTTCTTGGTCTTGGCCCATACAAGGGCTGGTACAAGCCCTGTGCCGACCGCTGACATGCTATCTTGTATGGCGGGGTCAATGTGCATCCCAAGCGCCTTGGCCTTGTCTACGCGGTGCTTGAAGGTGTGCGGGTTCATTCCGAGAGATTCAGCGCCGCGCTTGTAGCTATTGCCAGTCGCCCTCCACGCATTTACGGCCTCAAGAAGTTCGTCATGCGTATTTGGGGGAGTTGGCATGGATCAAGCGTCCTTTTTGTTCGCCTGAACAATACCTTCTGGCTAGTTGTGGGTCAATTAGGGGGTATCACTGGCTGCTTGTTGACTACACGCTGACATAGACCCACCAGTTTGGGTCGGTAAGAATTTCCTCCAGTTGCCGCCACCGGCTTGAGTTATCCCCTTGATTTAGCCGATCCAATTCCGCTCTCATTTTAGCGGGGTCTTCCGGCCTTCCCCAAAACTCAAAATCATACGGATGACCAAATTGCCGGTTCACTGTTAGAAGGCTTGGGATGTCTCGATCCCCGCCCATGCGCAGGGAATCCCACTGTGGGTGCTCAATACGCTCGCCGTTCTGCCCTTCTCGAACGATACATATATTCAGTCCCATCATTCCGGCTCCTTTGCCGCTAGCAGTATCTCTTCTTCCGACAGAATTGTTGGCCGCCCATCTAGAAGCGACTCCGCATCGAAAATCAAGTCCCACAGTGAGTGTTGCGGACCCGCGCCTGCTGCGATAGATCTCCATTTGGACACGCTTTCGCGTAGCTTATCCATCTCCGCACTAGTCATCATTCCGGCTCCTTTGTGGCTTCATCAATCATGCGTTTCGCCTCTGCTTTTGCCTTGCCTCGCGTCTCATGACGGTTGCCGTGAGGAAGCCGCCTGGGTCTGCCAAACGCGCAAGTGACTGCCGGATAATACCACTCAGCGCCCCTGTCTTTTGTAGCCGTTGGTTTGCCGGGAACCGCACCAAACTTACTCATCACTTGCACCCCCTTCATCCTTTGACCGCCGCATCCTTTGTTCGCAACGGCTTTTCAGCTTCTTGGACGTCGCGTTGTAGACCTTGCGGGCCGCGTCTCGCATTTGCTCTGCGCGCCTTAGCTCATCTTGTTCGCCCTGGCGCATATGTTCTTTCCAGCTCATGCGGCATCATACGCAGATATGCGGCCCAGCGTCAAGCGATGGTGTGTGCTGTTTTCTTGCGTACAATGTGGGTTTTTTTCTTGCGTTGTGTGTTTTTTGGTGTAATGTGTAATCAATGAAACGCAGATAGGACCAAGACAATGGAAACGCTGACCGCCACCAAGACGCCCGCAAATGTTTGGAAAGTTGCGTATGATGGTCTCATCCTCGGTGATGACAGAGGATTCGCCACCGAAGAACTTTGCAATCAAGAGATTGCAAAGCGGTTGAAGAAAGATGCCCGCGAATCCGTCATTTACGCCCGCCCGCTTCTCTACCGGGCTGCGTAAGCCCCACCCACCGGGGGAAGGCCACGTGGAAGTGGTGGTGTCAGGGTCCATACCTGACGCCGGGTTCGGTTCAAATCCGATGCCCCCGCCAAACAACTAAGGAGAGACAATGAAGCGCGATGCCAGTAACAAGAATTTTGACCTAATCTACACGGCTTCGGCTCAAATTCATGGCGTTCATGACGACATGATGCGCTGCCTCCATAGAGGTGAAGTGCCGGATATTGTTCGTGAACGAATGTGCCAGTCATTGCGCAACGCAGCGGACGATTTGGAGAAACTGACCCCGCCAAACAACTAAGGAGAAAGATGATGGACGCCTTCAATGCCAATATAGATTTGCTGCCTTGGCAGATTGCAGACATGCTTTGCGATCATGAGAAACAAGCGATGTGGGTTTTGGCCCGCATGGCGGCGCAAGTCGAGGCATCTGCGCTGCAACAACACATTGACGAAATTGAAGAAGACCCTGTTGAGGTGGTCCAGTTCCTCCGCGAACTAGCCGACCTTATCGAAGCTGGCCTTGAGTCAGAAGCGGCATAGCTCAAAAAGCCCGGCCCCAACTAAGGGACCGGGCTATTATCAACAAGAGCCGAAGCCCTGTCGCATACTTACTTCACAATAGATTTCACAATGGACTGAATATCTGGCTGAATCAAGCCTGATCTGTCCAGACCGGCGGAATGTTCACCGCCCATCGGGCCTCTTCTGCCGCCTGACTGCGAATGAATGACCGGTGGCAATGGCCGGGTGTGGTGAACTTATCGATGACCTTGGCGAACCACCAACCGCAGCGATGGCTACGGGCAGACAATGGTTCATGCGGCTCACCACCAAGAATAGCATTAAGCATGACGCTGAACGCGACGCCCAAAGATGTGTCCATATCAGTTCTCCGTGATCGCTTCATAAACAGACACAAGATCGCGCTGCCGGTTGATAATTAAGTCCATGTCCTTCGCCACTACAGCGTCCGTCAGGTTCGCTATAGGCTCGCGTAGCAGATCTAGGCCGGTCTGGTCGTCAACGCCCGCCACGCAGGCGCTCAGAAGCCCCGCGCAGCCAAATAAGATCGTCGTTCGCATCGCCCTTGCTAGTGTCGGCATTGTTTGCCCTCTCTGCTGTGGCCAAGGCTCGCTCAAGCCTGTCGATCTCTGCGTTCGTCTTAGCACGCCTATCACCAGCCCAGAACAGGCCCGCAGCAACCGCCAGCAACAGGACAAGGATGCCCGCTGTGGCGTAAGCCCTCACGTCGCCCAGCCATTACGCTTGGCGGCGGTGTAAGCGACCTCTACGAGTGCGCCGATAATCATTGCGGCAACAGTCACGAGTTCTGGATCACCGGCCATGATATCGGCAGCGTCAGATCCCACAACAATGCCGACACCGTAACGGATAAGGATTCGTGCGGTAGGTGCGTATTCCATATCTCAGTCTCTCCTAAACAGCGGCATCAAGGCCGCGATGAAGTCTGCAAATGGGCTAGACTTCTTGGGTTGATCCTCTTTGAGCCACCCAGCGACTCTGAAGCCTGGGCAGGCTTTTGCTGCATACTCGTTGTGTCCTGTTACCGGCACAGGACCATAGGTGATTTGCAGGTCGTCGATCAAGCCATGAAGCGCAGCGTCTTGTGCCGGGGTGAAGTTGTCAAAGAACTTGTCGTCTGCACTGGACCCAAAACCACCAAAAAGGCTGATGCCGATGGTGCCTTTGTTATGCCCAGCAACGTGCGCTCCATCACGCTCGATGGAACGACCTTTTGCGACTGTACCATCACGGTCGATCAGGAAGTGGTAGCCGATGTCGGACCAACCTCGGTCGCGTGTGTGCCATTTCTTGACTTCAGCCACCTTGGCTGACGTCGGCTTCCCGTCCCACCAACCAGGCTGCGTGGCAGTGCAATGAACGATGATTCCAGTGATCTTACGCATAGTCATTCTCCCTTTAAGAAGGCGAATGCGAAAGCTACACCCGCTGTCACGACGATCCAGAACACGCGCTCAACAAAACGTAGCATCTGACCGTTGTTCCCGACTTTGCCTTCAATAGTATTCAGCCTTTTCGACTGATCTGACTGCTCAGTGTCCAGCGTATCCATGCGCTTGAACAGCGTAATCATCCGCTCTTCCATACGAGCCAACGCCACAATGGCCTTGCCAACATCGTCCAGCTTCTGCTCAATCCGCTCAAGGCGCTTTTCGTCCATAGTCACTCGCCCTTTTGCGTATCGGCACTTACTTCATTGGTAACAAAATCCAGTCTTTCGGTCAACGTCGCTACATTGGCAGGTGTCGAAACTAAGCAATTTCCCCAGTAATCTTTACTGAGATGTACCCGTCGTTGGGGAACGTCTCAATCGCTCCGCTGGAGTATGTTACCTCAAATTCCGCCTGATACGAGCCAACGGATACGGTGTCGGACGCAAGCCAGTCATACCTGACGATGCCTCCGACACCATCAACAATTACCGCAGCAGAATCTACAAGCGCCGAATCTGCTCCGACCTGACGCAGGTGAAACCGGACCGTTCCGCCAGATATGTCTACCGCATTTCCGTCTGCGTTTTTAAGGGTTGCGAGCATTGATGGACTAGTATCATTCTGTTTGACGTAGAATGTCATTAGGCAACCTCGTTTGGTTTGAAGACAGTCGCGCTGTTTGATGCGCCTGGCAAGACGGTACACTCGTTTGATCCAAATGTCACGACTAGCACGTTCGGGTTTCCACTTGTACCCATGAATGCCACCCTGACACCATCGCCGCTGAGATCGACTATGTTGGGTTTTCCGTCCACATCTTCTTGCCGACCACGACCCGATAGTTTCGCCTCTTGGACTACAGGTACACCGGCCAGAATATCTACGCCGAAAAGGTTAAAGATAGTATCGAGAGTTGCAGAACCTATACGGATAGGTCCGGTTGAAATCCCATCAGGGCGAATGACGTTAACTTGATAAATGCTCACTTCACCAACTACTGGAACACCAGTTGTGGTATCGGTGGCATCAATATCCACTATTTCTTGAGCAAGACTATCGCCTATCTCAACAGGTGCTGTTGAGATGTTTGCAGCAGTTAACACATGTCCCTGAGATATTACTGAAAGACCAATGATGGGGTCTCTCAGTGTCACATCGACGGCAGTTATTATATGTTTCTGAGATACATCTGGCTGTCCAACCACAGGTGTAGAGGTCAGTATTACTTCGCAAGATAGGACTGAATTTTCAGATATTCCGCTGGATGATATTTGTGGCTGTCCGGTTACGATGCCATCAATGCCTATATAGTTTTGAACTGCAAGCGCAGCGTCACCGACTGACGGCGATCCAACGGTTATTCCATCTGCAAATAGACTAAGTGAAATTGTAGAATCGAGAGAACCTATGATCGGTCGTTCAGTAACAACACTTGTTGCGTTGAGGATGTTATTTTGAGAGATAACAGACGATTGAACGTCAGGTTGACCAGAGACCAAACCGGTCGCTTGTACATCGTGTTCTTGGTTGACAGTTACGGAACCTATGACCGGAATCCCAGCAACAACAGGTTCAGCCGTAAAGCCACCAGCCTGGCCAATACTTGCGGAAAGAACGACCGGTGATGCGGTCGATATACTTATTCCAGAAACACTGTGGTTCTGAGTAATGCTGGAAGAATCAATAACAGGTTGTCCTGTTATCAAAGGATCTGATGTAAAGGTCTCGTTCTCAACCATCGAAATTGATGGTACTGACGATGCCTCGGTGGTAATGCCAACGGAGACTAGATCATGTTCCTGCACGATGATGCAATCATCGACAATGGGGACACCAGTTATAATACCAACACAAACTATTTCGTTTGATTCTGCGAGGATTGGAGATCCGACCTGCGGCAAGTCTGCCAGGACACCCAGTAGGTTAAGATCGTGTTGCTGAAGAATTGTAGAGGCGCTAACGACAGCAGCGGAAGAGAAAACATCGTTAGCGACAATGGAATGTGCCTGCTCTATCGCAGGTGTGTCTAATACCGGTGCTTCTGTGACAATTTCCGTCGCAGATATATCGTGGTCTTGAGAAATCGTGACCGTTCCAATGAACGATGCACCGGAGGCAATATCAACGGCATTTATGTTGATAGATTGAGAAATCAGGGATGAGCCAACCGTCGGATCAAATGTCGTAATGCTCAGACCAGAAAAGTCGTGTACCTGCCCGAGAGCAGGTGTACCAATGGTGGGTGTTCCAATCTCTACAGCTACGAGAGAAAGGTCGTGTGTCTGCGCAAGTGCAGTTGTCTCGACAACAGGAGACCCAGTTTGGATAGATGTTGCTGTGAGGGTGCTGCTTTGAGCCGCCGTAGCAGTCCCGACAACCGGAGAACCGGTTTGGATAGATGTTGCTGTGAGGGACTGATCCTGCGCAAGAGCAGTTGTCCCGACAACCGGAGACCCGGTCAGAACCTCTGTTGCGGTGAGGGTGTGATCCTGCGCAAGTGCAGTTGTCCCAACAGCAGGAGACCCAGTTTGGATAGATGTTGCGGTGAGGGTGTGACCGGTGCCGCCATCTACGAAACCGTCATCGCCAAGCGGGGCAGAGGCGAGAGGGGAAAAGCCAAGCATCGGTTAGTCCTCGGGCATAGACGGCCAAGTCACAAAAAACGGGTCGGTGGTATTCTGCGGAATATCACGCATCGCTTGCCGGTATGTTACCAGATCAGGGTCGGCAGCGACACCTTGTTCATAAGCCTTCAGGATCTGGTAATCCGTCTGAGCCAGACGCAAGTCACGGGTGCGGCGAACCTCGTTCCAGCGCGCCTCGATCTCCACGGCGTTGGGCGCGCGAACAATCCAGTCGGAGCCATCCCACCCAAGTTTGTTTGGGTATGTCACCGGGGGCGGGTCTAGAACTGACACCCAGCCTGCATCTGCCAGTTCCTCTGGTGTGAAAGTAGACCTGTCTGTCCGAGACTTTCCGTTAGACAACACAATTCGGTTTGGCAGGACCGTCGGGTATGCCCCGTTGTGCGAATAAAACTTAGACATTGCTTGCTCCATTCAAACAGAAACCAATTGATTTTCGTAGTAGCGCAGCGCGGAGCCGGTAGAGCCGGGCCAAGCTGCGTCTACGAGTGCGACGTGCAAGGAATTACTGACCAAGCCGTAGCCGCCACCGTCCGTGCCGGACCAAGTTGACCCTTCAAGTGGGCCTCCGCCGCTCGTGGCCTCATCCGCAATCAGCGCGCCGTTCCACCAAGCCCTGACCCTGCCGGGGTTTACCCGAAACTCCCAGACAAGGGTTCCCGTTTGTCCGGCGGTGAAAGTGCTGGTGGAGATTTGGGCAATGGCAGCAGTGGCGCTGGTCGAGGTGGCGGCACCATCCCCTGCCGCAACGGTAAGGTTTGCCCCTCCAGAGGTAAGACCAACACCTGCACCTGTCCCGTTACCACCCATCTCAAACAAAACCCCGTCTGAGGTGAAGGAGGCAGGAAGCGTTACCTCACAGGCAAAGACCACGTTTGCCGACCGGTTAATGCTTCCGTTATCTATAGGCCCCGCCGGGAAGGAGTTGGTGATTAGTAGACCCTGCTCCACATCAACGGACACGGTTGTTTTCTTGGGAAACTGCGTGGTCGATGACAAGTCCCAGATGCCCTGCACCTTGGAGTAATCAAGGTCCACCACTGTCTCTGGTGGTGTTGCCGGGGCCGTCGGGACAGACATGTCCTGCCAGTGGTTTTTCAACCTCTGCCATCCCTTAAAGTATCCACCGAAACGGCTGCGGCTCATGCGATCACCTCCAGAAACACATCCAGAGTGCCGATGCCCGCGCCGTTACGCGCCTCAAAGAATGTCAGGGTCGGAGAACTGCCCAGCACAATTTCCGGGCTGCGGAGCCAGAAGTTGTAACCGGCTTGGTCGGCAGGGGCCGAGGTCTCGGCATAGACATAATAGCTGCCGTCTGCGGCGTCAGTGCGGCCAGTGTTGTTGGACGGCGTTCCTCCTTGGTCCACCTGCCAGTAGCCGTCGAGGTTTTCGGTAACAGTGAGGGCAGACCAACTCACACCAGCGTAGGTTGCGCTGTTGTCCTGCGAACTAGTTTCGAAGCTGTGGGTCTGGTTCTCAAAGCTGTATACGTTGCCGTCCAGATCAATCTGGTCAAGCTGGATGTCGCCAATGAAGCTGTCCCCGTTCTGGTATCTGAACACAAGACGAACCGTGGCACCGGGATACCCGGAGATATCCACCGTCTGTTGCGTCCACGCATCGTTGGTGCCAGTGACGGAAAACAAGGATGGGGTCAGGCCCAGCTCATAAGACGGCGTTGAACCACCGGCGATGATCGACGCCAAGACGCCCGTCACATCCCAGATACCAGAGTTTTTGAAATTCCCAAGCTCGACCGTGACACCGGGTCGAAGGGCGATTGTCCGCGCTTCGTTTTGGTCATTCCCGCCGCCGCCGAAAACACCGGGGTCTTCCGGCCCAGCGGTTGATTGCAGAAGGTATGCTGCCATAACTGTCGCACCGTTTGTGGTGCCGCTCTGTGTGCCGCCCAAGGAATACCCGGCTGGTGCCGTCGCAGTGATGTTGTCGTCGTCCAAGTGACCGACACCGACAATCATGCAGCCATCTGTGACGGTGGTGATGGACGGCGGGTCCGGCATACCCGTTCCGGCGGTGGCGATTTCAGTGAACGGAACATCCAGCGGGTTCGTCGTGTCCACCCCCCTAAACACCATCGCAAGATACGGTGCGCGGGCTTCCGCGCTCAGACCCGTGACCTGCGTGTCAGGCGTAGAACCCATAAACTTGTAAGCTGCCATCGCACCAGTTGAACCTGGGCGCTCATCATAGATCGTCGTATAGCCAGTGGGGGCCATCGGGGTCAGATTGGTGTCAGACGCCGACACCACCAACACCATGTCGTCCTGCTGCAAGCCCGTGGGCAAGGTCAGGGTGGTCGAGTTGACCGTGCTGGTGGAGTCAACAAAGGTGATGTCCGCGCCCGTACTCCCACCAAGGACGTATCTGTCAGTGGTGGCGAAATCCAGCGTGACCCCGATCATTCCGCCGTTTCTGAAATACGGTGTAAGCATCAGGCGTCATTGATGATTTCGTAGGAACAGATGCCTTGCAGGTCGCCAGCGGCGCTGGCCGTCAGGCGCAGACTGTCGCCTTCCTCAAGGTACAGTCCAATTTCCTTGGAGATGACAACCAGCGATGCGTCGGCTGGCACCGTGATGGTGCTGGCAACGCGGTATGCCGTAGATGCCCGAAACAGATCGACAGTGATGTCGGCGTTATTCGTTCCGTCAATGTTGGAGATGATTAGGCTGTTGATCTTGTAGACAAGGTTTGACGCCGCCGAATTGGTGACGATTGCCGTTGCCGATGTCCCGACAGACTGCACGTCCGTCTTGCCGGTGATGGTGGAAACGTTGACCACATTTGGCGCTGCCATATTCTTACCTCACCCAAAAATCATTGCTACCGCCACAGCGCGGCCAGTGATATCTCTATTAGTTGCAGTAAGGAAAACTACAGCAGAACCAGACAAGTTGATTGCTGAACCTGAGTTAGAACTTTCCAAAACATTCCGGGTTAGCGTAGTACCAGATGCTGTATATACACCTGTGCCTACTTCCCAGCTAGTACCATCTTCGATAACGTAGCTAACCGTGTCTCCGTCAGCTACACCAGAAGCAGCAAAAGTTTGAAAACCACTTTCAGCAGACCCTAGTGTAATGGTCCCTGTTCCAGATGTAGCCGTAGAGACTTTAACACGATTAACTAACTTAGGCATAAGTCACCTATTATGCAGGATCGGGGATGCCGATGGTTACGCTGGAGAGCGTGAAGGTGTTTCCGTTGGTGACTGACTGAGACGCGGAGAGCGATCCAGTGGCCAGCAGTCGGCTGTTTCCACTGTCTACAATAGCGTAGTGAGTAGCAGTCCCTGTGCCTGTAACAGACCCATCTGTAGTAGCTGCCACGGTGACTTCACGACCACCGCCAGCCCTATCGGCGGGCGCACCAATAGAAAGGGTTGTCGAATTACCCAGTGTCACGGCTGATACGTTTGCAAAGCTAGTTGCCTCTGCTGACGTGATGTGAATCTCGTCCGCTTCAGTGTCAAGGACGGTCAAGCCGTTATCAAACACCCGATTGTCAAGAGTTGCCATGTCGGCCTCCGTTTTGTTGAGTTCTGCAAGTATAACTGCTTTCTTAGAAGCAATCTATAGCGTGTCGCTAAAACTTGTTCATCAGGTCACGCACCCCGTCAGGTTCTGCTGGAAAATCAGTAGCGTCAGCAACTGCCTGCCTCATAGCCTGCACCCACGCCCGAAACGCAGCGGCAAGGGCCATGTCGGCGGCATCAAGTTCACCGGCTGCCAGGGCACCGTTGACGTTCGTCTGGGCCTCAAGGCTGGCAACAGAGAGGATGATACGGTTACAAAGTTGTTTCCTGATAGTGTTTTCGGTATCCTCGTCTTTTACCCAACTTTCATTGACCCATTTACACGGGTAATCAGGTTTAGGTGGGAGGTAGAGCATTTCCCCAGATTTGAAGTATACAGTGCTTAAGTCAACATCGAAAGATGCGGTTTCAGTAGCTTCCTCAAAAGAAGAAGACGACCACCTTGCCGGAATACCATTGTCGTCAGTTTCTATGTAAAACATGCTTTACCTCATTGCCGCAACGGCTGATATATTTGAGAACTGAACACCGGACCCACCCATATTTCTCATCCTTAGTGTTACAACTATATTACCGGCTGGTGCGCCCTGTAATGTAAATGGGTTTACAACCCTTTGATTGTTGTCAGATAGGAAAGCTGCTGAACCTGATATAAATTGTGCGACAACAGTGCTATTTACTACAACTTGGATTTCAAAATTGCTTGGTAGGTTACTAGGAGCAGTACTCAAAGTAAGTGAAAATATACCTTGCAAATAAGATGTTGTTGGCATACTGCTTATAGTGAATGTTGCAATAGTTGTATACGTTGAGCTATTATTAGTTACAGCACTTGAACCAGCAACACCTTGTCTAGTGATACCGTCAGATATGATTTCGTTAGCTGTAATCGTCCCATCAACAATAAGGTTTCCCGCAAGCTTCTTTCGAATTTCAATCTCGTCAATAAGAGCGGTGCCAGCAGTGTTGTCTCGTCCTAGTGTAAAAGATAGTGATGAAACTCCACTAGGTACCGTGTAAGAAGTCTCTAGCTTTGTCCAAGTCGTCAGTGGAAGATCAGTTGTACCGTAGGGTAGCGCCGCCAGAAGCGCACCCGTAGCACCGTTTGCCAAACGTAGTTTAGAGCTACCTGAAGTTCCGTTATAAGCGGCATTTTTCCATGCCCAAAGAGACATGTAGATGACATCCCCAGGTTCAACAGATATTTGACGCTCAAGAGGGGCTGAACTAAAACTGGCACTAGGGGTTAGCGCAAGCCTTCCTAGAGTTCCATTTACACCTGTAGTTGTTGACTGAACTACGAAACCTGCTTTCCCAACCAAATCCCAAGGGATGTCAGAGTCAGGTGAGAAATCAGAGCCAGAAGCGTAGTTAGTGAAATCACCGACAGCTATGTTCTTGGCAGTTACGGCATTTGCGGCAAGCTGGTCTGTGCCAATGGCACCTGCTTTTATCTGACCAGCCTCAATAGTCCCATCAACGATTAGTTGTCCGCTTGTCTTCTTACGGATTTCGATATTATCCAAGTGTATAGTACCAGAAGGAATATCAGCTTGGAGTCTAAATTGAAGATTGGTAACACCGGTTGGGACAGTGTATTCCTTAGATAGTTTTTGCCAAGATGATTGCGCAGGTATGTTGGCAGCGGTGTATGACAAACTGTCTAAGATGTTGTTGTCTTGATCCCCAATACGTATTCTAGATGCGCCCTCTCCGGTATAAGGACCAAAAGCATATACCCACACTTCTATGTAAATCACATCCCCTTCTTGAACAGGGACTTTTCTATTAAGAACTGCAACGTCTCTTTGCACACCACCTGTGTTTTCAATGCGTAGAGACTGCAAAGATCCTTGAGCGCCTCTAATATTAGAGATATCTCCGTAAAGTGGATTTATTGTCCAAGGATTAGATGTCCCAGCCTCAAAAGTGCTATCGCCAGCATAGTTAGTGAAATCACCGATTGCCAGTGTTTCAGCAGTAACGGCACCGGCTGCAATGCTCCCAGCGACGACTGCACCAACGTCAAGTTTTCCAGCAACAATACCGCCATTAACAATTAGACTTGCAGCATTCATTTCACGAAGCGTTATACTATCGAACCATACATCAATACCTCCGCTCCCAGCCTCGTCACAGTTATTGTAAACACGAATTCTACAATACACGCAGTCAGATGGTGTGGTGAAGTTAAGTGAGTGTGTTGATATTGCTGTGCTACCAGCTTCGTTGCTAGCTATGTCGTAGTATGGAATAGAACACGGGGTGTCGGTGTTATCATAAAACAAAACCCTTACCCAAACACCGTTAGCAGCAGATTGTCCTGTACCAAGGCGAAATTGAGTTTCACCACGATATAATGTACTTGACTTTAACGGTATGTTCTGCTGCAAAGTTGCATCGGTGTTTACCGTGTCAGTCTTACTCAAGACAAGTAAATATTTTCCTACATTTAGTCCTAAACCAAGGCTAAGACTTCCGTTGCCAGATCCGACAAGCCAACTATCAACTGAAGTGACTTGATTGAATGTACCGTCAGGAACAAGGTTAGACCAGTCTGTAACAGCTAAGTGTTTTACTGAGATTTCATTAGCTGCAATTTGATCTGCACCGATAGCGCCTGCTTCAATTTTACCGCCGGTGATAGACGTGGCTTTGATGTCAGCACCATCTGTCTCGACAGTGAAGCCTGATGCGTTAGTCGGTGAACCTGTGTGTCGATATAGCTTGTTGTCTGTTGTCAGATAAACCTGACGCCCCTCAAAGTTTCCGGTAGAAGGTAGTGCTCCAAGAACTTCAACAGGTGTTAGACCGGTGGCAAACTTGGCTGTATTGACAGAGCCATCAATAATAGCGTCTGCGTTGACACTATCCGCAGCAAGTTGGGCCTCAACCAATTGCCCGGTAATATCCGAAGCCAGTGTTGACCTATCATATGATGTCCCATTCCAACGGTACAGATTCCCATCAAAGAATACTGTCTCAGTAGACTTTACAGTTGGCAGGCTTCCCGTCGCAATAGTTACAGGCTCAATGCCAGCAGCAAAAGAGGCGACATCAACTGCGCCAGCCAAGACTTCATCAATATCAACATCTGCTTGGACGACAAATTGCGAGGTCGCACTTCCGCTTGCGCTTGGTCCACTCTCGTTACCAGAGTAATCGACCGCAGTGACCCAATAGTATCGAGTTTCACCAGCAACCACTTGATGAATGGTTCGTGTTCCACCAATAGACGCAAAATTTGTGGCTGTAGCAAAGTTATCTACAATATTTCTGTAAACATTAGCATATGAAAAGTCGGCATCGGAGGGGTTGGTCCACCGAATCTCTATCTGACCAATCTGTCCAAACGCACCAATCATAGTAGGAGCACTAGGAGCAGTAGTGTCAGCAGCAATGGTGAGCGTCGTTGATGCCCACGCGCCGACATACCCTGCACCAGTCCTTGCGCGGACCTCAAAGTAATATGTTTGACCATCTGAAAGGTCGTTGATCGTCACGCTGTTTTGGTTTGCAGATGTATAACGGAACAGAGTGTCCGCCTCACCATTAACCTTATACCGGATGTCATAGGAATCTACAAAACCACTTGCCGATGAGTCCCAGGAAAGACGAACACGCGGCCACCACGTCCCGTCAGACGAAACCCTGCCCCCGTTATTCACAGCAGTCAGATTGGCAACAGTTACACCAACTCGGTAGTCTGGCAGATTGGAGTTGTTGGCTATGATTTGACGCTCATCCGCATCCCATGCAAATGCAGCCTCGGATGTTTCACGAAGCGAAAGGTTTACGCGAAGATCACCCTCCTCAGAGATAAAGAACTTCCAGCCGACAACCTCAAACTCTTTGTTTACCCATCCATACCGTTCGGCTGTGAACTCGATCACCTCACCAACCTGGGCCTCAAACGCAGCCACACTGAAGTCAACCGATAACGTGATTTGCTCACGCGCCCGTAGCAGTGTCATCTTGGCAAGGCGCTGCGCCATAGATGAAGACGTGGTAAGCGGCAATTCGAGATCGAGCGGTATCTTTACGCCGTTGTCCTCGGCAATGAATGTTGCGCTTTCAATCTCAGGGTAGTCCTGCAACAACCAGTTGATTGGGGCAGGCGATCCGTCCTCCTCGTACAGAGGGTCATGGTTTACAAACGTACCACGCACGGTGTTGAAGTTGTCACGACGGCTTGTCTTTGTGGAAATGTTCAACGGTCCACGAACATCATCCAGGGTCAACGACAGTGTTGGAGCGATGTAGTCACCGACCTTCAACTTCCACTTTCCGCCGCCCCAGAACAAGGTTCCAGCACAAGCGGTCATCATCTTCTGCAAGTTCACGTTTGGCGTGTTTGCTGCACTGAGAACGCCGTTGATCTCATACCGCTTCTCTGTTGGTGTTGAACCTGAACCCCAATAGTCAACCAGGTCCACGTCCTCGTCAGAGGTATTGGCAGCGACAGAGAACGAGGTGTCGTCAATATTGATCGTATCTTCGTCAAGACCGTACTGTGCGATCAGATAGTCCCGCACGCACAGGGCAGCGTTAGCGGAATAGGCTGTTGTGGCTGTGCGCGGGTCATAGACCTTCTTACCCTCGACAACTGCTGTGAAGGTAGGAATGCCGCCGGAAAAGACTTCCGGGCTGTACTTCATGCGGACGTACAGATACGACATCGTGTTGCCGACAAAATTCGTATCAGCATCAACCACCTCAGAGTGCGACTGTAGAGGTGCGCTTGGTGTAGATTGCGTTCCGTTATACTTGAATATCTGGATCTTGTTCGGCGTACTGTCAGAAGAAACAGACCAGCGGTCATTCGTGACGAACCCACTGCCATTGATGGTGGCAAGCTCATCGTTAATGTAGATGTCACCGATGGAGTTGACCGCGTGACCGGCCAACACAATGATCATGGATAGGTAGGAATTTGAGGCAGACGGCTCGCCCTCTAGGTATGTAATCGTCCCGCCCTTGCGGATCTTACCATATACGAAATCATGCGGAGACGCTGCATCACGGATGTTGGTCTTGAGGCCACGACCTACGCCTCCGCTCATATCCGGCTTTGGAGCGAGAGCAGATAGCGCCCATGAGGTGACGGCGCTGATGCCGATCTGGACGGCAAGACCGGTCGCATAGAGAAGAGCAAGGGAAGACGTTTGTAGCGATAGAGCGGCAAAAGCAGCATTACCAATGGCAATCATGCTCACCGGATCTTTTGGCGCACGATCCCAGTCTTTATGGCGAAGTACGTTAAACGGACCTTCTTGCATTATTCAACCCAGCCCATGTGACAATCCTCAATAGGGATATTGACCATTCCAGTTTCACTCAAGAATAACCCACTTCCGCCGACAGATATACCCATCGCCAATCCAGTGGACCAGTTCCTAGCCCTGCTCGTTACGACCAACGCGCCTTTTGGCGGAATACCATCAACACGACGTAATTTGCTGTCGATGGCTTCCTCCAAGGTCTTAAACCCATACTCCTTTTGAAGGGCGTCCGGTCTCGTAAACGCCTTGTACCGACCAATCCAGTCTGGAGACCACATATGACCGAAGAGTATTTCCCAAACCTCGTTGGTGAATGTCAGGCAATCATGATCGCAAAAGCGAAATTTACGCCGCTTGTTTTCTCGGATGTAGGCGTTCAGGGCAGTCAGGTTCATAGGTTCTCATCTGTTCTTCCCCAAAGGACTTCTTTGTCAGCCAACTCAGCGACATAATCAAAGAAGGTATCGTTAGGGTATCGGGCTTTCTGGCTTTCACTCGTATAACGTCTACCCTGCACTCTATCCAGTGCGACCAGTTTGCTTTCAATTGTGAGCGAAATTGTGGATGTGTCACTGGTGTCCTGAATGGTCATTACGTCCATGAATCCAGAGAACACCTCGACGACACCAGCAACCGACGCAACGCCAAAATAGATCGACGCTGGGCGACCCTGATAAGGTTCACCTAGAGCAGCAGACACGATATTACTGTCCATGCCGTTCAGAGAAACAGTGGCCGACGTAGCAGCCATATCCCCAACTTCGCCCAGTCCATCAATCTTCAGAAGATCACCTGCCCCTGTATATGTCAGGGAGTTGATGGTGCGGTTTCCGTAGCCGCTCCAGATGTTAAAGCTACCACCATCGAACTGGAGCCTTACGGCAAAGAACGGCTCTACGACATCTTGGCCTAGAGCAGTCAGCATAGCAGCCGGGATTATTCGTGACATTAGATAGCCTCCACACAATCAAATGAAATACCGTATTTGGTTGCAGCATCAATAGACCACTCAGTCTCGTTACTAGCAAGTCTCCAGCGCCCGACAGTATTAGTGTAAGTGATCGTCGCATTGTTTGCCGGTGACGTGCGGACGTGTGGCCATATCTCCATTGTGAAATTACCAGACCCATTGGACGTAACGTCCTGCAACAACTTGTGGAGCGTTCTCGTCGCCGCCGTAGCCCCAAGCTGAACATAGTCACCAGCCTTAAAAATCAGAGTATTATTTGCAGCGCCATCGCATACGATGGAGCCGCCTGTCTGACTTGCACCATTCACCAATAACGTCCCAGAGGCTGCGCCTTGTGGTGCAGTGGCGTTAGGGTCTCCCATCAGGAACGTGCCATACTGGCCGCGCAGGGCCGTCAGGAAGGCGATCCACGGCTCTGCGGTGTCTCTATGCACTGGCGGGATGGTGACGCTGGCTGACCATCTCTGGCCTGGATAGGCGTAGACCTTCTGAGCGTAGGTGAATGGCGAAGATGACAATGCAACTGCATTGGTGGAGCGGAGCGTGATGCTAGCCATTCCAATGCTGGTCGGCAGTGTTAGTGGGTATGTGATGGCCATCAGAAACTTCTCCCATACGCGCCACCACGACGCTTGCTATCCAGAACAGCGGCCTTTGCGGCTTCGGCCATGCGCGGGGTTTCAGCGCGAACAATGCGCTTGACCGTTTCATCGCCGTTGGCTGCAATGTTGAAGTTCTGCACAACGGTGACATTACCACCATTCTCAGCCGCAACACCCAGCTTACCGTCTCTGCCTCTTTTTAGCGGCATGATTGCTTCTGGTCCAGCCTCACCCATCAGACCTGTGCGCCCACCGGACATCGGGAATGTTGTCGGACCACCAACCACACCACCATTGGCGAAGGGAATGACATTGCCACCGCTGAAGGCGTTGCCGTTGGCGTGGAGACCTCCGGCTATTGCTCTGGATATGAATCCGACGATTCCGCTGCCGGTCCCACTTTTGGCGTCGAAAGACCCAACCAATCTCTGAACAACTAGAACCTTGTAGAGTTCTGAGATTATGGATGCGGCCATCTTCTTGAACGCACCTTGAACTGTATCTGTTCCATCTACGATAGACATAAACGCTTCGCTCATAGATGACTCCAGTATATCGGAAACCTGTTGCTGGCGTTCAATTTCCTTTGTCAGTTCAGCGATAAGTTCGATCTGAGCCGAAAGATCGGCAATGGCCTCGGCACCGTAAACATTCTCATAACCAGCACCTAGAGCATTGAGAAGTCTTGCTTGCGTATCTGTTGCGCCTATCAACTCCCTTTGTAGCGCAAGTTGTTCTCTGAGTTTTTCTATATTGTCTGCCGCTTCCTCCGCTGGTGACTTACCCCCGCCGCCAGAATTTTTATTTGCGTCCCTTAAGCGCGCCTCCACAAGTTTCCTTGCTTCCAACTCATCAATGTCAGAAGATATGATAGCAGCCCTGGCCAGCACTTCTATTGGATCATTTAGCTCAGATGCCAACGAAGCTTCAGTGTTTGCTTCTAGGTCAGCCCGGTATCCGGCAATCACCCCCGCTGTTGCCACATCAGCGCCTGTGCGTAGAGCCTCAATCCGCGCATTAGCAACAGCCAAAGCCTTCTCAATACCATCACCAAAGCTGCTCAATGACGCCATTGCCGACGCGGCGTCCCTAAGATTGTCTGCAAGTCGCTCCGCTTCATCTGCGTTAGATATGGCTTCCTCTGTTAGCTGCTGGTTCATCGCCAGCATATTTACTAGCCTGTTGCGTTCATCCTCTCCAACATTGGCCTTTCTCAGGGCGGCATCCAGAGCGTCCCTCTCAGCAGCGTTCACGGCATCCCTATACTCCAGAGATTCCTTTCCGTAATCCACCTCTGCTTGTAGAATGAGCGCCTGATCAGACAGTTCTTTATTTGTGTCAGAAATTGCCTCCCTTCTTGCATTCGCAATCTCAAGAATCTGCTGAGATATGGATGCGTTCCGTTCAGCTTGAGACTGTTGGCGTTCGTTAGACGCCTCGATAGCTTCTTGGATAAGTTCTTGATTTAGGGCTTGCGTAAGCACTCTTTCATTCAGCGCAATGATATTCTCTTTCTGACCCTGCTCAAGATCAGTCCTGTCGTTTATCTCTTTGGTCATATTCAAGATATCTTGCTGAAGAGCAAGGCGACGAACATCCTGTGAGTCTTCACCGCTGGATGCGGCCTCGTTGATCAGGGCCTGTCTCTGTTCTAATGCTGTCATCTCTTCTGTATAGTTCTTGAGACGTTCTTCAGCCAGTTTATTCTCAAGGTTATTTAGCCTCTCCAGTGCCGCCTCGTATGCTTGAGTAGCATCCTCCACGTCACCTGCTGCCATCGCCTGCAAGAAAGCATCAACCAAAGCCACAGCGCCGTACATACCGGTTGGTCTAACCTGGGACGAAACTAACAGCCCATTAAGTTTAGCCTCCGCTTCCGCAAGATTGGCGGTTGCTTGCTCAAGACTCTCAGTACCAAACATCTCATCCACTGACATGCCCGCTTCGGCGGCTTTTTTTGTATTTATCCAATCCCCAAGGGTCGAATCAATGGACTTGATGGCGTCTTCCAACTCAGTAAGAGAATCAGCCGTTTTGTCACTTTCCTGCCTCGCCCTCATAAACGCAGCACCGATGGCAGTCAGAATAGGAATAATAATACCCAAACCAGCGAAAACACCTATCATGCGTGTGGATTTTGCAAGCATACCAAACGTGCCGACAAGCTGCGTAGCCTGTTGACCTAGTGCCACCATGACGTTCGTCCCGCCCTGTACCTGCACCGCGAAGTCACCTACCTGATAGCCCGTCTGCTGCATCAGAACGCCAAGCTGGTTGGTACGTCGGCCCGCCATTTGACCCTGAACGCCGAACCTGTTGTTCGCCATAGCAGCGCCCTCTGCGCCCCCTGCGAACGCTTTGAACTCTGCGTTCAGCGCATCTAGCGACTGTTGCCGCTGACGGTCGTTGATCACCCCAAGACTTGAGGCTTGGTTTATGTCGCGCAACTCATTCTCGTAGAGCATTGATGCTGACCTCAACGGGTTCAACTTTTGAATCAATCTCTCCTTCTCGCGAGCTAGTTCCGCATCAGCGGCAGCGTTCTGTCTTGTTGTTTTCTCCTGCTCCAAAAGAGCGGCTTTTGCCTTTGCCTGCTCAGAAGCTTGTGTGCGCAAACTAGTCGCCATTTTCTGAACGGCGGCTGATGCTTTTTGCGTTGACATCTCGTTTCCGCGAACACCCTCATTCAGGAATTTATATTCCCGTGTCACCTCAGTGAGCGCTGCCTTGTACGCTTTCTCTGTTATTGTTCCGCGTTGAAGTGCGGAGGTAAGTTTTCGAATATCTCCCTCAATGCGTTGCGTGACTGAAATACCACGACGAATTGAGTTCGATACTTGATCTTGCTGATGCGAGAAGGTCTTTAGTTTTGCTGTAGCCTCACGCTCACCAGAGACAACAAACTCAAGCCCTACAACCTGATTAGCCATGCGTCAGTCCTCGTTCACTGTCTTGATCCAAAGGCCGTCTAGCGCCTTGACCACATCAACCTCCCAAGGCGACAACCGGATGCCGGTAAGGTCAGACCATGCGAGTATTAGCTGATAGGATAAAGGATTTGGGCCGTTTGCGCCATAGTCGCGCCCTCGGTGCAGATCGAGAAACAGATGCCACAAGTGCGCAGCAACGTCAGGAACCGTGGGACCGAGCAGCCCCACGTCTTTGCCAGTTACTTTAGCGACCTGTTCAAGGTGATCCCTTTGCGAAACGCCGTTCTTGTCCGTCTTTGACAGACTAAAGTTGTGTTCCGCAAAGGCGATCAGATCACCCTCTATTGCTCCAAAAAAGCGCGGGTGTCCCCAAAAGCAGCATCGACCTGTTCGCGCACCCAAGGCAGCGTGTCAAAGGTGGAACGCACCTTCTCTTCGCTGAACTCTTCAACCCCCTTGGTCAGAGTTACGTTCCAGTCAACAACGCACTTGATGAGGATCTCAAGGCTGGACGCCTCAAGTTCTTCAGCAGTCAGGTTCATCTTACCGCCAGACCGCTGCGCCTTAGCAAGTCTCCGGTTCTGCTGCTCGTGGCTGATCTGCTTGTACCGCTTTGAGTACGGGCCGTGAATGGTGATGCTCATCTGCGAACCGTCATCGTTCAACAGGGCTTCGCCGTTTACGGGATGGTACAACATCACGTCGGTGGTGTCTTTGGTCTTACCAATAGAAAGAAGGCTCATCGGGTTTCTCCGCGCCGGGGATATGTCAAGGTGAGAGGTGACAGCCCCCGACAAACCGTCACCTCTCTAGTTCCCCCTGGACGAGGGATTAGGCCCGTGTCAGAACCAAGTTGCTGCCCTCGACGGAGTCGTAGAGGGACACAAACGGCAGTTCGATGATGCGGGATTGGGGGTTTGCCAGCGGCACGTTTGAACCGTTGATCTTGATGCGTGGGAAGAAGAACGTGTAAGCGTCTGTGCCACCAGGCGATGCGACCGACACTTGCAACTCTGTCTCAGTCTCGTTCAAGAACTTGTTGATGAGCGTTGCGTCCTCGTAGTACACCGACATAGTGCCTTCCACGACTGCACGACCAAACTCAAGTTGCGGAGCAGAGTCGGAGCCGACAGCGAAGATCGCTGCGAGCGAGTTGGACACGCTGAACTCAAGCGAAGTGACGATGCCGAGCAGATCCGCAGTCGCAACGCCGCCCTCAAAGATCGAGCCGTTGTAGCTGTCGAAGGGAGGGTTACCGGTGATTGCAGTCGGTGCGCCGCCAGTCGAGGCGGTCGAGGCACTCTGCGTCATGTCCTTTCCAACCATCTCAAAGGTCGTGTTGACCATCTGGTTGGGCGCGATGCTGAACGAAGCCGTCGAAACAGCCATGCCTTTGAACAGGCGGAACTGGCTGATGTCCAAGGCAGCGTCTTCGATGGACAGGAACTTCGGCGTGGTGCCGATCTTCATCTCTCCGCTGGTCGGGAAAGACGAGAACATGGCAGACTCAAGGAACTCATCGTAGTCGCCTTCACGCAGGTCAACCTCGATGGAACCAGAGGCGCTGCGGTTACCGTGGCGATCAACGCGAGGCATCCGATCAGCTTGAATGTCAGCACCCTCAAGGCGTTCTTTAGACAGGCTCAGAGAGTGTGTCTTGACCGGCAGTTCAGCGAACGTGGGTGTGGTTGGAGTGACGCCAAACGTGCTTTCAGCGATGTAACGGAGCGCGGAGCGGCTCCCCTGTGCAAATGCCATGACCTTAGTCCTTTTCAGGTTGCTAAGGCTATGTTGCAATCATGCCCTAGCTGGTTTCCAGAAACTCAGTTTGGGCCATAATACACTTGACTGTGTTATATTCGCAATACTCACTCATAGGCGTACCACGAGACTTGGACCGGCGCACAATAGAACGGGTCGTCCATGTAGGACTCCTGCATCTCGCTGTAGTCGATGGACACATTGACGGATGTGCCGACAGCGTCTGTTGAGCCGTTGAACAGGGACAGCAAGGCGTCAACGTAGTCCAGAGCAGCCCCTGCACCCTTATCCATCTCTGTACATACAGTGAGTATATACAGCCCTTGGTGGCGGTGCTGCGGGTTTGGTCCGCGATTGGCTGGGCGACGTGATGTCGGAATGAACTGAACACGGATGTGCGGCGTTGCGGGAACCTGCTCGTAGCCTACGTTCTGGAACGCAATTACTGGTAGCCCAGAGGCACCAGCGAGTTTGGCATCCAGTGCCTGACGTATGTCGTTAATGATGGTCATCCAGATTTCATCCCAAGCCTAGCCATTGTGTCTTTCACAATGCTGTTGAACTCGTTGCGAACACTGCTGTATATTTGGCGAGGCCCAGGACCACCTTTCCATGTCCAGCCGATACTCTCAACATACTTAGCGTGTTCAGCCTCGTTTCGGAAAACGATGTTATTAGCGTCCTCTGGAAGGCTATTGATGTCTGCGAGCATCTGACCAAGGCCGATTGAGGCGGCTCTTTCCTTGCCGGGTATATTTCTAGGCTTACCGTGCGAACTCACCGTACCCTTGAACGATCCGCTGCGCTGACCAACCCTGTGTGACGAGGCGTATGTCCCAGTATCCACCGTATCAATACTAAGCGTTGCGATCCGGCTCGCCATCTCGGAAAGGACTTCTTTCTTGATGTCGTTTACGTTCGCGTTGAAAATGTCGATCAACTGCTTATCACTGAACGTCTTTGTAATCACTCGATACTGAGTCATCTTCATCATCCTCCAGTTCTTCGTCGTAGCCGATCTTACCGGAGTCGATCAGGCTCTGAACAAATGGCGCATCGTCACCTACGAAATAGGTGCGGCCTCCATAAGCGAAGTTCTCAAGCGCAACGTACATGGTCTTTAGCCTCTCGTTTGGCACACATATGCAATAAGTGTTGTGCCTGACAGAATTTTCCTGACTGTAATGATCTTGACCTCATCGTCAATATCGTCGCCAGTCTCAGGGACCATTGTCGTCCCTCTTGCCTGCAAAAGCAACTTGCGGTCATCAGCCAGGACAGACGTTCCGTCGATCTCCTGCTCCATGTAATTGATGAACACACCACGCACGTCTTCCGTTAGCGTTTCGCCTCCAGAGAATTGTCCCGTTGTTGTGTTGTAAGATCCGCCGCTGTTCGTGCGCTTCAACGAAAGGACATAGCCATGCGTTGCGAGCAGTCGCTGAACGTCCCTATCAAGTCTCATGGTCGCGCTCCTTGTTCAGCGCATCATACTCTTTTTATACAAGATCACTCAAGGGGTAGGTCTTGAAGGCGGTTACCCTACTACCCTCTGGTCCGACAAAGTTCACGATATTAACATCGCTCTGGTCAATCGTGTCAAAAGCGCGTTGCCACGTCGCCAAATGCCGGTCAGCCTGCTTATTCTGCCAGTAGTAACCGTCGTGGAAATGGGACTGACCAGCCGACCATTGAAAGTCGAAGCCCAACAATGCAATCTCTCTATAGCCTAGAAGATATGCAAGGTTCAGAGCAGCAAACCCTGAGTTAGATCCGCGTATTACGTTGGGGTCTTTGGAGAACCCATCGCCTCGATCATGCTCCATGATCTTAGCGCCATGATCCGGCTGGTCCTGTAGCGTGTTATGTGTGATATATTTGTCACCACTGAACGCTGCGATCTGCTCTTGGTGTTCACGCCAGAACCTCTTGTCGATGCTGACAAGAGCGTCACAGTTTGCAAGCCACGCTGACTTGTTTGAGCCGATACGATATCCCCCTGGCAGGGCGTCAAAGTCAAAGCCAGCAAGTGATGGTCCAGATCCGATGACGTAGCAGGGGGATTTATATGTCATGCCAAACCAATAAAACTGCTTGACGAATCGCGCAAGGCCGTGGTTCCTATGGTCAACGGAACACAATAGGAGCAGACAATGAGCATTACCAGCGAGGCAGTTAAGCAGGCATGGGAAACGGCGAGCAATGTCGATGAAGCCTGCGCCAACCTTGAGCGCATGATGAACGCAGACCACGGACTGCATCGCGCAGTCATGCTGCCGCACGTCAAGTCTGCGGTTCGCTCACTGGTGAACGGCTCTAAGAATAGTGAGCGAAAGATGATCTGGGACCGGTCCATGCCAAACAAGGCATGGCAGCGACCTGTTGCGCCGGACAACCGTGTAGCGGCTCTGGCGCAAATCAACAGCATGACAATCCTAGATATGCGCCTTCGCAGCGGAAAGCGTCTTGCTGACGCAACCATCTCTGATGTTTCTAGCGAGCGGGATTACTACTCTGAAATGGCGAGCCACATGAGCGACAAGGCAACCTTCTTTGCCAAGGTTGTGGAGCGCATGGAAGAGTTGAAGAAGAAAACGGTGGCCGAGGCGTTCAACGTGAACGACCTCGAAGCCATCAGGGTTGCGGCGTAAGCCGTATGTGTGGTTGTCCACTCCGAGCCAGATAGCCAAAGCTGCAGTTACGACCACACATCTAACGCTCCGTAAAGGAGTAGCGGCGGCCAGTATGCCACAGAAACCCATGCATATAATGCCGTCGCGCAGACAAAAAGGAACAGACATATGAAAGACGTTATAGACTACGAAGATTTTGGGGCCATCAGTCCAAGTAAGACCGTTTCCCATAAGCCCCAGACAGAGGATCTGCGATTTTCAGATCCTCTGGTTATTCAGATCGTTGAAGCATGGAGGGCGCGTCAGGACATGGTTCGAGCGCAGCAAAAACTCACGCTTCAGGTCAAAGCGATCTGCCGCAGGTTTTGTGGCGGCGACAAGGACGAAGCGGAAAAGCTGTATAAGCGAATTGAGAAAGGCGACGGAGGTGACGCTGCTCTTGCTGTTGCCCCGCTTCTCATGGCCCGCGAACCCCTCGAAGTGCAGCGCAAGTCATACGAAAAGACACTGGAGAAAATGGCAAAGAAACTCCCGATCTATTCCTACACGGAGTCGATCAAGGGTTTCGGCGCAATGTCTTTGGCCAAGACTGTTGGCGAGTGCGGAGATCTTTCGGCATACCCTTCCGTGTCGGGCGTGTGGAAGCGGGCGGGTCTTGCCGTAATCAACGGTGGTAGGCAGCGCCGCATAGCAGGTGAGGAAGCCTTGCTGCACGGATACAGCCCTATCAGGCGCAGCGTGTTCTGGAACATCGCTGATCCGCTATTGAAGTGCCAAGGCAAGGACGAGAACGCGCTCCTTTATAGGCAGATTTACGACAAGCGCAAAGAGTATGAGTTGTCTCGTGATATTCCGAAAGGACACGCGCACAACCGCGCCATGCGCTACATGACGAAAGAACTCCTCAAGCACCTTACGCTTGAATGGAAAAGAATCGCCCGTCAGCAATGACAGGTGGCGGCAACCAGTATGCCCTAGAAACCCATGTCCGATACGTTGCCGCAGAAACAACGTGTGACCATGCTGGGCGAGAAACCCAACTCCACACAGTCACACTAAAGGGTCATCCTCGCGGATGGCCCTTACTTTATGACCTCAAACATCTCACTGATCGAGCCGCCCATGCCATGACGAATAACATCATGGCCGAAGTGTACAGCAAGTTCCTCGTGCCAAGCCTCGTAGGACGCACGACGATTGATGTGCAGGTCGGTGCCACGATAGATATGAGGGCCATTATGCACGGTCAGCAGAACACGGTCTTTGGCGACACGCTTGAGTTCCTGACACACCAAACCTGTGTCTTCAGGCAGAAGATGCTCCATCACGTCGAACATGCAGACCACATCAAAGGCGTCCGGCAGGAACGGCAGATCGTGAGCCAGGGCGTGTGTGATATTATCGCCACACAGATACTCAACAGCCTCAGTTCCGCGCACAGGCTCAAATCCGAGGCTCTGGGCCACCTCAAGCACTTCGCCGCGCCCAGTGGACACATCAAGAAGACTGCCGCGTGGGGTTGCTGTGAGCCGCTCTACAATGTGAGCGCGGCGCTTATCCCCAAGTCGATAGTCGGTGTTCTGGTAGGCGCGTTCGTATTTGGCGATCTCGTCAGCACGAGTCAAAACCGATCATCCTCGGTGTAGTTGGGGCTTGGCCATGCGAACTGGTCACGATTGAACTTCGGCATGACGCGATCCGTATCCTGGTTCACCGACCGCATATCGGAATTGCTGATACCACCTGCAAGCGGGATACCAAGGCCGATGGAGCCAAACTTCTTGGCTTGCTGCTCGAGGCGTTTTGCCAAAGCGTAGTAGTTCTCGCTCAACTGGCTGTAGTTCGAACTGACGGACTCGAACTTGGTATCCACCTCGACAGCGAACTTGGCGGCAATGGATCTGGCCGACAATGCAGCAGCGCCATAGGCGTCGTTACCGGCTTGCGCTAGGAAGAACGCAATGGCCTCGTCTGTGATCTTCTGGTCGTTTGTGTCAGTATCACCGACCAAGATACGAACAGCGTCGTTCTTGTCATTCGCTGGGTCGCCAGTGTAAGTCCATGCCATAATTTAGCCTCTGTTATCGCGGATAGCCTGTCGCTGATCCGCCTTGCTTACCTTGATAGCCGCGCCTTCAGCGTAGGCAATCGCACGAAGTTCCTTCATGTCCTCAAGTAAATCGAGTTCATCGGTCTTTGTCAGGGTAAGCGGCGCAGGCTCAGTCGGGGCTGGCACGGGGGTTACAACTGCCGGTGCTTGATGACCAATATGACCACTGTCGAAAAGCATCTTTGCCTTGCGCTGAGAAATAGACATCAAACGCCAATCAAACGCACCACCAGCCGCAAACCTATGACCGTTCGCCGTAAACGCACGGCGGGCATAAGTTGGCTGTGTTGCATCAAACTCGCGGGAAATAAGTCGGGCCATATTTGTCTCCAGTAACAGCGTTGGGCAAGTATATTGCCTGTTGACGAATCAGGCAAGGCTCACAAAAAAGGGCCACGCCGAAGCGCAGCCCAGTTTATCTTCAATCAGTCGCCTATTAGGCGATTGTATCCCAGAAGTATCCGAGATCCGCAGAGACCAACTTATGATCGAAGGCCATTTGTGCCTCGACGCGGGTGCTTTCCAGCGTGTCGATGTAGAACCGCTTGGTGGCGGTGCCGAAAGCGTTGGTCTGACCCATGAAGCCGTTCCACGAGAAGGTGTAACCGGCAGTAGGTGTCATCAGCGACGGGGCAGGAGCCGCGTAGCAGAGCAGTGCCTTGTTTCCACCGATGAACGAGTGCGCGTTGGTTGCGCCCTGTGCAGCGGTGTTCTCAATGGCGCGGGACACAAGGATGCGATCCAGGCCAAAGAGTTGGGCAAGGGTATTCTCGTTGACATTGGCAGGGTTGCCGTTGCCGACGCCACCAGAGTACTTCACACGGTCCACGATGTCAGGATGATCCACGAGGGCATCCATGACGGGCTGAGTGATGACCAGCGTGTTCGGGATGAACCCGGTGGACTGGAGGATGGTGGTTTTCGCGGCGCGGATGTCACCGATAGGATCGCCCGAAGTCGTGTCCGACCACTTTACGACTTCACCAGTGCCGGGAGTTCCGACAACACCGTCAACGTCGTTGGTCCACTTACCGCCAGCGAAGAACGAGGAGACCCAGTCCTTCTCTTTGCGGATCAGCATCTGGTGCATAACCCACTCAGTCGCGGCCCGCTCAACGTCCACGGCAGGGTCGGCGTTTGCGCGAACCTGGTCGGGAACATCCTTGTGGACAGCCCACACATCGGCGTAGTACGTCGGCGTGTTGTCGAGGCTGTAGCCGCCACCAGCGGATTCGGTGCCAGGTGCCCGCTTCTGGGCCTCTGCGCGGTTGAAGTCGCCACGGTCAAAGACGAAGTAGCGATCCGACTGCTTGCTGACGGCTACGTTCGGAAACGCACGACCGGCAACAAAGTTGGAAGCGTTCTGGAGGAACGCAACCGAGATGTTCGTAAGCGCACTGTCAACATGGACTGCGCTGTTGGTAGGTTGGGCCATATCTATGACTCCTTCAGTTTACGCAGTTCAGCGCGGGTTAAACAGGATGGTGATGACTTCACCGTCTGCGCCGCCTGTGATGGCAGTGCCGAGGATCACGTCACCGGTGGCTGCGGTAACAGCGTTACCGGCGGCGTCGGATGCTACGGCTGCACCAGCAGCAACGGTGCCACCAGCTTCGACGCGGGTCATACCGAAGATGCAAACTTCGCCAGGCTTGCCAGCGGCATCCGGGTCGTTCAGCAGAACGCCGGTTGCCATTGCGCCGTCGCCGGTCGGATCAACCTGACCGTCAGCGGCTACCGTGACAAAGAAAAACTGCTTTGCCGACAGATCTTGACCAGCTTCAATGGAGACGCTGATCTGGGAGTTGTTGTAGGCCATTTCTGCGCCCTCCTTATTTGCCCTCGGTGCGAGATTCGTTCATCAAACGAAGACCCTCACCGCTTTTGGTTACTTCCGCGAATGCGGACTCGAACGGAACCTTGTGTTCGTCTGCGAACTCGGTTGCCATCTTGTTCAAACGGAACGAAGCGGAAGCCTCGTCGTTCAGCGGGTTGGACCCGATCTCTTCCATCGACTTGGCAACGGCAGCGTCAGCAGCCTTCAGCGAGCCGAGGATGTCAGCATTGTCACCAATGGCTTCGAGCAGCTTGCCCTTCGCCAGATCGGTGCCTGCAAGATGGGGCAGTTCTTCAGCGCCGCGCTTTGCGAGTGCGACCTCTGCTTCCTTGGCCTTCATCACAGCAACTTCTTCAGCCTGTGCTTCCAGAGCTTTCAGAACAGCAGCAGGAATTGCCGACTTCTCGACTTTTTCACCTGCAACTTCAACGTACTCAGGATCAGCCCGCTTCTCCAGCTTGCCTTCTAGGATGTCGAAACCGGCTTCGCCAGCAGCCTTTTCCAGATCCGCTTTCGCGGCCTCTGCGCCTTCTGCCCGCTTGGTCAGGTCAGCGACCTGTCCTTCAAGGGCTTCCAGCTTCTCAGCGAGTTCTTGAGGGTCCATGTCGCCTCCTTTCTTGGTTTCAGTCATGCACATCTTCATGGCGTCCTCTTGCGAGTAACCCTTGTCCATGTACTCTTGCATTTTGGCCTTTTGGCCGTCCGTCATGTCGTCCATGAGGTCTCCTTGGCGCTTGTAGAGCGCGATTTTTGCACCGGGATTAGCGCCGCGATCCACAACGCTGAGTTCGTCAAGCACAATGCCTTTGAGCCGGTACTTCATTCCATCTTCTCCCGTGACGCAGCGCGGCCACCAATCGAGAACCCGGCGAAATCGCCGCTCTTGACAGATTCCCATGCAGTGTCGTCGTAAATCTTCATGCCGACGATCCAGCCCTCAAGGTCCGTGTGCAGGCCGAGCGCCTTCGCAAGTTCGGATGTCAGCGGCAATGAGTGGATGACTTCACCGATCTTGTCGCCTTTGTGCATCGCCTTTGCGGTGCGCACGTCCAGCATGAAGTCGTTGGCCATCTTTTCCATTTCGGATGGGGACATAACGTCCCCCTGACTATCCACGACCTCTTCGCCGTCCTCAGTCACAACGGAAGCCCAGCCGTAGACGATGCGTTGCTCGTCATCGACTTTGAGGATCTTGGTTTCCTCGAACGACTTATTTACACCAGTGTGTTGCATAATGGCCCCAATAATCGCTGAAACGGCTTGAGCAATCAACCCCTCCTTGACATCATCTTCCTCGTCATCCTCTTCCGGCTCAATTCCGGCGATTCGATTGAGTGCGTTGATGTAGTCGTCGTGGGTTTTTCCGGGCATGTAGAAGGCTTGCTCACCTTCATCTCCGCTCACATGAATTTCACCACCAAGGCCCATGTCCATGCTGCGGGCCACAGCTTCTTGAGGCATGGTGAACGTGTCATCGTCAATCTGGCGCTTGTTGATGCGATCCATGATGCCGTTGGCCCAGTTCACGCCACTGGCACCGCCCCATCCAAGCCACGCCACATAGCCACGGTCTTTCCACGGGGTGTCTTTGTGCTTGGGATCTACTTCAGCGTTCTTGCGGTGCCGTGCGAACGCAGACATCCGTGCAACGGTGTCGCGTGACAGGTTCTCATTGCTTGCGAGTTGGTTTGCGCGTGTCCAGCCGACTTGCGTCATGCCTTTCACTTCGTCGCCGTACTTCTCTTTCCAGCGCAGGACTCGGGCTGCGTTGCTGCGAGCTGCCGCAGGTGCCTTGTACGTCTCAGCCTTCTCCCAATCGGCAGACGGGACGTGGACAGAGGATGATGTCGGGGAAGCCTTCTTCACCCACTGGCCGTTGGTCTTTTTGTAGCCAGCCTCTTGTAGACCTGCCCATGCGGACGCGAACGCGACGGACTCCGCCTTGCCAGACTTCATCTGGCTGTTGAAGATGTTCATAAACAGCCGCTGCCCATGCTCTGCG
>Ga0209652_1000366_pt1 | contig 38769 bp, 37 predicted proteins | sample SaaInl74LU_5_DNA_FD_184641 | JGI IMG/M metagenome (GOLD analysis project Ga0209652, IMG submission 184641) | Marine microbial communities from expanding oxygen minimum zones in the Saanich Inlet - ESP_74LU_5_DNA (SPAdes) (version 2) | ecosystem: Environmental > Aquatic > Marine > Intertidal zone...
TGAAAAATCAATATTCACTATATTTTCATCTCCAGTTAACATTAAGCTTTCTTGCGGTACGTCAGCAACTGCTCCTCCAGTTGAAAAACCACTATCTCTTTCTGATCTAAAACCAATATCAATTCTATTAACTTTTGTAACTTTTGGAGTTAAAACGCTCTCTACTGGAAATGGTATATGATAATTTAATCCAGGTTGAGTAGTTTTTACAAATTTACCAAATCTCAAAACAACTCCCTGCTCATCAGGAAGAACTCTATATAGTCCACTTGCTAACCATACAAACGCAATAATTATTAATCCTAAGATTAAAGATTTACCACTTGATGATTTACCACCTGGCAAAAAATTTTTTATTTTATCTTGAAGCTCTCTAATAATTTTATCAACATCTGGTGGCGTTGGTCCTCTACCAGATCCATTGCCATTTCCTCCACCTGGAGGTGTTCCCCAAGGACTGCCTCCTCTTTGTTGAAAATTGTCAGACATACATTATGTATATAGTGTCTTTAATCTCAAAAACAAGTTAAGATCAAAATATGCATGAAAAAAAGCCAGAACTAAGTGACGCAATGAAAAAAAAAGTAGAGCCAAAAAACTTTACAAAAAACCCTATCCTTGGAACTAAATATACAATTGCAGTCTCAAGTGCAAAGGGAGGTGTTGGTAAATCTACTTTTGCAACAAATCTTGCCTTGGCTCTTAAAAGTATCGGCTGCAAAGTTGGATTGCTTGATGCAGATATTTATGGCCCTTCTATTCCAAAGATGTTTGATATTAACGAGAAGCCGAAAAGTGATGGTCAAAAACTTGAGCCTGTAATGAAGTACGATATCCAATGTATGTCTATTGGATTTTTAGCAGACCAACAAACACCGATGATTTGGAGAGGTCCCATGGTTACTAGTGCCATTAAAACGTTTACTCAAAAAGTAAATTGGAAAGATTTAGATTTTATCATTATTGATATGCCTCCAGGCACAGGAGATACTCAATTAACATTTTCACAAGAGATTAAACTAGATGGGGCTATAATTGTCTCCACTCCTCAAGAAGTAGCACTGCTGGATGTCATAAGAGGTATTAAAATGTTTGATAAACTAGATGTTAAAATTTTAGGCCTAGTAGACAATATGAGTTATTTTAAAGGTGATGATGGAAAAAAATATAAAATTTTTGGTGAAGGTGGTGTTAAAAGAACTGCTGAAGAATTCAACAAAGAATTTTTAGGTGAGATACCTATCAACCCCGAAGTTGGTAAAGCTGGAGATAATGGAAAGCCCATTGTTGAAGAAAATCCAGAACATGAAATTTCTAAAATATATTTAGAATTTGCAGAAAAAATTAAATCAACTTATCTTTAAGCTCAAAAGCTTCCATTAATTCATTCCACTCTCTCTTTGAAAGACCAGAGTCATCAGGTGAAATATTTTCACCTTTTATAAGTTTTTGAATTATATTTTTACCTTTAGCTGAAACCTCAGTGCCCCCAACTCTATAATCCATAAATGCTTCATAGGTAATTGGGACCCATTTTTTCAAAGTATCCAACATTATATCCGCATAAACTCTTATTTCATATTGTGCATGACTATCTGCTCTTAGTCTCAAAAAATTCATTAGATTCAATAAATCGGTTTTCCAGTACCACTGGGTATAGGTATTTAATGTTAAATTCATTCTTGCAAGTTCTCTTGCTAATCCTTTTTTATTTTCATCAATAGTTGAACCATCATATCTTTCGTTCAACATGGTTTCATAATTATCATAAGTTCTCTCAGCATCATTTTTTAGAAGTTCTAATACCTCATTTGCTTGTTCGCCCTCAAGAACTTCACCTCTGCCCTGCCTGTTACTTTTTGATTGAGCTGCTAAATTTTCTTTAGTTGGTAAATAAAATTCTTTATCTAAAATTGAATATCGAGCAGAGTACTCATTAACATTTGCAGTTCTATGTCTTATCCACTGTCTAGCTATAAAAATTGGAAGTTTGATATGATATTTGATTTCACACATTTCAAATGGAGTACTATGCCAGTGTCTCATTAAATATTTAATCAACCCTTTATCAGTCGATACTTGTTTAGTACCTTTTCCATATGAAACCCTTGCAGACTGAACAATTGAAGTATCATCGCCCATATAGTCAACTACTCTAACAAAACCATGATCTAATGCAGGAATTGCTTCATACAAAATTTTTTCAAGTTCAGGAGACGTCACTCTTTTAGTCTGATTGCTTTGAGCTTGTTGATTTTTAATCTCTTCTGATTGTTCTTGAGTTAATTTCATGATTGTTATTGAATCTGTTGTAATTCCTTTTATATTAATAATGTTGGTTTTCCAACTATGACGATAAACGAATTTCGTAATAACCATTGCGGACGTGGGGGCAGTACCCACCACCTCCACCATTACAACTTATGGGGGTGAACCAGAATCGACGGATGTCTAAAGGCTATTCTTTCGTTCGGAATTGTTCCTCCGTAAAGGGCTAATTTATAATTGCTAACGAAAGTTACGCACTTGCTGCATAATTAACTTCGGTTAATTAAGTAGACGGGGTTTGGGGCACCTGGCAACAGAACGCCCCTTAATTTTTTATTTATTTTTATTTATTTCTGCTTGAGCTGCTGCAAGTCTTGCTATTGGAACTCTGTATGGAGAACATGAAACATAATTTAATCCAACTCTAGAACAAAAAGCTATACTTTTAGGATCACCTCCGTGCTCACCGCATATGCCTAACTTAATTTTTTTATTTTGTTTCTTGCCTTTTAAGACTGCAATTTCAATTAAATCCTCAACTCCCTCATCGATGGACACGAATGGATCAATATCAAAAATTTTATTATCAATGTAATCGTTTAAAAATTTACCACTATCATCTCGACTTATTCCAAATGTTGTTTGGGTTAAATCGTTAGTTCCAAAACTAAAAAATTCTGCATGTTTTGCAATATCTTTTGCTTTAATTGCTGCCCTTGGAAGTTCAATCATAGTGCCAACAATAAAATCAATTTTAACTTTATTTTCCTCTTGGACAGTTTTGGCAACCCTTATAACTAAATCTTTCATAATTTTTATTTCAGCTTCTGTTGAAACTAAGGGAATCATAATTTCTGGAAATGCTGATTTTATTTTATTCTTTTTTAGTTCTACTAAAGCTTCAAAAATTGCTCTACATTGCATTTCATAAATCTCAGGATAAGAAATACCTAATCTACAACCTCTATGACCAAGCATAGGATTTTGCTCGTGTAATTCAGATATTCTTGATTTTACTTCTTTAAGGTCAACTCCAACAACATTTGCTACCTCTAGAATTTCTTTTTCTGAATGTGGTAAAAATTCATGTAATGGTGGATCTAATAATCTTACAGTCACTGGTAGCCCACCCATTATTTTAAAAATTTCCACAAAATCTTTTTTCTGGTGAGGTAATAATTTTGTAAGTGCTCTTGCTCTATCTTCTTTTGTTTTTGATAAAATCATCTCTCTTACAGATAAAATTCTTTCTTCATCAAAAAACATATGTTCTGTTCTACATAAGCCAATTCCCTCAGCACCAAAATCTCTTGCTGTTTTTGTGTCTACAGGGGTTTCTGAATTTGTTCTAACTTTTAGTTTTCTTATACTATCAGCCCAACTCATTAATTTTGAAAAATCACCTGAAATTTCAGGCTTAACAGTGGGCACCTCTCCAAGGATTATTCTACCAGTAGATCCATCAATTGTAATGATGTCACCCTCTTTAATTTCAAGCTCGGAAGTTTTGAAAATTTTACTTTCATAGTTAATATCAATTTCACTAGATCCAGAAACGCAAGGCCTACCCATTCCTCTAGCAACTACAGCAGCATGGCTTGTCATTCCACCTCTTGCAGTTAATATACCTTTGGCTGCATGCATTCCCTGAATATCTTCAGGTGAAGTTTCTACTCTAACTAATATCGTGTCCTGCATCATGTCATTTAATCTTTCAGCTTCTTCAGAAGAAAAAACTACTTTTCCACTTGCAGCACCTGGTGATGCTGGAAGTCCATTTGCTATAACATTAATCTCACTTTTTTCATCAAGCGTTGGATGTAACAAAGTATCTAGAGAACTTGGGTCTATTCTAAGGATAGCCTCTTTTTTTGAAATTAACTTCTCTTTAACCATGTCTACAGCTATTTTAACAGCAGATTTAGATGTTCTTTTTCCTGATCTCGTTTGCAAAATCCAAAGTTTATTATTTTCAACTGTAAACTCTACATCCTGCATATCTTTATAATGATTTTCCAATTTCATTAAAATTTTCTCTAGTTGCTTGTAAACTTTAGGCATCGACTCTTCCATGGATGGATCTTTTACATTTGCTTCTTTTCTAGCCTTTTTGGTAATGTATTGAGGTGTTCGTGTACCAGCTACAACATCTTCACCTTGAGCATTAATCAAGTACTCTCCGTAAATGTCGTTAGATCCATCTGAGGGATTTCGCGTAAATACCACTCCAGTAGCGCAATCATTTCCCATATTTCCAAAGACCATAGATTGAACGTTAACAGCTGTCCCCCATTCAGATGGTATTTGGTTTAATTTTCTATAAATTTTTGCTCGATTACTTTCCCAAGATAAAAATACAGCACTAATTGCACCAAAAAGTTGTTCGTATACATTTTGTGGGAAATTTTTTTGAGTTTTCTCCTTAACAACTTTCTTAAAATCATTAATTAACCCATCCCAATCACTTTCATCTAATTCTGTATCTAGAAGAACGCCTTTTGTTAATTTATAATTTTCAATTAATTCTTCAAAATAATGGCCTTCAACTCCCATAACGACATTTCCATACATTTGAATAAATCGTCTATAGCTATCTTTAGCAAATCTACCGTTTGATGTTTTTTTTGATAGAGCAACTACAGTTTCGTCATTTAGACCTAAATTTAGTATCGTATCCATCATGCCAGGCATGGAAACTCTTGCTCCTGATCTAACTGAAAGAAGTAAAGGATTTTTTAAATCTCCAAATTTTTTTTTAACACCTTTTTCAATTACTTTAAGCTCTGATTTTATTTGATTAATAATTTTAGAGTTTAGTTTTTTTTTATTTTTATAAAATAAATCACATACATTAGTGGAAATAGTAAATCCTGGGGGAACTGGAAGTCCCATTCTGCCCATCTCAGATAGATTGGCACCTTTGCCACCTAAAGTATTTTTGGGACTTTTAATTTTTTTAGCGTCTTTAGAGTTAAAATTAAAAATTAACTTATTCATTGGCATCTTTGATCAATTGAAAATCTATAAAATTTTCGAAGGTTTTACAGAAGAAACTTAATAGTTCCAATCTATTTTTTTTAATAATTTCACTATCATCATTTACTTTTACATTATCAAAGAAATCAAAAACCTCTTTTTTTGCTGAAGCAAGAGAATTTAATGTTTGGTCAAAGTCTTGCTTATTTGTGACTACAGAAAAAATTTGCTTCAATTCATTAGTTTTTTTAAATAATGCTTTTTCATATTCGTTATTAAAAATACCAGGGTCAGTTGTATTTGTAAGCTGATCAACTGCTTTTTTTGTTTCTGAATTTATTATATTAAAGGCCCTTTTGTAGGAGGTTACAATATCTAAGCCTATTGGTTTATCGATAACTTTATTTAAACTTTTTGCTTTTTCAAAGTTAGTAGAAATTTTGTTTAAATCTAAAATTTTTGCAGATGCATCAATAATATCGTGTCTAAAATTTTTCTCCTTTAAATAATATTTAAATCTGTCTTTTAAAAAGTTTGAAATATCTTTAATTAATTCATTGTTTGAAAATTGAAAACCTTGATCTAAATAAATATTTGATGAATATGAAACTATATCATTAATCTTAATATCTTTTTTGTTCTCAATAAGTATTCTAATAATACCATGAGCAATTCTTCTTAGAGCATAAGGATCTTTTGAGCTTGATGGTTTCTCATTTATCCCAAAAAAACCTATTAGGGTATCAATTCTATCTGACAGTGAAAGTGTGATACTGTATGGTTTTTTAGAAACATTTGAATGAGGGCCTATCGGTAAATATTGCTCCTTAACAGCATCAGATATTTCTTTATCAAATCCTTGAACGTGAGAAAGATGACCTCCCATAATCCCTTGAAGCTCTGGAAATTCACCAACAATTTCTGAAATTAAATCTGTTTTACAAATCGTTGCTGAAAGTTCAACTTTCTCTTTACTAATCAATAGTTCATCGGAAATGATTGCAGCTAATTTGCGCATTCTTTGGACTTTATCAAAATATGTACCAAGTCCTTTAAAGAAATTCATATTTTTAAGACTAGAAACTTTTTTTACTAAATTTTGAGATTTATCTTTATTCCAAAAAAATTCAGCATCATCTAGTCTAGCTTTAACAACTCTCTCATTTCCTATCTTGATCAATCCTTTATTATCTTTTTTATTTGCTATTACTATAAACTCGTTAGTGATCTCTTGTTTTTTTGTAAAAAGAGGAAAATACTTTTGATGTGATTGCATTGTTAAAACCAAAATCTCTTTTGGTATAGATAGGAACTTTTTATCGAACGAACACTCTATGATATATGGCTGATCCACAAGGTTATTAACTTCTTCCAATAATTTTTCATTGTCTTCAATAATAAGATTCTTTTTTTTTAAAACTTTTTCTATTTCTTTTTTAATGAAATCTTTTCTTTTATCTTGATCTAAAATTGTACCTGATTGCTCAAGAGACTTTTGATAAGTATTAAAATCTGTAAAAGTTTTTTTTCTTTCTTCAAAATCTTTATCAAGAAAAGTAAAATTAGAGGATCTTAAATGGCCTATTGAAAAATTTATTACTTTTTTATCAAATAAACACAATACTGACTTAAGAGGCCTGGCCCAATTTAAATCATAACTTCCCCATTTCATTGATTTTTTCCATTTAAATCCAATTAGGATTTTTGGAAGGTTCTCTTTTATTAAATCAGAGGTTTTTAATTTAATTTCTTTAGTTTTATAAAAATAAAATTCACCTTTGTCATTTTTCTTTTTAAAAACTTGTTTTTTAGTAATTTTTTGAGATTTTAAAAAACCTTCTAAGGCTTCAGTTGGAGATGATGTGCTTGGACCTTTTATTTCTTCTGACTTTATTTTAACTTCTTTATCAAGATTTTGAAAAACAACTACAAGTCTATTCGGTGTTGATAAAGAAAAGTATTTTTTAAACTTTATTGATTTATCTTCAAAAACTTTTTTTAATTCTATAACTAGATTTTCTCTGATATTTTTTTGAAGTGAAACTGGAATTTCTTCACTAAATAGCTCTAAAAATAATTCAGACATTTTTAATTTTTTTGTGTTTCTATCCAAACTTCAGCTACTAATTTAACAATATTCCTTATTCTACCAATGTATTCTGCTCTTTCTGCCACACTTATTGCACCTCTTGCATCTAAAATGTTGAACACATGACTGGCTTTTAGACAATGATCATAGGCAGGTAGAGAAATATTTTTCTCAGCTAAGCTCTTGGCTTCAAACTCATGCATATCAAAATTTTTAAATAAATTTTCAATACTTGCATATTCAAAATTGTACTTCGAAAACTCTCTTTCTGATTGTTGAAAGACATCTTTGTATTTAACGCCCTCTTCGTTCCAATCTAAATCATAGACATTTTGTTTTTGTTGTATGAACATACATATTCTTTCCAATCCATAGGTAATCTCTACCGAAACTGGGTTGCAATTTATTCCTGCCATCTGTTGGAAATATGTAAATTGTGTTATTTCCATACCATCACACCAAACCTCCCAACCTAAACCCGCAGCACCTAGGGTAGGACTCTCCCAATCATCTTCTACAAACCTAATATCATGCTCAGAATGATCTATGCCTATTTTAGACAAACTCTTTAAATATAAATTCTTAATATTATCTATCGAAGGTTTTATAATAACTTGAAACTGATAATAATGTTGTAATCGATTTGGATTTTCTCCATATCTTCCATCTGTTGGTCTTCTGGATGGCTGAACATAAGCTGCTTTCCATGGATTTGGGCCTAATGATCTTAAAGTTGTGGCTGGGTGAAAAGTTCCAGCTCCGACTTCTAAGTCATAAGGTTGTAAAATTATACACCCTTGATTGCTCCAAAATTTTTGTAAGTTAAATATTGTTTCTTGGAATGAATTCTTATTTAAATTTTTTTTTTTTTTAGAGACCATATTTTTGCCAAATAGATCTTTCGTCAAAAATATTTGCTAATTGATCAAGTTTATCGTTTGATGATGATAATTTGTTGCTCAACCAGCTCTTAGGTTTTTCAAATTTTTTAATAATTATATCATCTCCATATTTTTGTTTTAAAATTTGGTCAGCATCACCTATCCCATCTATTAAACCAAGTTCTTTAGCTTTTTTACCTGACCAAAATTCTCCTGAGAACAGTTCAATATCTTTTTTTATAAGTTTTGATCCTCTGCTACTCTCAACTACATTTATAAAATCTTGATGTAAATCAAGCTGAATTTTTTTTAATCTTTCGATATCTTCACTTTTCTCATCCAAAAAAGGGTCTAAAGTACTTTTATTTTTCCCAGCAGTGTGAACACGTCTTTCTATGCCAACTTTTTTAATTAGCTCTGTAAAACCAAATGAAGAATAGATAACTCCAATTGAACCAATAATTGAACTTGAGTTTGCATAAATCTCGTCTCCAGCGCAAGATATCAAATATCCTCCAGATGCCGCAACGTCCTCAGCAAAAAATATCACTTTTTTTTTATGTTTTTTGGCCTGATTTCTTATGAAATCATGAATCATATGAGATTGAACTGGCGAACCACCTGGCGAGTTAATTGAAATTGCAACACAAATTGCTTTTTTTAGAGAAAAAGCTTTTTTTATAATTTCCTCTTGTCCTGAGAAATCTATACCTTGTTTAAATTTACCTGCATTTCCAATAACACCATTAAGCTTAATGTGTGAAATAATTTTTTTTTTTTTAAAAAATGAGAACATTCTTAGTCTTTATAAGAGTTTTAAAAGTTAATAAAGACTACTTATAATTGAAGATGAGGGTGCGTCAATTGATAAGTAATAAAATTATTTTTATAAACTAATTTAAATTTATGGGCTCAGTCATCAAACTTCAAAATAAAATCAACAATACTTATTTTCAGCTAAAAAACTCTGTAGACGACAAACTAAATTTGGTTGAAGAAAAAATTAAATCTAAGCTGTCCAGTGATGTCGAATTAGCAAATAAAATGACGAATTATCATATTGAGACAGGAGGAAAAAGATTAAGAGCCCTTTTGACATTAGGCTCTGCAAAATTGTGTGGATACAAAAAAGGTTTTCGGGATATTAATCTTGCTGCATGTGTTGAGTTAATTCATGGGGCAACTTTAATGCATGATGATGTTATTGATAATGGGCAAGTTAGAAGAGGCAAAAAAACTCTTAATAAAATTTGGAATAATCACTCATCTATATTAGTTGGAGACTATCTTCTTAGTAGATGTTTTGAAATGATGGTTGAAGATGGAAATATTGAAATTCTAAAATTACTTTCAGCAACATCATCTACTATCGCACAAGGAGAGATACTTCAATTACAGCATAAAGGTGAAATTGATATGCTTGAGGAAACTTATCTAAAAATAATTTCTGCAAAAACTGCAGAATTGTTTTCTGCTGCAACAAAAGTTGGTGCTATCTTAGCTGAAGTTGGTACTAAAGAAAAAGAAGCTTTAGAATTTTATGGCAGAAATCTTGGCCTTACATTTCAAATTGCAGATGATACTTTAGATTATAATTCTGATTTAAAAATGTTTGGAAAAAAAATTGGTCAAGATTTTTATGAAGGAAAAGTTACATTGCCTATCATTTTACTTTTTCAAAAAATTAATAAATCTGAAAAAGAATTAATTAAAAATCTTTTCTCTAAATCCAAAAGAGAAAAAGATGATTTAGAAAATGTTTTAAAACTAATTAAAAAATATAATGTGATAAATGAGTGCTATAAAAAAGCTCAACACTATATTGAGCTAGCCTCAAGCTCTTTGTCAATTTTTAAAGACTGTGATCAAAAAGAAATATTAAACAACTTAACATCTTTTAGTTTGGCTAGAAATTTTTAAGGACTTAATAAAACTTTTTTCCAACTGCCATCAGAATTTAATAAAAATTTTAGTCTTTCGTGAATTCTGTTTTCTCCATCTAGCCAAAATTCGATACTATCTGGTTTTAAATTCCACCCAGACCAATGATCGGGTCTAGGTACATTATCCTTCTCATTAAATTTTTCTTTAAATTTATCAATCGAATTTATTAACTCTTGTCTATTATTCAAAACAGAACTTTGATTTGAAGCCCAAGCTCCTATTCTACTCTCATAAGCTCTGGAATTATAATATTTATCAGCAACAGTATTTTGTACCGGTGTTACCTTTCCATTAATACGTACTTGCCTTAATAGGGATTTCCAATGAAAGCACATGGAAACAGATGGATTTTCTTTTATCTCATTTCCTTTTTGACTATTTAAATTTGTATAGAAAACAAAACCATTTTTACTAAAATCTTTTAATAAAACCATTCTCACTGAAGGAACATTATTTTTTGAGGATGTAGCTAATGCCAAAGCATTTGGATCATTAATCTCTTTTTTTTTGGCTGCTTCATACCATTTATCAAATAATTCAAATGGTTCATTAGTTTCTAAAAAACATTTATCTAAGCCTAGTGAGTTTTTTTCATTCATAATTTCAACAAAATAACTTATACAATATAATTAATGTCATTTAATACTTTTGGAAAGTTATTTCGTTTTACTACATGGGGAGAATCTCATGGCCCAGCAATTGGCTGTATAATTGATGGATGTCCTCCTTTGATAACATTAAAAGAAGAAGATATTCAAAAAGAACTTAACAAAAGAAAACCAGGGCAATCTAAATTTACTACTCAAAGAAAAGAAAGTGATAAAGTAGAGATCTTATCTGGTGTTTTTGAGGGAAAAACTACAGGAACCCCAATATCACTAATAATATATAATGAAGACATGAGATCAAAAGATTATGGCAATATAAAAGATAAATTTAGACCAGGTCACGCTGATTATACATACTTTAAAAAATATGGAATTAGAGATTATAGGGGTGGTGGAAGATCATCGGCTAGGGAGACAGCCGCAAGAGTTGCAGCTGGGGCTGTTGCTAAAAAGGTTTTGGAAAACAAAATTGGAAAAAAATTTAAAATAACTGGTGCGGTAACTCAATTGGGTGTTTTAGGTTGTGATACTAAAAATTGGGACGAAAAAATAATAAGCAAAAATCCATTCTTTTGTCCTGATAAATCTATGATTAAATTATGGGAAAAATATTTATTAGGAATAAGAAAGTCAGGTTCATCTTGCGGAGCAGTAATAGAAGTTAGAGCCAAGGGTATTCCTGCTGGCTTAGGGGCTCCTATATATTCTAAACTTGACTCAGATATTGCTTCTGCAATGATGAGTATTAATGCTGTTAAAGGTGTAAATATTGGCTCAGGAATGAATTCGGCTCAATTATCTGGTGAAGATAACTCTGATGAAATTTTCCAAAAAAATAAAAAAGTTAATTTTAAATCAAATAATGCAGGTGGAATATTGGGAGGTATTTCTTCAGGTCAAGAAATAATTGTATCGTTTGCAGTAAAACCAACTTCTTCTATTCTTACTACAAGAAAAACTATTAATAAATTTGGAAAAAATACTTCGATTTCAGTTAAAGGTAGACATGATCCCTGTGTTGGCATCAGAGCTGTACCAGTTGGGGAAGCAATGATGTCTTGTGTTTTGCTAGACCATTATTTAATGAACAAAGCGCAGTGTAGTTAATCTCTATTTCTGTTTTTGTAAAATAATATTTGAATTTATTAAATCTAAAATTTTATCTTCAATAGATTTTGCATCTAATCCCGCTGATTTATACATATTTTCTGGTGTGTCTTGATCTATAAAAATATCAGGTAAGTTCATAGATCTGAATTTTAAATCAGAATCTAATAAACTTTTTTTGGATAAAAAATCAACCACATGTGAACCAAATCCTCCAATAGATCCTTCTTCAATAGTTAAGATAGACTCATGAGTTGTTGCTAACTGCCAAATTAAATTTTCATCTAAAGGCTTTGCAAATCTAGCATCAACTATTGTGATATTAATCCCTTTTTTCTTTAAACTCTCAGAAGCTTTCAAGGTTTCGTTTAGTCTAGCTCCAAAATTCAGTACTGCTAATTTTTTTCCTTCTTGAACTATTCTGCCTTTGCCAATTTCAATAGTCTCATTTATTGGAGGCAACTCAACGCCTAAGCCTGTACCTCTTGGAAATCTAAATGCGCTTGGCTTATCATTAATATAAACAGATGTATTTATCATTTTAACTAATTCTGATTCATCACTCGCAGCCATAACAATAAAATTTGGAAGTGTAGATAAAAAGGTCGTATCAAAAGCACCCGCATGTGTTGGTCCATCTGCACCAACTAATCCAGCCCGATCTATAGCAAAACGCACAGGTAAGCTTTGAATAGCTACATCGTGAACAACTTGGTCATATGCTCTTTGTAAAAATGTTGAATAGATAGCAGCATATGGTTTATAGTTTTCTGTTGCTAGACCTGCAGCAAAAGTAACTGCATGCTGTTCTGCGATACCTACATCAAAAGTTCTATCTGGAAATTCTTTTGCAAAGTCTGTCAAACCAGTCCCATCAGGCATGGCTGCTGTTATTGCAACAATCTTACTATCTTTTTTTGCGTGTTGAATTAATGTATTTGAAAAAACTTTAGTATATGAAGGCAGCTTACTTTTAGTTTTGTATTGCTCACCAGTCTTAACATTGAATTTTGAAACACCATGGTAATGGTCTTTTGCTTTTTCTGCGTATGAATAACCTTTGCCTTTTTTTGTCTTAATATGAATTAGTATAGGTCCTTGATATTTTGAGTCTCTAACATTTTTTAATATTGGAATTAAACTATCCATATCGTGACCATCAATTGGACCAATATAATAAAAACCAAGGGCGTTAAATAAAGTTCCTCCAGAAATTGCTGATCTAAACAAATCCTCCGCCTTTCCAGCTTTTGCGCTAAACCTCTTAGAGAAAGATGAAATTATCATCTTAATAGTTTCTCTTAAGCTAAAATATATTTTACCAGAAAAAATTTTAGCAAGGTAAGTTCCCATTGCTCCCGCAGGCCTTGCGATTGACATATCGTTATCATTTAAAATAACAACCATTTTTGTTTTAGATACTCCAGCATTATTCATGGCCTCATAGGCCATCCCCCCACTGATCGCACCATCACCAATTATAGCAACTACATTATCTTTTTTATTTGATAATTTATTAGCTTCTGCAATTCCTAAAGCTGACGATATAGAAGTTGAACTATGTGCTGCTCCAAAAGGATCATATTCACTTTCTGATCTTTTTGTAAATCCAGAAATACCACCACCTTGTCGTAAGGTTCTAATTTGATTTTTTCTACCTGTAATTATTTTGTGTGGATAGCATTGGTGACCAACATCCCAAATTAATTTATCTTTAGGTGTATTAAATACATAATGAAGGGCAACTGTAAGTTCTACTACCCCTAAACTAGCACCAAGATGTCCGCCAGTTTCTGAAACAGCACTGATTGTTTCTTCTCTAAGTTCATCAGCTACTTTTTGTAAATCAGACTCAGAAATTTTTTTTAAATCTGATGGAAAATTTATTTGACTTAAAAAATTATAGTTGCTCATCATTTATTTCTTGTTGCAATGTAATCTAAAGTATCAATCAGATTATAAGATTTAGAACCAAATTTACTTAATTTTTTATGCAAGTTGCTAATTAAATTATTTTTATATTTAATCGCATTTTTATAACCAAGTAAACTTATAAGAGTTGCTTTACCTTGTTTTTCATCTTTTCTAGTTTTTTTTCCAGCTATAGATGCTTGGCCCATATAATCAATTAAATCATCGACAATCTGAAATAATAAGCCAATATCAGAACCAATTTGATCAAACACTTTAATTAATTTAATGTCTTTTTTTTTTATTATTAGTGGTGCCATACAACAAAAGCTAAATAATTTACCAGTTTTCTTTATTTCCATTTGTAAAACCTTTTTTTTTGAAACTTTTTTATGTTCGTAACTTAAATCTAAGTACTGGCCACCAGCAATACCAAGGTGTCCGGAACATTCGGAAATTTTTTTAATAAGATTAATTTTTATTGAATCATCTAATTTAAGTAATTTACTTGTTAAAATCTCAGATGACAAAGTCAAAAGTGAATTACCAGCCAACACTGCTGTGGACTCACCAAATTTAATATGAACAGTTGGTTTTCCTCTCCTTAATTTATCATTATCCATACAGGGTAAATCATCATGAATTAGTGAATAAGAATGAATGCATTCCACAGCTGATCCAACAATTATAAGTTTTTTATAATCAGCATCAAAAATTTTACCCACATCTACTAAAATCTTTGATCGTATTTTTTTTCCACCAGAAAATAATCCATAACTCATAGAGTTTAATAATGGTGATTTTACTTGTGTCTTAAAAAATTTTTTTAAAAACAAATCTGTATCCCTTGCAACTTTATTTAGATTATTTTGCATTCTTTTTTTCTGATATCTCTATTATCTTTTCTTTTGTTTTAAGATTAATATTTTTTGAATTACTATGAAACTTTTTTTCTATTAAATTATTTAATTTAATCAAATTTTGATAGGTATCAGTTTCAGTCTCAATATTTTCACATTTTTCCAAATAATCAATAATTCTGTTAGCTTCATTTGTTAACTCTTCAAGACTCATATTTTGATAATAGATTTGTTTATTTTCTTCTTTCATATATTAATTTCTGATAATACATGAAAAACAATCTTTCAAATATTAAAAAAGCAAAAAACATACTTGATCATCAAGATTGTGTGGCAGTGCCTACTGAAACTGTCTATGGTTTAGCAGCTAATGCTTATTCAGATAAAGCTGTAAAAAAAATTTTTAAATTAAAGAAAAGACCACAGAATAATCCATTAATAGTTCATTATCACAACATTGATGATTTAAAGAGAGATTGCGAGATAAACTCTGACTTCTTAAAACTTTATAAAAAATTTAGTCCTGGACCTATTACATATGTTTTAAATCTAAAAAAAACTTCAAAAATATCAAAGTTTGCAACCAATAATAAAAGTACACTTGCTGTTAGATTTCCCAAACACAATTTAATGAGAAAACTTCTAAAATTACTAAAATATCCTCTTGCAGCTCCAAGTGCTAATTTATCTACCAAAGTTAGTTCTGTTTGTTTTCAAGATGTAAAAGATGATTTTGGTAATAAATTAAAATTTATTCTAGATGGTGGTAGAGCATCAGTCGGTGTTGAGTCAACTATCATCTCGTTAGTAAATAAACCTCAAATATTAAGACTTGGAGGCTTAGAAGTTTCGTCTATTGAAAATTGTTTAAATAAGAAATTGCGTTTAAAATTAAATTCAAAAAAAATTTCTTCCCCCGGTCAAATGAAATTACATTATTCACCTGGAATTCCCATTAGATTAAATATTAAAAAACCAAATAAAAATGAGGCATACTTATTGTTAAAAAAAAGAAATAATCTTAAAGATAATTATTATTATCTTTCTAATAAAGGCAATTTAAAAGAGGCAATAAAAAATCTATACAGAACACTAAGAAAAATAAAAAAAGATAACTTTAAATCTCTAGCTGTTGAGAGAATAAAAAATCAAGGTTTGGGGGAAACTATTAATGATCGTTTATTGAGAGCATCAAAATTTAATGCAAAATAATCTACAAATAGACTCGTTAAGCAAATCCTATAATGGTGTTGAAGCGGTAGATAATATTTCTTTTGTTATTAAAAAAAATGAAATTATTGGTTTGTTAGGACCTAATGGCTGTGGAAAAACAACAACTATTGGTATGATCTTGGGTTTGTTGAAACCTTCTAAAGGTCGAGTTTTAATAGACAATCAAGATATTGAAAAAAATAGAATTAATGTTTTAAAAAAAATTAATTTTATATCTCCATATATCGAGCTTCCAAAAAAACTTACAGTAAAACAAAATTTGTATATTTATGGAAAACTATATGGTGTTGATAAATTAAATGAAAAAATAGATCATTTATGTGAAAAGCTTCGGCTAAATGAAATTTTATATAGTATAACTGGAGAATTATCCTCGGGCCAAAAAAATAGGGTCAGTTTAGCAAAGGCTATTATTAATGATCCAATTCTTCTTCTTTTAGATGAACCAACAGCATCTTTAGACCCTGAAACTGGAGACTTTGTTAGAGAGTTTTTGGAAAATTTTCAAAAAGAAAGGAGGGGCTCTATTTTACTTGCCTCTCATAATATGACTGAAGTTGAAAGATTATGTTCTTCAGTGCTAATGATGAAAAAAGGTTCAATTATTGATTCTGGAAAACCAGAAGAATTAATTTTAAAGCATGGTAGAAAAAATTTAGAGGAAGTATTTTTAAAACTTACTAGAAAAAATGAACTTTAACAGAATGTATGGTCTTTTTTTAAGACATTTTTATTTAATCAGAGGATCCTTTCCAAGAGTTCTTGATTTAATATATTGGCCATCCATACAAATAATTTTATGGGGGTTTATTTCTAAATTTTTTACTACTTATAGTGACTATTATAATAATACTGTTGGCATCATACTGACTTGTGCGATTTTGTACGATTTTTTGTTCAGATCAAGTATTAGCTTTAATATGCTTTTTTTAGAAGAAATCTGGAGTAGAAATTTTACCAATCTTTTTATCTCTCCATTAAAAATTAAGGAAATTATTATTTCTTTGATATTTACTGCTTTAATAAGAACATTGATTGGGCTTGTTCCAGCAATTATTTTAACGTCACCATTATTTGGTATTTCAATTTTAACACTTGGTTTGCCTTTATTATTTTTATTTTTAAGTTTGTATATTTTCGGAATTACTCTTGGATTATTAGTGAGTTCTGGATTGTTAAGGTTTGGACCATCATTTGAAAATATTGCATGGTCTTCTCTTTTTTTATTAGCTCCTTTAGGATGCATCTATTATCCAATTGAAATTTTACCAAATTTTTTTCAACTTTTAGCTAAAGGATTGCCATTAGTATATATCTTTGATGAGGCTCGAAATATTTTAATAAATGGAGTCGTAGATTATAAAAATCTATATTATGCTTATTTTTTAAATTTAATTTATTTGAGTTTAAGCATAATTATATTCTATATATCATTTAGCAAAGCTAGAGAAAAAGGTACTTTAATAAATATGGGTGAGTGAATGGCGCGCCTGCTAGGAGTCGAACCCAGAACCTCCTGATCCGAAGTCAGGCGCTCTATCCAGTTGAGCTACAAGCGCATATAATAGTAATATAGTATTTTATGGAAAAAAAAATAAGTTTAATTGTTGGTGAAGAGGATCAAAATACTAGAGTTGACACTTTTATTAACAAGCATAACAAAGAAATTAGTAGAACTAGAATAAAAAATTTAATTTTAGATAAAAATTTAAAGATTAATAATCAAATTGTAGAAGATCCCTCTAAAAAATTATTACTAAATGATAATGTCTTTATTCAGGTCCCAGAGCCTAAAAAAACTTCTCTAAAACCCTTCAAATATAATCTTAATATAATTTATGAAGATGACCACTTAATGGTAATTAACAAACCAGCTGGAATAGTTATGCATCCTGGGGCCGGGAATTATGATAATACAATAGTCAATGCTCTCATAAGTTATGATAAAAAACTATCCACTAGTATTGGAGATGAGCTTAGACCAGGAATTGTTCATCGGATTGACAAAAATACCTCTGGATTAGTAGTCATTGCAAAAAATAACCCTACACATGAAAATTTATCTAATCAATTTAACAAACATACAATTTTAAGATCATATCAATTGCTTATTTGGGGAAAATTAAGACCAAGTGTTGGCAGAATTGAAACTTTTATTACAAGAAGTTCAAAAAATCGGCAAATGATGGAAGCCAGTCAAACAAAAGGTAAAAAAGCAATAACCAATTATGAAACTTTGGAGGTTTTCGAAAATAAAAATACGCCGACACTAACATTATTAGAATGTAAATTAGAAACAGGCAGAACACATCAAATAAGGGTTCATATGAATTATTTAGGAAACAGCATTGTTGGTGATGATAAGTACAAAAAAAAATTCAAAAAAATTAAAGATATTGATGAAGATTTGAACAATCTATTAATTGGACTGGATAGACAGTTCTTACATGCGAAAACACTAGGTTTTTATCACCCTCAAAAAAAAGAGGAGATGATTTTTACCTCAAACTTGCCACATGAGCTTGATATTATCTTAAAAAAATTAAGAAAAACTAAATAATTAAATTATTGAAATAATTGAATATTTAATTACATAAAGTGTCGATGAATATAGCTATGAATAACAACTTGCCAATTTTAAGTAATGAGGGTGGATTATCTGCATATTTAGATCAGATAAAAAAATTTCCTATGCTGGATGCTGAAGAAGAGTACATGCTAGCAAAAAATTGGAAAACAACCGGCAATATTAAAGCTGCTGAAAAACTTGTTACTAGTCATCTTAGATTAGTTGCAAAAATAGCAATGGGCTATAGAGGTTATGGGTTACCTGTTAATGAAATGATTTCTGAAGGAAACGTTGGATTAATGCAGGCTGTTAAAAAATTTGAACCTGAAAAGGGTTTTAGACTTGCAACATATGCAATGTGGTGGATAAAAGCTTCAATACAAGAATATATTTTGAGATCATGGAGCTTGGTAAAAATAGGTACTACTACCGCTCAAAAAAAACTTTTTTTTAATTTGAAAAAGCTCAAAAACCAAATTGCTCCTCAATCTGAGGGTGATCTTAGAGATGAGCATGTAAACGAAATAGCCAACAAACTTGACGTCAGTAAAGACGAGGTTGTTTCAATGAATAGAAGACTTTCTGGTAAAGAGTTTTCCCTAAATGCTCAAGTTGGAGAAGATGGAGATGAATGGCAAGATTGGCTTGTAGATAAAGAATTAGATCATGATCTAAAATTTGCTCATCAAGAAGAGATGGAGCAAAGAAAGGATCTACTCAAAAATTCAATAAAAGTTTTAAATCAAAGAGAGAAGGAAATTCTTTATTCTAGAAGATTAAACGATAATCCAACTACCTTGGAAGACTTGAGTAAAAAGTACAAGGTAAGTAGAGAAAGAGTAAGACAGATCGAGAATAAAGCTTTTGAAAAATTACAAAAGCATATGCTTTTATTAGCAAAGTCTAAAAATCTTTTACCAGCAAATTAAACCTCAAAAGGGTTTTCAACTAGTATAGTATCTTCCCTCTCTGGACTTGTTGATATACTGGATATTTTTGCTCCAATAAAATCTTCAATTGCAAAAATATATTTTTTTGCATTATCTGGTAAATCATTAATATTTTTAATCCCATTAGTAGATGTTTTCCATCCTGGAAAAGTTTTATAAATAGGTTTAATTTTTAATTGATCTTCGACAGCTGCGGGCAGATAGTCAATTTTTTTTCCATTTAAATCGTACTCCACACAAATTTTAATTTCCTCTAATTCATCTAATACATCCAGTTTAGTAAGTGCTATTCCATCAATACCTGAAATTTTTATAGTTTGTCTAACTAATACTCCGTCAAACCAACCACACCTTCTTTTTCGGCTTGTAACTGTTCCAAATTCTTTACCTCTTGTTCCTAACAGTTCCCCTACTTCATCTACTAGCTCCGTTGGAAATGGCCCTTCTCCTACTCTAGTTGTGTAAGCTTTTGTGATACCCAAAACATAATTAATTGAGTTAGGTCCGCAGCCAGTACCTGTAGCCGCACTAGAGGCAACTGTATTTGATGAAGTAACAAAAGGGTATGTGCCATGGTCAACATCAAGCAAAATGCCCTGTGCACCTTCAAATAAAATTCTTTTTTTTTGTTTTTTAAACTGATCTATCTTTAACCAAACAGGTTGCGAAAATTTTAATATTTCTGGTGCTATTTTTAACAAATCTTTTTTTAATTGATCTTTTTCAAAAATTTTTTTTCCTAAACCTTTTCTGATCGCGTTATGGTGCAATAAAACTGTTTCTAATCTTTGATCCAAGTTATTTTCAGACCTTAAATCCATAACACGAATTGAACGTCTACCTACTTTATCTTCATAAGCAGGACCAATGCCTCTCCGAGTAGTTCCAATTTTACCTTTCCCAGCAGCATCTTCTCTTATTTCATCCATCTCTCTATGAAATGGTAGAATTAGATTTGCTGCTTCGGATATCATTAGATTTTCAGGGCTAACCTCTACTCCCTTTTCTCTAATCTCTTTTATTTCATCTAGAAGAGCCCATGGGTCCACAACTACCCCATTTCCAATAACTGAAATTTTATTTTTTCTAACTATACCAGAAGGCAAAAGTCGAAGCTTATATGTCACTCCATCAATGACCAAAGTATGACCGGCGTTATGACCACCTTGAAACCTAATTACTACATCAGCTTGTTCTGACAGCCAGTCGACTATTTTCCCCTTACCTTCATCTCCCCACTGTGAACCAACAACTACAATATTTTTCATTACTTATAATTTCTGTTTAACTCAATTGAATTTAGGTGGTTTATTGGACCATTACCTTTTCCAAATTTTGGGTTTGTTAATATTGCAGAATTTACATATTTAATTCCTAGCTCACAAGATTTCTTTAGATCTTTTCCACATGAGAAAAAGGAAGTAATGGCGGTTGATAATGTGCAGCCAGTACCATGGGTATTTAAAGTTTTTATTCTTTTGCTATTAAATATTTTAATTTCTCTTTTATTTACATAAATATCATGAACTTTTTTAGAGTTTAAGTGACCTCCTTTAATAAGAATATTCGCTACACCAGCTTCTATTAGTTTGTTAGCTGCAAATATCATATCTTCTTTAGAGTTAATTTTTACGCCTGTTAAAATTTCTGCTTCAGGAATATTGGGTGTTATGAGAAAAACTTTTTTTAAAAGCTTTTTTTTCATTAATTTAATAGCTTCATCGCTTATTAATTTTGCACCACCTTTAGCAACCATTACTGGATCTAGGATAATTTTTTTTGTTTTTATTTTTTTTAATGAAAGAATAACTTTATTTATAACCTGAGATGAATGAAGCATGCCAATTTTTACAGCATCAGGCTGAATATCTTTTACTGTGTAGATAATTTGATTATAAATTTCATTGGGCACAATTGGCACTACTGATTTTACACCTTTGGTATTTTGTACTGTAACGGCGGTTATTGCTGTCATTGCAAAAGAACCTAAACAAGTTGCTGTTTTGATATCTGCTTGAATGCCTGCCCCACCAGAAGAATCTGAGCCCGCTATAATTAGAATTTTGGATTTTATTTTCAATTATAAAAGTTTTTGAGTTATTTTTTTTAAAACTATTTTCAAAAGATTAATATTATCACTCTCACCCATCACTCTTATTAAAGGTTCTGTTCCTGATTTTCGCACTAGAATTCTACCTTGGCCTTTAATTTTTTCTTTAGATAATCTAATTACTTTTTTAACTTTTGGATCATTAAGTATATTTTCTTTTTTACATTTAATATTTTCTAAAATTTGAGGTGTTTTTTTAAAAACATTAAAAAAAATACTAGCTTTCATTTTTCCATTTAATGCTTTAACTGTTTCAAGTGCGACCAGCAGGCCATCACCTGTTGTGGCGTATTTACCAAGAATAATATGTCCAGACTGTTCACCACCTAAATTAAATTTATATTTTTGCATAAGCTCTTTTACATATTTGTCTCCAACATTAGCTCTAATAAATTTAATTTTTTTCTGTTTAAAAAATTTTTCTAATCCATAATTAGACATTAAAGTACCAACAACACCTCCTTTTAAGATTTTCTTTTTTTTCCACTGCAATGCAATTGCTGCTATAATCTGATCACCATCAATAATTGTCCCTTTTTCATCACACATAATTATTCTGTCAGCATCTCCATCAAAAGATATTCCAAGATCGGCCTTATATTGTTTAACTTTTTTTTGAAGGATTTGGGGGTACGTTGAACCACAATTTTTATTAATATTAAAACCATTTGGTTTGTCCCCAATTAAAATAATTTTAGCTTTTAATGATCTAAATAATTGTGGAGCAGCTTTGTAACTAGCACCATTTGCACAATCAATTACTATTTTTAAATTTTTAAGATTTACTTTTTTATTAATTCTTTTTTTTATTATTCTAATGTAATTATCTGTACCTGATTCTAATCTCTTTACTCTACCAAGAAGAGTATTAGCAGTGAGGTGTTTTTTAATATCTTCATCAATTAATTTTTCTATTTTATTTTCAATTTTACTGGATAGTTTTAATCCATCAGGACCAAATAATTTTAATCCATTATCATAAAACTGATTATGAGAAGCTGTTATCATTATACCTAAATTTGCATTCATAGATTTTGTTAACATTGCTAATGCATTTGTTGGCATAGGACCCATTGTAAAAACATGCATACCTGCTGATGTTAAGCCGGAAACTAATGCTGGCTCCAATGTGTAGCCTGATAATCTTGTATCTTTTGCAATAATAGCTGTTTGTTTTTTTTTCTTTAAATTTGTAAAATATTTTCCTGCAGCTAAACCAAATTTAAAAAACATATCTCCATTAATATGTTTGCTGTTAACTCTTCCTCTAATGCCATCTGTGCCAAAATATTTCATTTTTATTTATTTAATTAATTCCTGATATACTATTAAACCTTGCTTTATTTCATTTACATCATGAACTCGCAATATTTGGATTCCTTGTTTAAACGCAAATATTCCAGAGCCTAACGTTCCACCTAATCTATAATCACTATCATTATTTTTTGAAATTTCTCTAATAAATCTTTTTCTAGAAATTCCAAGTAAAATTGGAAATCCCAAAGTATGATATAATGAAATATTCTTTAGTATTTTTAAGTTGTGATTTAAATTTTTTCCAAAACCAATACCTGGATCTAATATTATCTTATCATGTGTTATACCTGATTTTCTTAAATGATTTATTTTTTGTTCAAAAAAATCATAAATATCTAATAAAACATTTTTATATTTTGGATTTATTTGCATAGTCTCCGGATCATCTAATGAGTGCTGCAAAACAAAAGGTGCATTTGTTTGCTTCAGTACATTGATAGTATCTTTGTCATAATTAAGTCCAGAGACATCATTTACAATCTTTACACCTAATGACAAACTTTTTTTCATAATTGAGGATTTACGTGTATCTATAGAAACAAGATTATTTTTTTTAATTTTTTTAATTTTTTTTAAAACTTTATGTATTCTGTTCCACTCTGTATTTTCACTAATCGGTTTTGAGCCAGGCTTTGTGGACTCTCCACCGATATCAACGATGCTTGCACCATCTCCAAATAATTTTAACATTTGATTATAAGCTTTTTGCTCACTTGTGTATTTTCCACCATCAGAAAAACTGTCTGGCGTAATGTTTAATACTCCCATCAAATGAGTTTTATTATTTAAGTCTAAATTTAAAAAATTTTTAACTTTTCTTGTTATTTTTAAAATATCTTTTTTAACTTTTATCTTTATACTTTTTGGTAATTTATGAATTTTACTTATTGATATCTTTTTTACATTTTCTCTTGAAATGATCTCAACATGATCAAAAGAAATATCTTGTCTGTTGTTTAAAGGTAATGATTGCTTTAATTTTATTTTTTTTTTTGAAATTTCACCATAATAGAAATTACACGCTCTTGTGTAATATCTATTCATAAAACTCTAGTGAACTATTTTAGGCTTTAGACCCATTGCGCTTAAAGCGGATCCTTTTTCATCATCAACTTTTAAGTCTTGCTTGTCTGCAGGATATATATTTTTATTAATTAAATTTTCAATTTCTTCACCAGAAAGTGTTTCATAAGTTAAAAGTGCTTTAGCAAGTTTGTGAAGATCGTCAATTTTTTCTGTTAATACTTTTCTTGCTCTTTCATATCCTTTATCTACAATTTTTCTTATTTCAGAGTCTACTTTTCTTGCTGTCTCTTCAGACATGTTTTGTTGTCTTGCAACAGATCTTCCTAGAAAAACCTCTTCCTCATTTTCTCCATAAGCAACTGGACCAAGTTCTTTGCTTAATCCCGCTCTCATAACCATTGCTCTAGCTCTTTTTGTAGCTTGTTCTATATCACTTGCAGCCCCAGTAGTTACTTTATCCTCTCCAAAAATAATTTCTTCAGCTACTCTTCCTCCCATTGCTATAGCTAATTGAGCATGTAATTGCTCTCTAGTTTGTGAAAGTTCATCTCTTTCAGGCAGCTGCATTACCATCCCTAATGCTCTTCCTCTTGGAATAATTGTTGCCTTGTGTATTGGGTAAGCTGCACTCTCATTAATTGTAACTATTGCATGACCAGCCTCATGGTATGCTGTTAAAGTTTTCTCTTCTTCTGTCATAACCATGGATCTTCTCTCAGATCCCATCATTACTTTATCTTTTGCTTCTTCAAACTCATTTAAAGTCACTATTCTTTTATTTTTTCTAGCTGCTAATAACGCTGCTTCATTTACTAAATTTGCTAAATCAGCACCAGAAAATCCAGGAGTACCTCTAGCTACAGTTCTTAAATTTACATCAGGTGCCATTTTAATTTTTTTAACATGCACTTTCAAAATTTTTTCTCTTCCAATAATATCTGGATTAGCAACAACTACCTGTCTGTCAAATCTTCCAGGTCTCAATAAGGCAGGATCAAGCACGTCAGGTCTGTTTGTAGCTGCAATAATAATTACACCCTCATTGGTATCAAAACCATCCATTTCAACTAATAACTGATTTAATGTTTGTTCTCTTTCATCATTACCACCACCTAAGCCTGCTCCTCTACTTCTTCCAACTGCATCAATTTCATCAATGAAAATTATACAAGGAGAATTTTTTTTACCTTGTTCAAACATGTCTCTAACTCTTGATGCTCCCACACCAACAAACATTTCAACAAAGTCAGATCCTGAAATAGTAAAAAAAGGTACTCCTGCTTCTCCAGCAATTGCTCTTGCTAATAAAGTTTTACCTGTACCTGGAGGACCCACAAGTAGTGCGCCCCTAGGAATTTTTCCACCAAGCCTACTAAATTTTTTAGGATCTTTTAAAAATTCAACAATTTCCTCAACCTCTTCTTTTGCCTCTTCTACACCAGCGACATCATTAAAGGTTACTTTACCTTTTAATTCATTCATCATCTTAGCTTTAGATCTACCAAAGCCCATCGCTCCACCTTTACCACCCTGCATTTGACGCATGAAAAAAATCCAAACAGCAATTAACAACAACATTGGAAACCAAGATAGTAAAACACCAAATAATGAAGGCATTTTTTCCTCAATTGGTGCAGCTGAAATACTTACGCCCTTATCAGATAATTTCTCAATTAAATTTGGATCATTTGGAGCATAGGTAGAAAAACTATTTCCATTAGAGTAGACACCTTTTATATTGTTTCCTTGAATTTCTACTTTTAGAATTTCTCCTTTATCAACAGAAGTTAAGAAATCTGAAAAAATAATTTGATTTCCACCTCTAATATTGGACTGAGGATTTTTAAACATATTGTAAAGTCCAATAGTTAAAAAAACTATTATAGCCCACATAGCTAAGTTTTTTAAATTCATGAAGATAAGATAAGAATTATTCTAAATTAAACAAGTGTGAAAATTAGTATTCTTTTGCAATTATTACAGTCTGATTAACCTTTTTTATGACACATCCTGCTAAAGTCTCTTTTTTTAGAGTTCCTTTTTCAATTAACTTTAAAATATAATCAATTTTTTTTCCTCTAGCAGAAAAATATTTTCCCCCAATATACTTCAATGAGTCTGAAAAAGATCTAAATATTACTTCATAAGGTTGGCTAAAGAAAAGTTTATTTAAAAATAGTTTTTTATTTTCTTTATCTAAATACGAGTTTTGTCTTTTATTTTGTTCAGTATAAAATTGAATAACTTTATCAGAACCTTTTAAATTTTTAAGAGTTAAAAATAATTTATCGTTTTCAAGTCCATTGTCTTTGAAACTATTGATTATTTTTCTTACCTTTATTCTTGTAAAATTAGTGTTTTCATTTGAGGGATCTTTAATAAAAAAATTAAAAACTTGAATTGCTATATATTGTAAATGTTTTTTTTCAAATTCGAGCAAAGGTCTAATTAAGTTTATCTCGTCAATAGTTGTTTTCTTTTCAAGAGAAACCAGCCCCTTTAAACCACTTCCTCTTATCATCCGTATAAAAAAATTTTCAATTAAATCATTCAAATGATGACCGATAATCAAATTTGAAATTTTTAAACTTTTGCACTTTAAAAATAATAATTCATATCTTTTTTTTCTAGCTAGGGATTGAATATTACTTAAGGGTTTTTTTCCTTTCCAAGTAAGTATTTCAAGTTTTATACCAAAATTTTTTAAGATTTTTTTTACTCTCTTTGCTTCTTGGGTAGACTCTTTTCTTAACCTATGATCAACAATAAAATATTTACAATTTAAATTATATTTAAGTGCATAAATTTTAGTTAAAAAAGTTAAAGCAAGACTATCTGGACCGCCAGATACTGCCACAGCAAAATCATCTTTAATTCCAAAATTTTTTTCAAATTTTTTGAATAAATTCTTAATTCTATTGTTGGATAATTTTGATGCTAAATTACGAGTTTTGATTACATTCAAATTTTTGAGACTCATATTTAGCTTTTTGGATAACAGATTGGTTTGCTTTTGGGTATTGTTTTTCAACACCGTTTATCATTTTACATCCTTGATCTTTTTCTCCAATTTGCACCATAGACACCCCTAGCTTTAGTAAATTTACTGGAGCTTTTTCCCCTTGTGGATATTTTTGATATCCTTCTAAATAAGCTGCAGCTGCATCAGTATACAATTGTCTAATTCTAAAAGTTTCAGCGTACCAATATTGAGCATTGCCAGCTAATTGATGCTCTGGGTTAGATAAAACAAATTCTCTAAAAGCTCTTTCTGCTGTTGGATAATCTCCAACCTTTAAGAAACTTGTTGCAAATTCATATTGCTTGTCTGGAGTATCGTTGGGTAAAATTTTTTCTTCTGCTTGAAAAGTTTCTGTTACGATAGATGCGGTTGTTTCAACAGACTCGATTTTTTGAGTTGTTTCGTTAGATAATGTATCTTTGTAAGAAACTGAACCTAAATCTTGAGGTGTTGATGAGCCTGGTAAAATATTTTCTTGTGTCGTATTCTTTGTAATATTTTTTACTGCCTCACCAGAATTAAATGCAGCTTCTAAATCTTGAAACCTAACTTGATTATCTGCCTGAACTTTTGATAGTCTATTGGATAATTTATCTAATTTAAAATTTATTTCTTCAAACTTATTCGTTAGTTGCTGAAATTGGTTTTCTATTTCTGATAACTTTAACAAATGTCTTGTTAATACGTCTTCAGAATTATTATCAAAATTTGATAAGTTTGACGTATTATTGTTAATTTCAATTGTTCCTGAATATACAGCCTTTTCTAGTGTCTTAATATCTTTTTGAATTAATTCTAAAGTTTCGTAGATATTGTGATTATCAGCAAATAAACTTTGTGTAAAAAGTAGATTTAATAAAATTAATATTTTTATAAATAACAATTTTTTAAATCTCATTGCTGATAAGTTATGTTTATAATGATGGCAAAAAAAAGACCCCTTAACTGTACTTAATTAAGGGGCCTTAAATTTTAGAAATATTTATTAATTTGCTTTAACTGTAACTGCTCTTCTGTTTTTTGACCAAGCTAGCGGATTAGATCCTGAGTCTACAGGTCTTTCTTTTCCATAACTTAAAACTGAAATTCTGTCAGAAGAAATACCATAAGTCATTAAATAGTCTTTAGCAGCATTAGCTCTTCTTTCTCCTAAAGCTAAGTTGTACTCTCTTGTTCCTCTTTCATCAGCATGACCTTCTAGTACAACTGTTACATCTGAATTTTTTCTTAACCATGCAGCTTGTTTTCTTAATGTCTCTCTTGATGCAGTTGTTAAAACTGACTCATTTGTTGCAAAGAAAACTCTATCTGGAACTCCTGATGCTAAATATTCAACTGTATCTGTTCCAGTGTATACATCACTTTGCATCTGTCCTGTCGAAACTTTTTTTGTTGCACAAGCACTTAATGCAAAACATGCAAGTATAACTAAAAGTGTATTTTTTAAAATTTTGTTTAATTTCATTATTGCTCCTTAATCAATATTTCTAAATCTTAGTATTTTCACACCTAACTAGACCTTTCAAGAAAAAAAATCAAGCAATTTAGGACTAATCACTTAATAATGACGACCAAGATGGGTCTGAGCCATCTGTTGGGGTTTTTACAAGTCTCTCATTATACCCTGTAAGGTCAATAGACCATAATTTAGCAGAAAAACCTTCGCCTTTATCATCTGTTTTTGTTTCTCTATAAAAAATTAATACTCTTCCATTTGGTGACCATGAAGGAGCTTCTTGATAAAAATTTTCTGTCAACAGTCTTTCACCCGTTCCATCAGTTCTCATTACCCCAATATAAAATTGGCCCTTATGCAATTTAGTAAAAGCAATTAAATCACCTCTAGGTGACCAAACTGGAGTTCCATAAATTCCATTTCCAAAAGAAATTCTCTTAACATTAGTACCATCACTATTCATAACGTATATTTGCTGATAGCCACTTCTATCAGAGTTAAAACAAATAAATTTGCCATCAGGTGAATATGATGGAGATGTATCGATTGAAGGATGATTGGTAATTTTTTCTACAATTCTATTTTCAAGATCCATTGTATAAATGTCAGAATTTCCATCTTTAGCAAAACTCATAATAATTTTTTTTCCATCAGGAGAAAATCGTGGCGCAAAAGTCATACCTGGAAAATCACCCACCACTTCTTGCATGCCAGTTTCAATATCTAAAAGATAAACTCGAGGTAAATTTCTAAAATAAGATAGATAGGTTACCATTTGACTTGTTGGATTAAATCTTGGGGTTAAAACCAGCTCATTACCTAAAGTCAAAAATTTATTATTCTCACCATCTTGATCCATAATCGCTAATTTTTTTATTCTATTAGTTTTTGGTCCCTCTTCAGCTACATAAATAATTCTAGTATCAAAATAACCCTTCTCACCTGTTAATCTCTCATAAACTTTATCTGATATTATGTGACCAACTCTTCTCCAGTTTGTAGGAACAGTAGTAAATGCGAGAGCCATCATTTCTTTTCCAGCCAAAACATCCCACAGTCTAAACTCAACTCTTAATTTATCCTCTATATTAGTTACTTTACCCGTTATTAACGCTTGTGCTTTGATCAAATTCCAATCTTCGAACCTTGGTTTTAAGTTAGCTATATCTGGAGCTTGAAGAAAAGCATCTTTATTTAATGGATTGAAAAGACCTGAGGTTCTTAAATTATTTTCTACAATTAAAGATATTTCCTCACCTATATCTTTTTTTTTAAGCAAATTCTCAAAACTTTTTTTAGATTTTACATCTATAGATAATGGAGATACAGCTACAGGAAGTGGATTTAGATTTCCTCTTGTAATATCGACTTCTATTAAACTAAATGATTTAACAGTAGTGAGTAAAATTATTAATAATGTTGATAAAATAAATTTTATATTTTTCATAACTAACCTTCTAACATTTCTCTTGCGTCAAAATTTAACTGTAGTTCTTTCCATCTTTCATATCCAGTCGTTGGCACTCTCAAAGGTTGACACAATTTAACAGCTCTAAGTGCACTTTCAGCTAAAACTTTATAAAATCCTTGTCCAGGTCTATTCATTCTAGCATGATCTAAAATTTCAGATTTACTAACAGAACCATCAGGTTTTAATTCAAGTTTAATTCTCACTAATAAATTTTCATTATAGGGTAAACCAAGCGGGATACTCCAACAACCAAAAATCTGTGCTTTTAATGCGTCCTCTTCACTTAAAGTAAGACCTGTGTTATCAAAATTTTTTGTTTGATCTTGAGTAACTTGATCCGTTTTATTAACTTCTAATGCTGTTTCTTCCTTAGATTTATCAATTAAAGCTGCAATGTTATTTGGATCAAACAACTCCTCTTTTTCAAACTCTGAAACTTGTTTTATCTCATTATCTACTTTTTCGGGGTTTTGAGTATCGTCTTTAACTTTTTCTACTTTCTTTATATTGTCCTCTGGCATTGGAACTGCGTCTGGTTTTTTCTTTTTTACTTTTTTAGGTGGTGCTTGCTCAGAAACTAATTTTTTTTCTTTTTCTTTAACTTTTTCAATAATCTTTTTTGCTTTAGGAGCGAATGGTATATTTGTTTTTTCAGTAATTTGTATTAATTCAACAGATACTATTGGGGGCAAATCAACAGCTTTTTTTGATAAAAATGGAAGGCTCATAGCAGTTAAAATTATTATAAATAAATGAAAAACAGAAGATAAAATTATGCTTCTATTCATTTCGAAATTACCTCTCTTTATATGGCTCAGAAATTAATGCTACTTTTGTAAAACCTGATCCTGAAAGAAGTCCCATAATTTCCAAAACTCTTCCATAATTTATTGTTTTATCTCCTCTAACATAAATACGTGTATCTGTTCTATTTTTTGATACTGCTAGAACTTTTGCAATTATTTTGTCATATTCAACTTTAGACTCTTGAATAAAAATTTCTCCTTTTGAATTTATAGATAAAGTTAATGGTTCTTGTTCTTCTGGCAATGAGTCTGCTGAACTTTCGGGTAAATCAACTTGAACACCAACAGTTAATAGCGGTGCCGTTACCATAAAAATGATTAACAAAACTAACATTACGTCTACAAAGGGTGTTACGTTGATTTCGCTCATTGGTTCTTTTGATGAGCGATTGAATTTAAATGCCATTTGGTAAATTAAATTATTGATATAAATCTTTTTGAAAAACTTTCTAATTTCTGAGAATATTTTCTGCTATCATTTGTAAATCTATTATATGCAACAACCGCAGGTATTGCTGCTAACAATCCAAGTGCAGTTGCAAATAAAGCTTCTGCTATCCCAGGTGCAACAATTGCAAGACTGGTATTTCTAGAAATTGCTATAGATTGAAAAGAATTCATTATTCCCCAAACAGTTCCAAACAATCCTATAAAAGGAGCCGTTGATCCAACTGTTGCCAAAAATGTAAAACCTTTTTCAATTTTAGAAATTTGTTTTTCAATTCCAACTTCTAAAATTCCACCCATTTTTTCTACTAAATTTGTTTTTGACTTTGACTTTATCAATCCCTGCATTGACTCTTTAAATAATGATGTCATAGGATCTTCAACATCAGAAGGTAGACTATTATAAAAAGTTTCTGCTGATTTAGATCTCCAAAACTTTTCTTCAAATTCCTCAGAAGAGAGGTTTATTTTTTTGAACATCTTAATTTTATCAAAAATAATTGCCCATGAATAAATTGAACAAGCAATCAATGAAATAATTACTGTTTTTACAATTATATCTGCTTTTAAAAATAAGTTTATTAAGGAGAAATCTGCACTAGACGCAAGGCCTACTGCTTGAGATGATATATCTGCTTCCATTAGAATCTTTTCACACTGAAATGTGTCATCAATTTGTTCTAAAAATTTTAGCTACTCTTCATTTCTAAATGTCTCATAATAAAAACTTGCTATCAAAATTGCATCAGCTTTGTTTGAGTCTTTTTTTTTTGCTAAATTAGAAGAAAAATAGGGAAATATTTCAATTGCCTTTGTTCTGCTAGCATCTTTCTCTGAATTAATTAAATTAAAATATTTCTTCCATTTCGCTGGTCTAACAAAATACATAGGAAGTTGCATTGCTGAACACATTCCCTTTAATATTCCGTAAGATTGTCCAAAATTAAACATGCTGGTTACACCCTGGCCAGGCATAGCTGATACTTGTTCAATTATGACCTTAATGTCTTTTTTGTCTATTTTTTCTATTCTTTTTTTTATCTCATTATATATTTGAGATCCGTTAACTTGTTTTTTATTTTTTTTTCCTTCAGTCATAGTTGGCATTTCAACTACATCTAAAATTTTTCCATCTTCAAAAAAACAAATTGATCCAGTTATACCAGGATCTATTCCAATTATCAGCATTAGCTATTCCCTAGGTCTGCGTTTGAAAAAATATTTTGGACATCATCATCATCATCAAGTGTTTCAAAAAATTCAACAAGTTTTTCTTGTTGTTCATTTGTAACTTTAACGCTGTTAAGCGGTATCCATTCAATTTCTGTGGATATAAAATTATTTATGCTTTTTTCTAAATTTTTTTTGACATTGTAAATTTCATTAACTGGGCACTGTATTTCGTGAATATTTTCTTTTGTTATGCACTCATCTGCACCCGCCTCTATAGCTAGTTCAAGTATCTCTTCCTCTGAAATTTCATTTTTATCAATTTTGATAACACCCATCTGATTAAAATTATGAGATGCGGATCCTTGGGTGCCAAGACTTCCACCGGCTTTTTGAAAAATTGTTCTAATATTAGATGCTGTTCTATTTTTGTTATCAGTTAAAGTTTCAACTATTACAGCAACCTTATCAGGCCCAAAACCTTCATATCTCAAATTCTCAAAATTTGAAGCTGTATTAACTGAAGATTTATCGATAGCCCTTTCAATATTGTCTTTTGGCATATTAGCAGATCTTGCTGCTTGAATTGCTGATCTAAGTCTTGGATTCATTGCTGGGTCTTTATCTCCAAGTTTAGCTGCTACAGTAATTTCTTTTGAAAGTTTGGAAAATATTTTTGATCTTTGCTTGTCTGCTTTACCTTTTTTATGTTTGATACCCGCCCAATGTGAATGTCCTGCCATGATTTATAATGTATTTTTTAATTGTCCACCAAAGATATAACTTTCTACATGTTTTGAAAGACCAGTTTTCAAATCACATTCAACAATAACACCACTCAATGTCGCTTCTCCTATAGCAGGAAAATGTTTTGTTGAATTTTCTTTAAGAAATCTATTAATTGAATTCTCCTTATTCATGCCAATCACAGAGTCGTAATCTCCGCACATGCCAGCATCAGTTTGATATGCTGTTCCATTTTTTAAGATACGTGCATCATTGGTTGGAATGTGAGTATGTGTTCCCACTACCAATGTTGCCTTTCCATCAAAATAATGACCAATAGCATTTTTTTCACTTGTTATTTCCCCATGAAAATCCACTATCAATAAATCATAGTCTTCTTTTAACGTGTATTCATTTAAAAATTTTTTTGAAGTCTCAAAAACATCTTCACATTTTTTCATGAATACATTTCCCATTAAATTTAAAACACCAATATTGATATTTTTAGAGGTTTTATAAATTTCAAAACCCTTTCCAGGAGAAGGTTCAAACAAATTATACGGCCTTAACAGCCTATTTTCTTTTTCTATGAAACTCATTATTTCTTTTTGATCCCACACATGATTTCCAGATGTAATCACATTAACTCCACAATTAAAAAAATCTTTACAAGTATTTTCAGTAAGTCCAACTCCTGGTTCTGCAGAATTTTCACCATTTACTATAACAAAATCTATTTTTTTTTTTTCTATTTCTGATTTCAGATTATTCAAAATTTTTGAACTTCCAGAAATTCCAACAACATCACCTAAGAATAGTATTTTCATTAAATAATTTTTTTTTCTGTAATTATGTAATCAAGTTTTTGATCATATTTATTTATAGGTAAATTTTTAACTTTTTGAAAAGAAAAACCCACACCAATTTTTAATACTGGTTTGAATAATTTTACTTTTGATAAATATCTATCATAATATCCACCACCATAGCCTAGTCTGTTTAATTTATTGTCAAATCCAACTAAAGGTATCAACAAAATATTTGGATCAATTTTTTTATCAGAAATTGGTTCTGGTATTCCATATTTATTAATTTTTAATGGATCATATATTGACCATTTAAAAAAATTCATTTCATTGTTTTTTAAAATTTTTGGTAATGAAAGAATATATTTTTTATTTACTAAAGCCTCTAAAATATTCAAAATATCTAATTCGTAGTTAAATGGATAGTAACAACCGATAATTTTTGAATTTAATTTTTGTTTATCTATTAACTCAATAAGTTTATTAGGATTTAACTCAATGTTACTTTTGTATTTTTTTTTTCTTAAACTTATTAATTTTTTTCTAATAGCTGATTTATTCACTATAATTTAAGATAATTTTTCTAAATTAGTTTTATCTATAAAATTTGAAATCTCATCAGCTGTTTGATCTATTATTTTTTCATAATTTTTTTGATTATTTTCAATTTCGATTTTTAAATTATTGTGCCTATCATTCAATTGATTGATCTCCTCTTCTTTCTTATCTCTATAGTCATAGACCAAGCTTTTTAATTCTCTAAATTTGTTTGAAAGTTCCTTTAATTCATTTTTTTTTTGTTCAACTTTCTTTTTTGTTTCATGGTATTCATCCATCACTTTAACGGCTGTAATCAAAAGTAATTTATTTTCACCCAAATTTCCAAGATCGTTTTTTAACTCATTAAATTTTTTATTTAATTGTATCAAGAGTTCTTCAAGATGTTCTTCCTGCCCATCATCACAAGATAACAAAAACTGTTTTCCATTGAATTTAATGCTTACGTTTGCCATTTGTCTATTTCCTCTAACAGAGTATCTGTTTCTTGATTTAATTCATCTATTTTTTCAGAGAATTCAATTTGCTTTCTTTCCTCAAGCTTCTGATTATCTTTTATTTCTTCTAATTTTTTTGACATTAGCTCATAATCCTCCTTTAATATTTTATACTTGTTCTCAATTTCTTTTTTTTCAATTTCTAATTGATTTTTTTTATTTTTTAATTCTTCAATATTGTTATCTAATTCTGGGTTTTTAAAACTTAAATTTTTAAGTTTGTCTAAAACTGTGTTTAATTTTTTTTCTTTTTCAGTTAAGGAATTCATATATATATGTTTATAATATTAAATAGATTCTTCTAAGTCTACACAGGATAATTTTGAACAAACAACACAATAACCTTGCTAACTGTATAAGATTTTTATCTATTGATGCAGTCCAAAAAGCAAACTCAGGGCACCCTGGAATGCCAATGGGTATGGCGGATGTTGTAACAGTTTTATTTCAAAAATTTTTAAAGTTTAATCCTAAAAATCCAAATTGGTTAAATAGAGACCGGTTTATATTGTCTGCTGGTCATGGGTCGATGTTGCTATATTCCCTTTTGTATCTAACAGGCTACAAAAGTATTTCTCTAAAAGATATAAAGAGCTTTAGACAACTTAACTCAATTTGTGCTGGGCACCCCGAGTATCATCCAGGAAGTGGAATAGAGACAACTACAGGACCACTAGGACAAGGGATTGGTAATGCTGTTGGAATGGCTCTAGCACAATCAATACTGGATCATAAGATAGGAAAAAAAATATTTAACCATAAAACATATGTTTTAGCTGGTGATGGATGTTTAATGGAAGGTATAAGCCATGAGGCTATGAGCTTGGCGGGGCATCTTAAACTTAAAAATTTAATTATGCTTTTTGATAATAATTCAATTTCAATTGATGGGCCAACAAGTTTAACTGTTTCAGATAATTTTAAAAAAAGATTTGAAAGCTATGGTTGGGATTACATTGATGTTAATGGTCATAATCCTAAAGAAATTTTTAAAGCATTAAAAAAAGCACAAAATGCAAAAAGACCAACTGTAATTTCATGTAGAACAAAAATTGGATATGGATCACCAAATAAGTCTGGGAAAGCTTCATCGCATGGAAGTCCTCTAGGAAGTGATGAAATTAATCTTGTAAGAAAAAAACTTCAATGGCATCACAAGGCTTTTGATATACCTAAAGATTTATTAAGTCAGTGGAGAAAAATTGGTCAACAAGGCTCTATTGAGGAAAAAAAATGGAATAAGATTTATCAAAAAAATAGAACTCAAATTAATAAAATATTTAATCAAAATTTTTCAAAGGAAATTAAAAAAGAAAAATTAAGTGCGACTCAAGACATAAAACCACTGGCTTCAAGAAAGGCTTCTGAGAAAACTCTGATTGCATTAACACTTAAAGAAAATTCATTAATAGGTGGATCAGCAGATTTAGCTGGTTCAAATAATACTAAAACAAAAACTCAAAAAATAATAGAGCCTGGAAAATTTGATGGGAACTATATTCATTATGGAGTTAGAGAACACGCGATGGCAGCAATGATGAATGGTATAGCATTACATAGTAAATTTATTCCCTATGGAGGCACTTTTTTAATTTTTTCAGATTATTGTAAACCTGCAATTAGATTGTCTGCATTAATGGAAAAACAGGTTATTTATGTAATGACACATGATTCAATTGGTCTTGGAGAAGATGGCCCAACACACCAACCAATTGAACAACTTTCTGGGTTAAGATCTATTCCAAATTTAAATATTTTAAGACCTGCAGATAGAATGGAGACAATAGAATGTTGGGAAATTGCATTAAAAAATAAAAAAACTCCCAGTGTATTGTCCTTAACTAGACAAAATTTAGAGCCTATAAGATTAAAATTTTCAAATACCAATAAGTGTTCATTGGGCGCATATGAAATTCAAAGATCAAATAAGAAGATTAATATAACAATACTAGCAAGTGGCTCTGAAGTGAATCTTGCAAAAAAAGTTTCTAAAAATCTTGCAAAAGATAGAATATATTCAAAAGTAATATCTGTTCCAAGCCAAGAGATATTTCAAAAGCAAAGCCAAGGTTATAAAAATAAAATTATGAAAGAGACAAAATATGTTTTTTCAATTGAAGCAGGTAGAACAGATTGCTGGAAAAAGTATATTGGTAAAGATGGATTGAGTTTTGGTATTGATGATTTTGGTAAAAGTGCACCTTATGAAGATATTTATAATCATTTTGGATTATCGGTAAAAAATATTTCATCTAAAATTAAAAATTTTTTAAGGAGATAAATTATGACTATTAAAGTTGGTATTAATGGGATGGGTAGAATTGGAAGAATGGTTTTACGATCAATAATTGAAAGCAATAATAAAAATATTGAGATTAAACATATAAATAATCGAACTGGTCCTGAAGCTTGCTCAACATTAATAAAATATGATTCTATTCACGGTAAATTCAATGCTGAAATTCAATATGATGAAAATCATTTAATAGTAAACAAGTCTAAAATATTATTTACAAAAGAAACCAATTTAGAAAATATTAATTGGAAAAAATCAGAAGTTGATTATGTTTTTGAGTGTACTGGCAAGTTTAATTCCAAGGATAAACTTCTACCACACTTAAATAATGGGGCAAAAAAAGTTATCGTTTCTGCACCATGTAAAAATGCGGATAAAACTGTTGTATTTGGGGTAAATGAGAGTGAGATAAGTAATGAGGATAAAATTATCTCGGCTGCATCTTGTACAACCAATTGTCTAGCCCCAGCAGCTTATGTTTTGAACAATAAATTTGAAATTGAAAAAGGTTTCATGACAACAATTCATGCATTTACTAGTGATCAAAGAATATTAGATAATTCTCACAAAGATCCAAGAAGAGCAAGATCTGCAAGTCAATCTATAGTTCCAACATCTACAGGTGCTTCAAAAGCAATTGGAGAAATTATCCCTTCACTTAAAGGTAAATTAGAGGGTGTTGCTATGAGAGTACCTACGCCAAATGTTTCATTAGTAGAACTGGTTTTTTGTACCAAAAAAAACTTAACTATAGAGTCAATCAATAATGCCTTTCAGGAATATATAGATAAACAAGAAAAATCTGTCTTAAACTTAACTTTTGAAAAACTGGTTTCAATAGATTTCAATCATAACCCCGCATCATCCATAATAGATGGATCATTAACGAACGTCGTTGGAAATAATATGGGAAAAATTTCTGCCTGGTATGATAATGAATGGGGCTTTTCTAATAGAATGTGTGATATCGCAGAGTATATGCATAAAAACGCTTAATGAAAAAAATAGAAGATAAAGAAGACCTTTCAGGAAAGAAAGTTTTATTAAGACTAGATTTGAATGTTCCTTTGCAAGATGGAGAAATTCAAGACGAAACAAGAATTAATAAAATTATTCCAACATTAAAATTTTTACTTAAAAAAAAATCAAAAATTATAATTGTTTCTCACATTGGAAGACCAAAAGGAAAAGTTGTCTCCGCTTTGTCTATGAAGCCAGTTTGTAATAATCTTGAAAATAAATTAAATCAAAAAATAAAATTAATATCTGAAGATATAAAAAAAATTCAAGATAAAGATTTGTTTAAAAATTTTAATGGAAATATTTTAGTTTTAGAAAATATTAGATTTTATCCAGAAGAAGAAAGTAATGATTTAGATTTTGCCCAGCACTTGTCATCATTTGCTGAATTATATATTAATGATGCTTTTTCATGCTCCCATAGAGCGCATGCATCAGTTGCAAATATTACAAAATTTTTACCATCCTACTCTGGTTTACAATTTAATTCTGAAATCACCGCTTTAAAAAAGGTTACATCTGATATTGAAAAGCCAATCACATGCATTATTGGTGGTTCTAAAATATCTACAAAGATTGGCATAATAGAAAATTTAATTCCAAAATTTGACAACATTATTATTGTTGGAGGTATGGCAAATAATA
>Ga0209652_1000367_pt1 | contig 38765 bp, 36 predicted proteins | sample SaaInl74LU_5_DNA_FD_184641 | JGI IMG/M metagenome (GOLD analysis project Ga0209652, IMG submission 184641) | Marine microbial communities from expanding oxygen minimum zones in the Saanich Inlet - ESP_74LU_5_DNA (SPAdes) (version 2) | ecosystem: Environmental > Aquatic > Marine > Intertidal zone...
AAACCACCAGTCAAAGTCTCTAAATCAAAAGAAGAAAAACCGTCGTTGTCCGCGTCGCAAACAACATATGGATCCACCAAACCAGGGACTGGAGGGGCATGTACTGTCACAAAAACACTCACCACATCAAAACAACTCAAGTCATCAAAGTTGACCAATCGTGCGTAAATCAATTCCCCAGGTACCGGAACATTATAAGGTACTGGAAGTATGTTAGTGCCTGCTGCTGCTTCTGCAGGATCATTATGGTAGGTAATCAAATAATCTGCCGCCAATTCACCATCCAAAACTTCTGCATCAAAACTTAATGGCAGGTCCACAGGTTCTGAACCGTTATTGTCGTTATCGCAAAACGCTATAGACTCTGGCGTACCTGCAATGACACGAGTAAAGAAAATTTTGAATTGCGCCAAATCAAAGCACAAACCATCGGTACGTTCCACGCGAGCAAAGATCGTTTGCGGAGAGGGTTGTGTAATAAAATAGCCTGTTGGCACACCAATTTCATTGGTGTCATCTTGACTGTCCAACAAGGTCTCGTAGTATTTTACGAAAAAGTCATCAGGGTCTTGTGCCCCTAATAGAAAAGGATCGTTCTGTGTGAGGTCGAAACTTCCACTGGTTGCTCCATCGTTACACTTAAATAAATCAGGCGCGGGAAAAGCCTCTGCCGGTGTATTAAAGATAACCTCTATAGTATCGGTAATAAAACACGGCCCCTCAAAGCCTTCAACGGTATAAAAACCATTAGTTGTCACATCAATACTTGAGCCCGTCTGACCCGGAATGGAATTTCCATCTTTGTACCATTGCCAGGTAAATAGCGGAGAGGAAACACCCGTGTCGATGGTAACCACAAGCCCCTCACAACTCTCCATGTTACCCCCAAGACTAAAGGGTTGTGTGGTATCGATCAACAACTCATCGGAATTGTTGGTTTCATCAATTTCTAATACTGAATTTGCCGGATCAATTACAGCCACCAATCGAAATTGAGGCGGGGTACCGACCAAGTTCAAAATTGTGTTACCTGATTCAGAGCCATTGACTGGAATGTCCGCAACAGTAAATACGGTGTCCAAATAATTTAACGCCCCACCACCGACATTTTGCCAGTAGAAATCAATACGTGTGCCTGACGACAAAGCACTTGTCGATTCCAGATTATAAGCGGTATAATCCACAAACAAGTTCTGCCCATTGTCACAGATCACATCTAAGCCATCAATAGATATAGCGGCATCAGGGATTTCTGAGTTTACTGCGGTAATGATATTATTGACGATCACAAGATCCTGACCAGAGGTCAATGAAATATCCACTTGGGTATCTCCGGGCTGAACGATCCCTTGAAGGTCATAATAATCCAAATCCATGTTCCAAAGGGTGTTGGAATTGGTATAACTGTTCGTTCCATTAAAGGCATTATTCCCAGGATTTAAAGGAGGATTGGCAATGAGTATTGTATTAATTGTAAGTGTTTCCTGATTTGCAAGAGCAGCATCTCCCTCCCAAGCCAAAAACCCAATTTTAGCTAAATCATCAGTCGCGACGTCTATGCCCGTTAATGTGATGTCCAGAGAAAAATTACCGGCGCCTACGTAGTCAAATCCATCAAACAAACTGATTTGATTCTGAGGCAAAGTCGGCTCTCCGTATATGATATAAATCATCCAACCACCATAGTTAGTGGTGTTTCCGCATGGAATCGTCCCTAAATAATCCGAAAATGTAAAGGTGCCATTCCCATTGGCGGCCACAATACTGGTCACATCCGCATAGTGAGAATTGAACAACCCAAAACTGTTATTGAGTGTAAAGGTTCGTGACGCCGTTACTGAAGAACCATTCAAACTAACCGTGTCATCTGCTGGACCGGCAGCCGACCAATACATATGGGCCTGAAAAAAAGTTTGCGTTGGACCGAGATTCAGTGTTGCTGAACTTTGTGGCAATAACACACAAGGGTTTGGATTGTTAGAAGCATTGAGGGTATTCCCTATAGCAGTAAAATCATACTTACCTAGTATTTGCGGCACTGTTCGCGTTAGCGGTACTTGAGCATTTACGATAAACGAAAGCGAAAATATAAGGAATTGAAAAAACTTTTTCATGAAGATTCTTTAGATGGCGTAAATTAAATAAATTTTAGCAGACCATAATAAATAAAGGGTTAAAATGGACCACAATTTTTCGTAAGAATCGCCTTATGTGTATCTTTGTTTTTTAAAACGGTATATTCCATTACAACGCTTATATGAAATTACAAAATCAATTAAATGATACTGAGCTCATTGGAGGAGATCACATAGGAACCTCAGCACAGACTCCCCTCAGAGCAGATGCCTTTGAAAAGAGTGACGAAGAAAAAATGGCCCTCATCGAAAATGACGTGCGCCATATCCTGGAAACACTCGGTATGGATCTGACGGATGACAGCCTTAGAGGCACCCCCAGTCGCGTGGCGAAGATGTTTGTTAAAGAACTTTTTTCTGGGTTACACCCTGATCTAAAACCAAAAGCGTCAACCTTTGACAACAAATACAAATACGGAGAGATGTTGGTTGAAAAAAACATCACCCTTTATTCTACCTGCGAACACCACTTGCTCCCTATCATGGGTAAAGCACATATTGCCTATATATCCAACGGTACCGTTGTGGGCTTGTCCAAGATGAATCGTATCGTGGACTATTTTGCGAAACGGCCCCAAGTTCAGGAGCGTCTGACCATGCAAATCGTTGCTGAATTACAAAATATTTTGAACACTCAAGATGTCGCTTGCGTCATTGATGCTAAGCACCTCTGCGTGAACTCCCGAGGAATTCGAGACATTGACAGCAGTACCGTTACCAGCGAATTTGGCGGTCGGTTCAAAGAAAATAATACCAAACAAGAATTTCTTGAATATATAAAATTGCCGACATCATTCTAAACTTGACTGAAGGACTATGCGACCAGAAGCAAAATATCTTCAATTATACAACTCATTAACCAAACAAAAGGAGGTCTTCACTCCTTTGACGGAAGGTTTCGTGGGTATGTATGTTTGTGGCCCAACGGTTTATAACCATGTGCACTTAGGGAATTGCCGCACATTTTTATCGTTTGATTTGGTTTATCGCTACCTCCAACATTTAGGTTATAAGGTCCGCTATGTGCGGAACATTACCGATGCAGGACACTTAGAAAATGATACTGATTCTGGCGAGGACCGTATCGCCAAAAAAGCCCGGCTAGAGTCCATTGAACCTATGGAGGTTGTGCAACGTTATACGGTCGATTTTCACCAGGTTATGGCCCAATTTAATGCCCTACCTCCGAGCATTGAACCCACTGCTACTGGGCATATTATAGAACAAATAGAGCTTATACATCAAATTCTTGATGCCGGTTATGCTTACATCACCAATGGCTCCGTTTACTTTGATGTGGTTCGCTTTAACCAAGACCAAACTTACGGTAAGCTCAGTGGACGTAAACTCGAGGACATGATTGCCAATACACGAGAACTTGCGGCCCAAAGCGAGAAAAAAAATCCTCAAGATTTTGCCCTCTGGAAAAAGGCAGAACCTAAGCACATCATGCGTTGGCCATCCCCTTGGAGTGATGGCTTCCCCGGTTGGCATCTCGAGTGTACGGCCATGAGTACTAAATACCTTGGGACGCAGTTTGATCTTCACGGTGGTGGAATGGACCTCAAATTTCCGCACCACGAATGTGAAATAGCCCAGGCCGAAGCCTGCAACAAAATCAGTCCTGTGCAGTTTTGGATGCACGCCAATATGCTTACCCTTAACGGTAAAAAAATGGCGAAATCTACAGGAAATCATATCCTGCCCGGAGAACTCTTTTCTGGTGACAACAATTTGATGACTCAGGCCATCAGTCCAGCTGTCGCGAAGTTTTTTATGTATCAGGCCCATTACCGCAGCATTTTAGACTTTTCAAACGATGCCTTAGTCGCGAGCGAAAAAGGTTTTTACCGCCTGATGGATGCCGTAAGCCTTGTCGATAATATCGAACCCGGAAACCATTCAGATGTTGATGTGTCTTCTTGGCGCCAATCGTGTTATGACGCCATGAACGACGACTTCAATAGCCCGATTTTGATCGCGCAGTTATTCGAAGGCGCTAAATACATCAACACACTGGCTGACGGAACAATCCAACTGACCCAAGAAGATCTTGGCTTATTGGGCAGCACCCTTAAGTCGTTTCTATTTGACGTTCTTGGATTGACCCCTCCAGAAGATAGCAACCAAAAACATGATCACTTGAAGCGTGCCATGGATTTGTTGATTGACCTGCGCAAATCAGCACGGGATAATAAAGATTTTGCCACAAGTGATGCCATTAGAGATCGCCTGCTAGAAGCGGGTATTCAGCTCAAAGATGGCAAAGACGGCACTAGCTTTTCACTCAAAAATCCAAATTCGTGAAATGGTTGATTTGGCCATTTTTAGGGCTCATTAAGGTCTATCAATATGTCATTTCACCACTAACCCCGTCAACCTGTCGCTTCTCCCCGACCTGTTCACATTATGCTCAGCAGGCCTTAATAACCCATGGATTATTTTGCGGTGGATGGCTGGCCATCAAACGCATTGCACACTGTCACCCCTGGGGCGGCAGCGGACACGACCCGGTTCCTGAGAAAAACAAAAAATAATCGGTATCGCTCAGGTGAACCCTTGGAGTTTTTTATATTTACCTCAAAATTCAATCATGCTAACATTCCTCTCTGTCACTTGGGCTCCTTCTGAAGGGCTTAATCTTGGTTTTTACACCATTCAGTACTACAGTCTTATGTTTGTCATGGCTTTTACACTCGGATGGTACATCATGAAGCGCATTTTCAACCGGGAAAAAATCGCTATTGAAAAATTAGACAGTCTGTTTGTCTATATGGTCTTGGCAATCCTTATCGGGGCCCGTTTGGGTCATGTGGTTTTTTATCAGCCCGAGCTGTTCAAAGAAGACTTTTTCTCTGTCTTTTTGCCCTTTAAGTTTACGGGGGGATTCGCCTTTACAGGATTTCGAGGGCTCGCCAGTCACGGCGCTGCCATCGGTATCATCATATCGATGTATCTCTATCAAAAAAATGTGCTCAACCAGAGCCTCTTGTGGCTGTTTGACCGCATTGTGATCCCGGTAGCTCTTGGCGCCGTATTGGTGCGCTTTGGCAATTTCATGAATTCAGAAATTGTAGGCCACGCAACGGGAACTGACTACGGGGTCATTTTTGCCAACAACGGAGAAAATTTTGCGCGGCACCCGGCTCAACTTTACGAAGCCGCCGGTTATATCATCACCTTTATCATACTCTGGTGGACCTATTGGAATACCGAGAAACGCCAGCAATCAGGTTACCTTTTTGGCTTATTTCTCATCCTCTTGTGGAGCATACGATTTGTCGTTGAGTACTTCAAGAAAAGCCAGGGCGGATTCGAAAGCTCGTTTGGCAACACCCTAACTACGGGCCAGTGGCTGAGTATTCCTTTCATCATTGGAGGTATTTACTTGGTCTATCGCAGTATACCAAAAAAAGTAATTTAATATGAAGAAAATCATGAGATCTATTGCAGCAATGTGTCTCGCACTTGCCTTAGTGAGTTGTGGCGGCAAGAAAGAAGAAAAGATCCTGACCCGTTCGATTGAATTCAATAAGGAAGGCGAATTGACCCTCACAAGAATTCCAACCGACTCCCTTATAGTCACTCTAGACATAGAAATCGCCGAAGACAACTACGCCACACAAACAGGTCTCATGTATCGTGCTTCTATGGAAAATCATCAGGCCATGCTTTTTATTTTCCCAAAAGAATCACCGCTGAGTTTCCATATGAAGAATACACAATTCCCTTTGGATCTCATCTTTTTAAATGAAGACCTGAAAATTGTCAACGTGCACCGCGATGCGCAACCTTATGACCAAACCCCTTTATCCTCAGGCAAGCCTGCCAAATATGTTCTTGAGGTCAATGCAGGCCTCGTGGCGCAATGGAAATTACTGCCCATAGATCAAGCGGCATTTAACCGACTACCCATCGAATAACTTTTTTGACAAGACAAAAAAAGCCCACTCAAATGAGTGGGCTTTTTCATTTCTTATAAGCTTACTTTATTGCTCTTCTTCTTCTTTTTTGTCGGCTAAATCAATTCCGCGTTTCTTGACCGTATCAAAGAACACAGGAGTTGCTATAAACAATGAAGAATACGTACCAACAATTACACCAACCATCAAGGCGAAGATCAATCCACGAATGGATTCTGCCCCTAGCATGAATATGGTGAGTAACACGATCAAGGTCGTTAATGACGTATTTAAAGTACGGCTCAAAGTACTATTGAGTGCCGAGTCAATGACGGTATTCATCTTCCAAGAACTATGCTCGTTGAAAAACTCACGAATTCTATCAAAAACAACCACGGTATCATTTAATGAATATCCGATCACGGTAAGGATTGCCGCAATAAACGCTTGATCAATCTCCATGTTAAAAGGCATGAAACGGTAGGTCAATGAGAACACCCCTAGCACGATCAAGACATCATGGAACACTGCCGCAACAGCACCCAGACTAAATTGCCATCTTCTGAATCGCAACAAGATATATAAAAACACCACTACGAGTGAACCTAATACAGCCCAAAACGATGAAGACTTGATGTCATCAGCAATGGTAGGACTCACTTTGTAATATTCCATACGTCCTGCAATTTTGTTGTCATCGTCGGTAATAAAACCTTCATAATCCATGCCCTCTGGCAAGTGATTTCCAAGGGCGCTGAAAAGCATTTGCTCGATTTCAACATCGACATCAGCTCCTGTTTCATCAACTTTATATTTGGTTGAAATCTTTAATTGATTATTCCCGCCATACGTTTTTGCTTCGGCGCTTTCGAAAACAGCAATAAGATCATTCTGAACCTCTAATGCATTCACATCACGATCAAAACGCACCGTGTAGGTCCGTCCTCCAACAAAGTCAATACCTTGGTTAAGTCCATTGGTCAATAACGAACCAATACTTACTACCAAAAGAACCCCTGAGAAGACATATGCCATTTTGCGTTTTGAAAGGAAACCAATGGCCACGTTCTTGAATAAATTCTTGGTTAAAGATGTTGAACAAGTCAAAGATTTACCGTTGACTGTATACTTATCTATAAAGAGACGCGTCACAAAAATCGCTGTAAATAAAGAGGTACAAATACCAATGAGCAAGGTGGTGGCGAATCCTTGGATAGGCCCTGTCCCGAAGACTAATAATATGAGTCCTGTAAGTCCTGTAGTGATGTTCGCATCTAAGATAGAAGACAAGGCATTGCTGAACCCGTCATTGATGGAATCCCGCTGGGATTTCCCTTTGGATAATTCCTCTCGTATACGCTCAAATATAAGTACGTTCGCATCGACAGACATACCAATGGTCAATACAATACCTGCAATTCCAGGTAAAGTCAATACCGCGCCCAATCCGGCTAAAATACCAAAGATGAATAAGATGTTGACCACCAAGGCTACGTTGGCAAAAATACCAGCCTTTCCGTAATACAATATCATCCATAGGAGCACAATGCTCAAAGCGATAATGAAAGATAAGACCCCACTATCGATGGCCTCTTGACCTAAGGTCGGCCCCACCACTTCTGCTTGAATAATATCCGCAGAGGCCGGTAATTTACCCGCGCGCAATACATTGGATAAATCTTGTGCTTCTGGAATTGTAAAGTCTCCTGTGATCTCACTACGGCCGCCTGAAATTTTACCAGAGCTTACCCCTGGTGCTGAATAAACAATATCATCCAAAACAACCGCAATTTGAGATTGCGTGCTGTAAGCGTATTCCGTCATGCTCTCCCAAATCTTAGCCCCAACACCATTCATCTGCATGGTAACCGCAACACGACCTGCTTGAGTGTAAGATTGCTGTGCATCAACAATAACACCACCACTAAGCTCTGGAGTGTCTTCACGATTTCCTTTAAGGGCATAGAGGCTTGTGATCTCTTCGCTAACGCTTTCATTAAATTCTGGGATACTCCAAACAAATTTGGTGTAGCGTTGCTCACCGCTAAGTAAGGCACGAACCTGTGGCATGCGTAAATAGCCATTAATCACTGCTGTATCTTTAAGGCTAAAAGAAGCTAATCCAGGATTACTCGCACGCACAGGTAGGATACGACCAATCAAAGGTTGCTCCGTCGAAGGATCATTTTCTGAAGCCACATCTTCACCCCCTAGGAGGTCACTCAAATCTTCCGATCCTTCAGTCGCTTGTGATTCTTCAGATTCGGTGGCTGGAGCTTCACTAGCCAATAATTCTTTTAACTTGGCGTCTGCAGCCAATAAAAATGAGGTGATATTTTCTTCTTTTTCTACTTCCCAAAACTCAAGTTGGGCGGTACTTTGAAGAAGTTTCTTAACACGCTCGACGTCTTTTGCTCCGGGAAGCTCCACAAGAATTCTTCCTGAAGTCCCTAAACGCTGAAGGTTTGGTTGTGTAACCCCAAATTTATCGATACGCTTTCTCAGTACTTCAAATGCTGAAGCAATGGACTCATCAACTTTACGAGCGATCACAACTTGAACCTCATCATTGGTCATGCCGCTTTGCACTTGGTCTTCTAGACCTTTGTTGAAAAATATATCAGGAGATGCCAAGCTGTTCTCGCCCGGCAAAGCCTCGAATGCTTCGTAAAAAGACTCTAGGTAGGTGTCCTGTGAACGTTTCTGTAACTCATCAGCTTCGGCTAAGGCCTGATTAAATGCAGGATCCTTGGTATTGTTAGCCAAACCGGCTAAGATATCCTTTACGGAGACTTGTAAAATAACATTGATTCCGCCCTTAAGATCAAGTCCTTTGTTGAGCACCTTGTCCTTGGCCGTCGCATAGTCAATACCAAAGAATTCAGGCTCTGTTGCGACAGAGTCTATATACTGTGCTGCAGCAGCTTGACGTTCGGATGACTGTGTTGCGTCATAACGATCATTGGCATAAGCCTGAGCTGCATCTTCGACTTGATTGGCAACATATGTAAATGACAATTGGTACAAACTGACCAAGCCAAAAAGTATTGCAAATACGGTAATGAGTCCTTTGTTTTGCATTCTATGTGTATTTAGAGTATTTAAAAACGAGCAAATATAGTTTTTCAAAAAGGAAATGACAATTATTTTCCTTTGAAAAAAAGACAAAAAAGGCCGCATCAAGCGACCTTATGGGTTATTTATTAACGGCCTTAGACCGACAAAAGTTCATTGGTTTTTCGCACACCTTCAGCACTTTGCTTCAAGTGATCCATTTCTTCTGAACTCAAGTCTAATGTAATGATCGATTCTATCCCATTTTTTCCTAGGATAACGGGTACACCCAAACACAAATCATTGAGGCCATATTCTCCTTCCAGCAAAACGGAGCACGGAATCATTTTTTTCTGATCACAAGCAATGGATTGAACCAACGCCGAGACCGCTGCGCCTGGCGCATACCAAGCTGAAGTCCCTAATAATTTAGTTAAGGTCGCTCCGCCCACTTTCGTTGCTTCTTTGACCTTCTCGAGTTCTTCATTACTTAAAAAGGTCGAAACAGGAACGCTATTGTTACTGGCCAAGCGGGTCAATGGGACCATTCCAGTATCGCTATGTCCGCCGATCACCATACCGGCTACATCGCTGGCTGGAGCACCGAGGGCCTCCGCCAAACGGTACTTAAAACGGGCGCTGTCTAGAGCGCCACCCATACCGATAATGCGGTGCTTGGGTAATCCTGTCACTTTGTGTGCCAAATAGGTCATGGTATCCATCGGGTTACTCACCACCACCAAAATCATGTCAGGAGAGTGGTTCAGAAGGCTCTGAGCAACGTTTTGGACAATACCTGCATTGATTCCGATCAATTCTTCGCGGGTCATTCCCGGCTTTCGCGGTATCCCCGAAGTAATGACACAAATATGACTCCCTGCTGTTTGGGAATAATCGTTGGTCACGCCAGTAATTTTAGTATCAAAACCGTTGAGCGTAGCGGTTTGCATCAGGTCCATTGCTTTACCTTCGGCAAATCCTTCTTTTATATCCAGTAACACGACTTCACTAGCAAAGTTCTTAATCGCGATGTATTCTGCACAACTCGCACCGACTGCTCCGGCACCAACAATAGTAACTTTCATAGAATATATTTGTTTTTATTTTTTTAGCTTCAATCTCTGGTTTTGACCCCAGCCTACTGCATGTGCGTATTAGGCATCAATATTGGCATAAACCGCATTTTTTTCGATAAACTCACGGCGCGGCGGGACTTCATCACCCATAAGCATAGAGAAGACGCGATCGGCCTCGGTTCCGTTGGTTATGCTCACATGGCGCAATGTTCTAAAATCGGGATTCATCGTGGTATCCCAGAGTTGTTCGGCATTCATCTCCCCAAGACCTTTATAACGTTGGATCCCTGCGCTACCGCCATACTCCAAATTAAGTGCATCACGCTGCTCATCGTTCCAAGCATAAGCTTTTTTCGCACCCTTTTTCACCAAGTATAGAGGTGGTGTGGCAATGTAAACATGTCCGCTCTCGACCAATTCACGCATATAGCGGAAAAAGAAAGTAAGGATAAGTGTTGAAATATGGCTTCCATCAACATCCGCATCACACATGATGACTACTTTATGATAGCGCAGTTTTGCTAAATTTAAAGCCTTCGCATCTTCTTCTGTGCCAATAGTGACCCCGAGGGCCGTGAAGATATTTTTGATTTCTTCATTCTCGAAAACTTTATGCTGCATAGCCTTCTCAACATTGAGGATTTTACCGCGAAGCGGTAAAATGGCTTGGAAATTACGATCCCGCCCTTGCTTTGCGGTACCCCCTGCAGAGTCACCCTCTACAAGAAATACTTCACATTTTGCTGGATCTTGCTCAGAACAATCAGATAATTTACCCGGCAAACCTGCGCCTCCCATAACGGTTTTACGCTGGACCATCTCACGAGCCTTCCGCGCCGCATGTCTTGCTGTAGCCGCTAAAATAACTTTCTGAACAATCGTCTTGGCGTCATTTGGGTGTTCCTCAAGGTAATTCTCAAGCATCTCTGACACCGCTTGACTCACCGCAGCGGTAACATCACGATTGCCTAATTTTGTTTTTGTTTGGCCTTCAAATTGAGGCTCAGCAACTTTAACCGAAATGATGGCCGTAAGCCCTTCGCGAAAGTCATCTCCCGATATTTCAAACTTGAGCTTATCGAGCAGCCCTGAGGCATCTGCATATTTCTTGAGCGTTGTGGTTAGTCCGCGTCTAAAACCAGACAAGTGCGTCCCTCCCTCGTGCGTGTTAATGTTATTGACATAAGAATGTAAATTTTCGCTAAACGAAGTATTGTAGATCATGGCGACTTCCACAGGAATATCGTTCTTCTCCCCTTCCATGAAAATGACATCAGCAATCAACGGCACTCTATTACTGTCCAAATACTTGATGAATTCCTTAAGACCTTCTTCACTATGAAACTTCTCTCTGGGGTGCTCCCCGCTTTCGTCGGTCTCACGTTGATCAGTCAAATAAATAGCAATACCTTTATTCAGATAAGCCAGCTCCCGAAGACGACTCGCTAAGGTGTCGTAGTTGTATTCTCTTGTCTGCTTAAATATCTCTGCATCTGGGGTGAACGTCACCAAAGTACCTCGCTCTGTGGTCTCACCAATAGATCTGACCGGATATAAAGATTTTCCGCGTTCGTACTCTTGCTCCCAAATTTTGCCGTCTCGATAAACAACAGCTCTTAAGCGCTCCGACAAAGCATTCACACAACTTACCCCAACACCATGCAGCCCTCCAGAAACCTTGTAGGAATCTTTATCGAATTTACCGCCAGCGCCAATTTTGGTCATCACCACTTCTAAGGCAGAAACACCTTCTTTTTTATGTAAATCTACTGGTATTCCTCGTCCGTTATCTTTGACAGTGACTGAATTATCGGTATTGATCCAAACCTCGATCGTGTCGCAATGACCCGCTAGAGCCTCATCGATGGAGTTGTCAATTACCTCATAAACCAAATGATGGAGTCCACGAACACCTATATCACCGATATACATTGAGGGGCGCATGCGGACATGCTCCATACCTTCCAAAGCCTGAATATTATCGGCGCCATAATTGGTGTTTTTAGCTTCTTCGCTCATAAAAATTAGGGTGTTAAATTGTGCTGATATCTTATGCTAACAAATATAACCAAATCACCAATGATTTCAGTGCCTTAAGCGCTATTGATCGGCCTAAGTTATCAACAATTACTTGTGTAAAAACACCCCCATCAGGCCCCACATAAATACCGGAGGGAAAAACCATCGGGCAGTGGTAAAGACTCAAGGCCGAGAACCCTCGAGCACCTATGGGATGTTTAAATATTTGTGGGTCTGCAGAGACATGATCCATTTTGGATTTTTCATGACATAAGCAACCATCTCGGGCATCATTTTATCCCGCTTACTCCACTCAGGCTGAAGATAGAGTTTGCAGCTCGGGGAGACCTTGGCTGCTTGAGCTTCGGCAAACTTAAAGTCATCACGGTTATGGATGATCATCTTGAGTTCGTCGGCATGTGCATAGATTTCAGCCAAAGGTTCCTTGGCTTTTTTTGGAGACAAACAAATCCAGTCCCATTGACCCGTCAAAGGATAGGCCCCTGAAGTCTCAATGTGGGTTTGCATGCCTTTAGTCTTGAGCAAATACGTCAATGGATCCATGTCCCACATTAAGGGCTCACCCCCAGTGACAACAATTGTCTTGGCATATTGCTGCGCCTGGCTAGAGATGATCTCGATGCTTGTTGGCGGATGCAGGTTTGGGTCCCAGCTTTCTTTCACATCACACCAATGGCAACCCACGTCACAGCCACCAATACGGATAAAATAGGCGGCAGTTCCTTTATAGTAGCCTTCCCCCTGAATGGTATAAAAAGCTTCCATTAGCGGCAATGAAAGGCCCAAGGCCACGGCGTTTTCGATTTCTTTTGAATGAGCAAAATCCATGGCACAAAGTTAACACTAAAACATCAAAATGGCGCCCTAAAAAGTTTCTATAAATTCATGAAACAAGCAACAAACAATTAGTACTTTTGACCTATTCATTTACCTTAACCTCAGCGTCACATGGACTCATTCTTATCAAGAAAAACCAACAACCTTATTGCATTACTTTTATTGGCCCTAACTCTTGTTTCCTGCAAGAATACATCATTCAATATTTCTCAAGGACAATTAGGCCCCCTGTCTAACACGACCAAAATGAATGAACTCAAGGCCTTTTTCCCTGCCGATTCCTTGGTTGCAATCAATGGTTCTTCCGATCTAGAGACTTTGATAGGCGAAGTTGAAGTGTTTAATACAAAAGGCGAAAAACTCTTAGTCATTTCACCGGCAGACGATTATGACCAAGAATCTGTCATTGCCAATATCCGGATATTAGACCCTCGTTATGCAACAAACAAAGGCATCAATGCCTTAAGCACTTTTGGTCAGATCAAATCCAGTCATGAAATTCAAAGTATCGATAATGCGATCAATGCCGTGGTAGTTTACCTTAAGGATAGTGACCTCTATCTGACTATTGACAAAAAACATTTGCCCGAGAACATAAGATACGACTACTCCAGTAAGATTGAGGCAGCTCAAATTCCAAATGACGCGCCCTTTAAGTACTTTATGATCGGATGGTAGACCCCCTTTGATTTAGGCCAGTTCCTTTGATCGAACGCGCGACGACCGTTTAAGGAGTAAATAAATGACATAAAAGTAAGGCAACATAATGAGCTCCTCTGCCAAGATGTAATAGGGCCAGTCCCCGAAGGCATCCAAAAGAGAGGCGTGGTCTGGCTTGCGCGATATAAACAGATAATTGGAACCAAGAAAGGCATTAACGACAATCATCGCAATAAAATAAATCTGTATCGCACCAAAAGACTTAAAAATACTCTTAACCGTAGGCCTCATGTCGTAAATCAGTGTCGCATAAATGATGAAAACGACTAACCCAGCATGCTCCAGCCAATACTTAAAAAAATTAACGTGCGGGAAGCCTTCGCTCAAATCTGGAGTCAATATGGCCTGAGTCGTTCCTGCCAAAATCCAAAACACTAAAATTTCGTACATCCAAAATCTTCGATAAATGGCAAAGACAGGCAAAATCAGAGCCAAGAAATTGCACAGGTGCAGCGGCAGGTCCTCTTTTATATCAAAGGGACCTATCCACCATTTCAAGAGTGTCCACACAATAATACTCGAAGAGACGAGCCATGCCAGATAAAAAAAGAGTCGATTTTGGGTCGGCTTATCGCGTCCTCGGGCATAGCGTATCAGGACCATACCAGCAAACAAAAAAAACAGGACCACCAGCACATGCTGTATCCCTAAAAATGAAAAATCCGTGTTGGGTTGAAAGAAAGCCGTATCCATGATTTCGCCGCATTGACGATCCAAGATACAATTTTGTTTTTATATTTTACAAGGCACCGCGTCTTTGACGGGCGAGTAAGGTATTTTGTAATAGCATGGCGATGGTCATTGGCCCCACACCCCCAGGTACTGGTGTCATATATGACGCCTTGGCCATGAGGCCCTGATAAGCTACGTCTCCTTTGATGACATACCCTTTTGGATGATCTAGATCAGGAAGGCGTGTAATGCCGACATCGATGATCACAACACCTTCTTTGACCATGTCCGAGGTCAAGAACTCCGGAATCCCTAGGGCCGAAATGATGATGTCTGCTGTTTTGGTTATTTCTGACAAATTCTTGGTTCGGCTGTGGGTGAGGGTTACCGTACTGTCGCCAGGATTACCTTTGCGGCTCATCAGAATACTAATGGGACGTCCTACTATGTGGCTTCTACCAATAACCACGGTATGTTTACCTGAAGTTTCTATATTGTAGCGCTTGATCAACTCCATAATGCCAAATGGCGTCGCTGGAATAAATGTCTCCATATCCAAAGCCAACTTTCCAAAGTTTTCGGGATGAAAGCCATCCACATCCTTTTTGGGGTCGACGGCCAAAAGAATTTTCTGTGTATCGATATGCTTGGGCAAGGGAAGTTGGACAATAAATCCATCAATGGCGTCATTATTATTGAGGCCCGCGATAGTCTCTAAAAGCGCTTGCTCGGTAATGTCATCCGCCAGCCTAATTAAGGTAGAATCAAACCCAACGCGCGCGCAGGCACGTACTTTACTCCCGACATAGGTCAAGCTTGCACCATCTTCACCCACAATAACAGCAGCTAAATGGGGTATGCCTTCACCCTTGGCTTTCATCTTCTGCACGACAACAGCAATTTCATCTTTGATCTCGTTGCTTACTTTTTTTCCGTCTAATACCGTCATGGTCTCATTTACTCATTTAATTTGCTCAGCAGCATCGTGCTTAACAGATTTATTATCTCATATTACCCATCATCTGCATCATCTTACGTCCGCCCCCGCCTTGCATCATCTTCATCATTTTACTCATCTGTTCAAATTGCTTCATGAGTTGGTTGACCTCTTGCACAGAACGCCCACTCCCGTTAGCGATCCGTTTCTTGCGACTGCCGTTGATCACACCAGGATTGCTGCGCTCTGACGGAGTCATGGAATGAATCATGGCTTCAACATACTTAAAGGCATCATCATCCAAGTCGACATCCTTTAAGGCCTTGCCCGCTCCCGGAATCATACCCATGAGGTCCTTCATGCTGCCCATTTTTTTGACCTGTTGTATTTGAGTCAAAAAATCATCAAAGCCAAACTGATTCTTGGCAATTTTTTTCTGTAGTTTTCTGGCCTCTACTTCATCGAACTGTTCTTGAGCGCGTTCCACCAAGGAGACCACATCTCCCATGCCCAATATACGGTCGGCCATACGCTCTGGATAAAAGACATCTAAGGCTTCCATCTTCTCGCCGGTTCCGATAAATTTTATCGGCTTATTTACAATACGCTTTATAGATAAGGCTGCCCCACCTCGTGTATCTCCATCTAATTTGGTCAAGACCACGCCATCAAAATTTAGAAGATCATTAAAGGCCTTGGCTGTATTAACCGCATCTTGACCGGTCATGGCATCAACCACAAAGAGCGTTTCGTCCGGTTTAATAGCCGAATGAACCGCTACAATTTCTTTCATCATCGCCTGGTCGACCGCCAACCGCCCTGCGGTATCTACAATCACGACATTATACCCGTTTGCCTTGGCATGAGTAATCGCATTTTGCGCAATCAAGACTGGATTCTTCTGATCCGGCTCACTATAAACAGGAACCCCAACTTGATCCCCAACCACATGCAATTGATCAATAGCCGCTGGTCGATAAATATCACAAGCAACCAATAAGGGCTGCTTGCCCTTTTTTGTTTTGAGATAATGCGCCAATTTACCAGAGAAGGTGGTTTTTCCACTCCCCTGTAGACCCGACATTAAAATAACCGATGGCTGCCCCGTCAGATTCAATTCAGAGACATTGCCGCCCATAAGTGCCGCGAGTTCGTCCTTGACGAGCTTGACCATAAGTTGGCCTGGCTGCAGCGTTGTGAGCACATTTTGACCTAGGGCCTTCTCCTTGACTGTTGTCGTAAAATCTTTGGCGATTTTAAAATTGACGTCGGCATCCAACAAAGCACGCCGCACCTCTTTGAGGGTTTCGGCAACATTGACTTCGGTGATGCTCCCATGCCCTTTTAATCGATGTAGGGCTTTATCGAGTTTTTCGCTTAAATTATCAAACATATCTCTTGGATTGTATCGGTGGACAAAGATAAGTACTCCCTGGGCAGAATCAAAACCTAATGCGCCAAACCCGAGTATAATATTTTGCTTATGAAATTGGCCAGTTCAAAGGCCTAATGGAAACAAAAAAAATCCCGAACGCGTCGGGATTTTTTTTTTGAACACAGAAATACGCGTTTAAATTTTTTCGAAGGTCAGATAGTCTGTAGTGCCATCTCCACCGCTCACATCGAACAACTCGATCTTGGTTTGGCTCACAGAAAGAAAGTCCCAATCGTCAATCAAGTCATCAAAATCGCTGGTGGATGACACTGTAAACATGAGATTAAAGTCATCGTCGTCCGTTGAGTTTCCATCATCATCACTAGAAGAGTTCGAACTGTCGTCAAAAATACTCCAAGTCCCATTGATGGTTTGCGTACCGTTTGAGGAGACTACCGTGCCGTCAGCGTTAAAAACAAAGGTGTATCCGTTAAAGTTATTGGTTTCATCCACACCAGAATCTTCGAAACGGGTAATTTGCCAATCACCTTGCCCCATGATCTCTGAAGTCAAATCAGCACTATTTGAGCTATTATTATTGTTATTGTCATCATTGCTGTCATCGCTTGAATCACAGGCCATCACTAGGACACTCAAGGTGGCGATTAAAAAAATATTTGCTTTCAAAAGGTTGTTTTTAAAAAGTTTATAGATTAAAATTAATTGATTTTGGTTTAATTACACTGAGAAATATCATACCCTGGTCTGAACCATCGAATGGTCAAAATTTGATTCACATCCTCAAATTCATATTGAACGACATTGTTCTGGCAACGGAAGTCCATTTCCTTGACAAAGAAATTGCCAAAAAATAAATCAATCGTAAGGACATCATCAATAAAAGTATAAGGATTTGGGTTAGGAATGGCGTCATCAATGCCCAAGTTTTCCCAATCACAAACTGGGTCTACACAATAAACCGTATATCTCAAGCCATCTTGAAAAATATACATGGTATTTTGGTAATCTTCCAGGACCCACTTACCCTCAATGGTCTCAGGTGATGTATTGCCGCAGCCCGTGTAAGGCGTGCGGGCAAACTGCAACAGCTCTGCATCGCCGTTACCACCACTGACCTCCTCAAGCTGCACGTTTTCAGAGTCGTAGAAAAGCACATCCCAATCGTCGTTCAAATCTTCAAATGGATCGTCCTCTGAGATATAATTGAAATTTAAGATCAGTTCAAGACCAGAAGAGCTGTTGGATACCGCCCAGAAACCATCCACTGTTCTTGTGGCCGAAACGGCTTGCACCGTGCCATTTAAGGCATAGGTAAAGCTGAAATCCACATAGTCACAAGCGTCATTCTCTAAATCCTCTTCCATCAAATGGATGTACCACTGATCGGTCACAAGCAATTCAATCAAGGCATTGGTTTCTCCACTGCCGCCTCCGCCAGAGTTTGGCGTACGGCCAAATGTCAACTGATCTACACTACCATCACCACTGATATCACGTAATTGGATTTCATCGGAGGATACGGAAACAATCTCCCAATCATCCATGAGTTCTTCAAGTGGCTCCATCATGCCAAAATTCAAGTCTAATTTTTCGACCCCAGAATCCGTATAAATACTCCAGCTACCCGCAGTCTGTACACCGTTATCAGCAACTGCCGAACCATCGGCATTAAAACTAAAGGCATAGCCATTAAAGTCAGAAGTCTCGTCGTAATCGTCAAAGAAATAAGTCACATACCAAACCCCATCGGTCAGAACATCTTCTATTCCAGTTGTGGTATTGCTTCCCGAGTTAGAACAATCGGTTTGATTGAAAATATCGGTTAATTCTGTATTTGAATTCACTGTTGTGGACACACCACTGACAAGTACCGTAATCGGATAGTTGATGGCCACATACACATCGCTGCCCAGACCACTCAAAAATTGAAACCATTCATTAGCGTTATTGATGCTTAAAGTCCCCGTCTGCTCATTAGATGCATTATAAAGTGTTCCAGTTATTGGGAACTGAAAATCCAAACAATTTAAATCGTCCGCAATATTGTTGGCACAGTTGGCCACTAACGCAATAAAACCGGCCAAGTCATTGACCACTTGCTCACTGAAGTCTTCAGAAATTAGCGTTATAGGAAATACCAAATCAAGGACATCTGTATCCCCAATAAATAGGTTGAATATGGCCTCAACCAATTGTAAATCACTGATTGAGTTCAAGGTGACTTGCTGGCCATTGGCCACAACATCTACCGGAAAATCTAAAGAAAAACAAGAAGTTCCGTCAATTAGATTATCTATTGACCCGTCATTTTGTGTAGCACTTAACAAGTTTGCTGCAAAATTAGATGTGCCGTTAAACGATTCCGAATTGTCCGTTGGATCGATAATTACGTCCTCCTCCTTTTGGCAAGAAGTTGCGGTAAATAGCGCTATTAACGCGATTAAAATGAATCTCAAATTAATTAATTTCATGGGTTAAAATTTGTGGTTACATTAATATAACCGATTAGCATCAGTTTACCCCACCCCCTAGGTTGTTTTTTTTGTAATTTTATAGGTGCCTAACCTTTTACCATGAATCAAAACGTTTGCGACGAGTCCATCTTTTCCAGCATTTACCAAAAATGGGGTAAGGCACTCTTTAATTTTAGTCGTTACAAGACCCAAGATTCTGACAAAGCCAATGACCTGGTCCAAGAAGCCTTCATTGCGCTTTGGGACCATTGCAAGGATGTATCGCCGGAAAAAGCAAAATCTTACCTATATACCGTAGCCAATCGAAAGTTTTTAAATGAAGTGGCTCATTTAAAGGTTGTCCAAAAGCATCAATCCGAAACGCTCGCGGGCGTATCTCAAGAAGATCCTGAATTTTTAATGGAGCATCAAGAATTTGAGACCAAGCTTAAAAAGGCCATAGAAGCCCTACCAGAGGGACAAAAAACCGCATTTCTTATGAACCGCATCGATCAAATGACTTATAGCGAGATCGCTTCGGCACTCGATATATCGGTTAAGGCTGTTGAAAAACGAATGCACTTAGCCTTAAAGACTTTGCGCGCAGAAATTGAAGAACTAAAAGGCAGGTAGGGTTTTTGCGCTCTGGCATGTTATAATTACAAGCATCAATACAAATGGATCCAAAACTACTCGATAAATTCCTGAATCACCAAGCTTCTAAAAAAGAAATTGAGGCCCTTAAAAAAGATCCTGAAACTGCCGACTTAATGGCCCTGAGCGCTCAGGCTGCTGGATTAAAGTACGAGGGATTCCTAGCTGAAGAAAATTGGCGATGTATTGAGCACCATATTGAGGCCCATCGCAACCAATATGAACAAACAAAAGACAAGAGCTTATTCGGGCGCCTAATTAAATTAATTCCAACACCTGCTGTGCGTTATCGGCTTGCAGCCATTCTGGTTATTGTCCTTGGAAGCTATTTCTTCCTAAGTTCCGAGAATATGGCTTTGATTACTCCAGAAGGCGTGCACCGACAATGGACCCTTCCAGACGGATCTGAAATTTCTCTCAACGCGGGATCCAAGGCGAGTTATAGTCCGGAATCTTGGAACATTAATCGAATGATCGACCTTGATGGAGAGGCCTATTTCGATGTGATTAAGGGCAGTACATTTAGTGTAAACACGCCCTCAGGTATCATCACTGTACTGGGAACAGAATTCAATGTAAAGGTGCGAGATGGTCAGTTTTATGTCCATTGTTTTGAAGGTCTTGTTAAAGTGCAAACCCCCGACACGACTGTAATGCTACCTCAGGGCAGTGGTATGCACTTAGAGCACGGCATTCTGACAAAGGATCAAGCAATCATTGGGGCAAAACCAGATTGGATGTCGGGAGAAATCAGTTTTGAAAACGCCCCCCTTGTCACGGTATTTAATGAATTGCAAAGGCAGTATGCTGTAGACCTCATATACAGTGCAGATTTGGGGATCCAAATCGAATCAGCAAAGTTTAGCGGCAGCTTTACTTATGACGATATAACCACCGCCCTTAAATCAATATGTCAACCCTTTGGCTTGAGTTTTGATCTCGAAGATAAAGAGGTCCGTATTTTCCGAGATTAATGCGATTCATGCCCCAGCATAAGGCGATCCGATGGATCTTGATTTTCTGGCTTTGGAGCGGCTTTAACGCCATGGCGCAAACCACAGCGCCGCTAACCCTCTCAGAATATTTAAAACAACTTGAATTCGAATATGATCTAAAGTTTTCGTACCGCCCTGAGGACGTCGATGACCAAATTGTCTCTATAGCCATAACCGATGACCTTGAAGGTCTGGGGGCTAAGCTTGATTTTATACAATCAAGAACGGGGCTCTGGGCCGAGCAAATTGATCGACGCTATATCAGTCTGAACCGAACTAAAACGCCTCGCACCAAATACTGTGGACAAATTTTAGCAGGCGCCAGCGACTTGCCTTTGTCCTGGGCATCAGTGCAAGTCTTAGGAACACCCTACGGCACCATTACGGATCAAAATGGCACATTTTTTATTGAAAACACCAGGCTCAAAGGTGATTTACGCATAACCTACATCGGTCAAAAACCCCTGATTGTTTCGGCCGACTCAATTAAAAATAATTACTGTCCCATTTTTTATAGCCAAAGCGATCCAACTACCCTCGAAACTGTAAGTATCGGACGATTTTTAACCGTGGGAATCATTCAGCGTGGCCAAGGCAACTACAGCATAAATACAGAAGCCTTTGGCTTGCTCCCCGGACAGACCCAAAATGACGCCCTGTGGTTTGCCCAAGCACTTCCTGGCGTTCAAAGTGCCAATGAAACGGTATCCACCATGAATATTCGTGGGGGTGCCAATGATGAAAACAATATCAGTTGGGAAGGGATTCGCATGTATCAATACGGACATTTCTTCGGACTGATTTCTGCCTTTAATCCGTTTTTAAGTACTAAAGTCGAGGTTTTCAAAGCTAATGCCCCCGGAGAATTCCGCAATTTTGTTTCTGGTAGCATGAATATCAGCAGCAGCGATCAAATCCCTGAAACAACACGATTTCGTTACAGTGTCAACCTACTGGACACCCAGTTTGCAACTGAGATTAAAGCCAATAAGCGCCTTGGAATAAAACTAGCCGGAAGAACTTCCTATAATCGCTGGTTGCCCACACCGGTCTATGACAGTTATTTTGGCCGTATGTTTCAAGACACGGAAATAACCAATAACCAAAGCAATAGCGCCTACGAGCCAATTGATTTTAATGAGCAATTTTACTTTTTAGACTTTGGCGGTAAAATTAATTACCAATTAAGTCAAAGCACTAGCGTCAAATTGGCTTTCATGGCCATTGAAAACCATTTTGAGTTCACAGAGGCCTTGGGTTCTATCGAAAAAATTAACAAGCTTGAGCAAAAATCCCAGGTTATAGGGCTCTTTGTCGATCATCAATGGTCCGACCGTCATAAAACTACAGCCAAAATTTCTGTTAACCAGTATCGTATAGATGCACTAAATCAAGAATTTTTTAGTAACCAAACGCTAAAGCAAGACAATAAAGTCTTGGATCTGGACACCTATATCACCCATGAATTAAATCTTGAGGGACACAAATTTAAAGCCACCTACAATTTTAATGAAATCGGTATTGGCAACAGACAAGAGGTAAACACTCCTTTGTTCTTCTCTTCCAAAAAAGAAGTCCTGCGCAGTCATATGATGTATTTAAACTGGAAATTTGCTCCAGCGAAAAAGCCGTTTAATTTCTCTATCGCAGGGCGTTTAAGCCATTATCCAAAATGGAATCAAACACTGGTCGAGCCGTTATTATTGGGCCGATATAAACTCAGTAAGAAACAAAGCCTCAGCATTTCTTATGAGCAAAGACACCAAGCAATTGGCCAAAGAGTTGACCTGCAAAGCGATTTTCTTGGGGTTGAAAAGAGACGATGGGCCTTGGCCGATGGTCAGACAAAACCCCTCAGGAAAGGTGACCAATGGAGCCTGAGTTGGCAGTACCAAATTATGGATTTTTGCGTCAACGCCGCGGTCTATCATAAAAATGTAACTGCCTTAAGCGCTGAAAGCCAGCTCTTCCAAAATCAATTTCAATTTCAGCAGGCACTGGGAGGATATCAAACCTCCGGACTCGAACTCTCGGGGCAAAAAACATTTGGTCTTTTTGATTTATGGATGAGTTATACTTGGGGACAAAACAATTACAATTTTGAGTCTTTTTTTCCCTCGGAATTCCCCAACAATGTTGACATCAGCAATCAATTTAAGTGGGCCTTAAACACCACCATAAATCAAATAAAACTGTCTCTAGGGGGCCATTGGCATAGCGGCTTACCCTATACCGAAACAACAGGAATACTCAATATTAATGAATTAGGTGCTTTTGTACCGGATTACCAAAACCCAAATGAACTGCGCCTTATGCCCTATTTCAGAATGGATTTTGCGGCTGAATACCGATGGTGGTCAAAGGCCAATACCGAGTTTAAAGTCAATTTGGGACTGTTAAATTTGGCCGATCAAAAAAATATATTGAGCCGACGCTTTAAGGGCGGCCTGGATTCCTCGGGCAGTCCTGAAATCAGCACAATTAATACCTACGGTTTAGGCTTCACCCCCAATATCGCCTTCATGATCGCTTGGTAGACGAAAGGACCATAGAAAAGCGCTTATTTTACTACAGATATGGTGGACTATTGCCATTGAGGTTACATCCGCTCAGGAACCTCCATACCCAACAACGAACAACTGGTCTTAATGACATCGGCCACCGCCTGACTCAAAGCCACTCTAAAAGTGGTTTCTGGGCCGATTTCAGCAGTCAAGATGGGCACGTTTTGGTAAAAGGAATTGAACTCTTTGACCAGTTCATAAGTGTAGTTGGCGATCAACGCGGGACTATAATGGAGGGCCGCTTCCTGTATCTTTTCGGGAAAGCCTTTTAAGAGTTTCAATACAGACCTCTCCTTATCGTGCAGATCGAGGGTCTGGTCATAATCTGGCAACACCAAGCCTTGTGCTTTGCGGCCTATGGATTGGATTCGTGCGTAAGTGTACTGTATGAATGGACCTGTATTGCCTTGAAAGTCGACACTTTCTTCAGGATCAAATAAGATCCGCTTCTTTGGGTCGACTTTAAGAATATAATATTTGAGGGCACCCAAACCAATCTGCTCGAACAATTTTGTTTTTTCCTCTGGAGCGAGGTCATCTATCTTGCCTAAACCTTGAGCAATTTCTCTTGCCGTTTCTTGCATCTCATGAATCAGATCATCGGCGTCCACCACGGTACCTTCTCGTGACTTCATTTTGCCCGAAGGCAAATCAACCATACCATAACTCAGATGGTACAAATGTTTGGCCCATGGATAACCCAATTTGCCTAAGATCAAAAACAGCACCTTGAAATGGTAATCTTGCTCATTACCGACGGTATAAGTCATCCCTGTAACTTTAGGATAATCTATAGACCGCTGTATGGCTGTGCCAATATCTTGTGTCATATATACGGAGGTGCCGTCGCTGCGCAGGACCAATTTATGATCCAGGCCGTCTTGTGTCAAATCACACCAAACCGAACCGTCCTCTTTCTGGTAAAACACTCCTTTTTCTAAACCTTCTTGGATATGCTCTTTGCCCAGCAAATAAGTGTTGCTTTCATAATAATTTTGATCAAAATCCACCCCCAATTTGCGATAGGTGGTCTCAAAGCCATCATATACCCATTGATTCATTTCTGACCAAAGCGCAACAACTTCGGCATCACCAGCTTCCCACAAACGCAATAATTCCTGCGCCTGCTGCAGTGATGGGGCCTGCTTAGCCGCATCTTCTTCAGAATGCCCTTGAGCGACAAGCTCACGCACCTGTTCTTTATATTTTTGGTCAAAGATAACGTAGTAATTTCCTACTAACTTATCCCCTTTGAGTCCTGTGCTTAGCGGCGTCTGGCCATTGCCAAAATGCTGCCAAGCCCACATACTTTTACAAATATGGATGCCTCGGTCATTAATGATCTGTGTCTTATAGACCCTCTTACCCGAAGCCTTGAGTATTTCGGATACAGAAAAACCCAATAAATTATTCCGGATATGCCCCAGATGAAGCGGCTTATTGGTGTTCGGCGATGAATACTCAACCATTACGGTCTCTCCATTGGGCTCGGCCCATCCATAATGGCTATAGTCCGCTACTGCATCAAAAGTATTGATGAAATATGCATCTTCAAAAGACAAATTAAGAAAGCCCTTTACCACATTGAACCCCTTGATTTCCGGGACGTTTTGTGTCAAAAAATCACCGATTGCCGTACCTATTTCCACAGGGTTTCCTTTGATTACTCGCAACAGGGGAAAGATCACGACCGTTAGATCACCGACAAAATCCTTGCGTGTGGTCTGGAATTCAACCGCATCTAAGGTTTGGCCATAGCGTTTTTGTGCGGCCAGTATAATCTGGTGTTTTAAAGTATCTTCTATGGACATTTCATCAAAAATTGAAGCGCAAAGATACGCGAATTATGGTTTATATATTGACGCATTATCGGCGCCATAAGGCATAAGCCCTCTAAGCCTTGGGTAAGAACACTTCAGCCATCATGCAGCGCGCACTTCCCCCGCCACAGGTTTCGATAGTCGATAAATCGACATCCAAAATAGCACCGTGTTTTTCCAGAGCCTCTATCTGGTCTGGCGACAAGGCCGCTTTTGCCGAAGCACTCATGACAATCAGTCGTTGTCCATCGGCCCCAATGACTTGGAGCATATTCCCAGCGAACTGATGCAGTTGTTCTTCGCTAATGGCGATGATTTCTTTTTTGCTTTCCCGCAGGTGACGCAATACATTCTTGCGTTCGGTAGGGGCATCAATAGCCTCCAAACACACCACACAAAACCTTTCTCCTATGCACATCAATACATTGGTGTGATAAATGGGCAAACGCTGTTTTCCGACATTTTGATAAGCATAGAAAAGCACCGGATCCATTTCAAAATCTTCACAGAACTCAATGAATATATCCTCATCAGCGCGAGAAGACAAAGCGCAATAAGCCTTGCTATTGGCGCGGTCCAAAATCATACTTCCCGTACCTTCTAGATATACTTCGGCATCTTCGGCCGAGGTATAGTCCATGACATTATTTATTTGATAACCTTGTGCTTCGATAGCTTCTAGCACTGATTCGCGGCGCTCACGGCGGCGATTTTTGGCAAACATCGGATAGAGTACCGCTTGACCGTCATCATGAAAACTCACCCAGTTATTAGGAAATACAGCGTCAGGCGTATCAAATTTAGGTTCGTCTTGAACCACGATAACCACAACACCTCTTTCGCGCAGCAAAGCAACCATAGCATCAAACTCAGATTGTGCCCGTCGGGTAATCTCTAAGGGGCCTGCTTTAATAGCTTCTTGAAAATAATTATTGACCGCTGTTTCTTCGTTCATACGAAAAACCGCTGGGCGAATCATTAATAAGGTATTGGTGATCTGATCCATAGTATAAGTTCAAGAGGACAAAAATAAAGGTTTTGCCGGCATTTAGCGGTAAACGCATTTGAAATTATCGCGCTTGCCAGATAATAATTTGACTTTAAAAAATAAAGCTCAAGCAGCTCATAACCATCATTACTATCCGTGAAAATGTTACAAATACATAACACAAGGACTAAATCTCCTTGTTTATACATATATTTTTCCGACATTCGGCCCGAGCAATGAGTGAGCCGTTGCTTTATTATGAATACCTGACTCATTTATAGCAAATTGAAGGCCACTAACCGGGCATAAAGCTCATGCAGGCCAAAGCTTTTCCTTGATTTGAAAAAGTGACCACCATTCAGATCATTAAACAAAATAACGAACCTAACCAAACATGGCACTAAGAGAAGAATTTGAAAAACAAGGGATATGGCTTTTTAAATACCGGGGCAACCTTCCAATCATTATTTTAGTTCTGGGTTACGCCCTTTACATATACAAAGAATACTATCCTGAAGCCTATTTCTTGCAAGGCGATGATCTCGCAATGGAAGCATGTTATGAATGGCTCTGCCTGGCTATTTGCTTTTCAGGGCTAGTGATCCGCGCCTATACCGTAGGACACACACCGCGATTTACCTCAGGGCGAAACACAGACGAGCAGGTCGCCGAAACCCTTAATTCTACGGGACTTTATTCGATCCTTAGACACCCGTTGTATCTGGGCAATTTTCTGATGTGGCTTGGTGTAGGAATGCTGACAGGACATATATGGTTCATTGTCGCGTTCATTCTTTTTTACTGGTTATATTACGAGCGGATCATGTACGCTGAGGAGCAGTTTCTGACCAGAAAATTTGGCCAAACCTATACGGACTGGGCTGAAGGAGTACCTCCTTTTATTCCTTCATTCAAAAACTTCAAAAAACCTAGCCTGCGTTTTAGCTGGAAAAAGGTGATGAAAAAAGAAAAAAATGGGCTGTTTGCTATGTTTTTACTCTTTGCTCTTTTTGACATGTCGGGAGAATATGTACACGGCACCACTGACTATAATATGTTCTTGGTCTATGGCTGTATTGCTACGGGCGTCGCTTATATTATTTTGAAATTCCTCAAGAAAAAGACATCAGTCCTAGATGAAGAGGGCCGCTAAAGGCGCTAGGGCGATTCAGTAATTTGCCGGTGTAACTTTTGTCTTAATCACGATATAGCGGCATTGTACTGCAACGCAACAAACCTTCTTGCTTCGCAATTTCTGCATAAGGTACTTCCTCGACGGTAAAGCCTTGGTCCCTTAACCAGGTATTGAGGCGCGTAAAATGCTGTTCGGAGATTACCACATCGGGCGCAATAGAAAAAACATTGCAGTTCATGGCATGCATCTCTTCTTTACTCAAGTGAAACACATTTTCCTGACCGAATAAGTCCCTTAGCCACTGGTACTCCTGTTCTATAAGAAAGCCCTCTTTATGGATCAGTGCCTTGCCCAAACCTAAAGGCTGAAAGCAACAATCCAGATGTAATGCATTTTCGTAAGGGTCAAAATTGGACTTTTTGAGGGAAAAGGAAACAACTTTTTTGTGCGGAAATAGGGATTGTAAGTAATCCACGGCGATCATATTGGTACGCGCCGTTATGTATTTACGGTAATCGCGATCCTTGAAGGTACCCACGAATATATAATCGCCCCAGGGCATAACATCGCCCCCCTCTATATGGGCGTCTTCCGGGAAATATAAAATATCTTCTTTTGGGACTTGTTGTAAGACATAATCCAAGGCGTCAATTTCGTTTGAACGATCCTCAAGAATATTGGCAATAATGAGCTTGTTTTCGATGACGAATGCAATATCGCGAGCAAATATTTGGTTATAATTTTCGATAATTTCTGGACGAAAAACCGCGACTTGATATCGCTCAAAAACATTGGCTAGAGCTTCCATCTCCAGGATCATGTCTTTTTCTAAAGGGTAGGTACCGGACTTGATGTGTTCTGCAGACTTGGGGTCATATGCATCCTGAAGCTTAGGTGTTGGGCCATTACTTAGTGCTGTACCTAATACAACCGATCGCAAGCGACCTATTTCATCGTTAATGTTTAGTTTCAGTGGCATAAGATCCTATAATATTCGACTTCAGGAAAGGGTTTCCCTCAAAGGTAATGATTTACCGGTGGTCAATATCTTTAAATGCGCGGGCCGGCTCACCAATATAAAGTTGTCTCGGACGACCAATAGGCTCTTTTCTGAGGCGCATCTCACGCCATTGCGCTATCCACCCAGGCAAACGCCCTAGAGCAAACATTGGGGTGAACATCTGCACAGGAATGCCTAAAGCACGATAGATGATTCCTGAATAGAAATCAACATTGGGGTACAACTTACGTTCTACGAAGTAAGGATCGTTAAGGGCTTCTTGCTCCAGGCCTTTAGCAATATCCAATACGGGATCGTTAATACCCAAGTCAGTCAAAACATCATCGGCGGCAAGTTTGATGATGCTGGCACGGGGATCGAAGTTTTTGTAAACGCGATGACCGAAGCCCATCAGGCGGAAAGGATCCGACTTGTCTTTGGCTTTGGCCATATATTTTTTAGTGTCGCCTCCATCTTTCTTGATGGCTTCGAGCATTTCAATAACTGCCTGATTAGCACCACCATGCAACGGGCCCCATAAGGCACTTATCCCTGCAGATATAGAGGCAAACAAACCTGCGTGCGAAGATCCGACCATGCGCACGGTAGAAGTCGAACAGTTCTGCTCGTGATCAGCATGAAGTATCAGCAATTTGGTCATTGCCTGCTTCACAACAGGATTACTGACGTATTGGCTATGCGGTTTTTTAAACATCATTTTGAGAAAATTATCTACATAGCCAAGCGAATCGTCTCCATAATCTAATGGCAAACCGGCAATCTTGCGATAGGTCCAAGCCGTCAATACAGGGAATTTTCCCATGATTTTGACAATGGCCGCATACATTTCATCTTCACTATCAACATTGACAGAAGAAGGGTTAAAGGCAATCAAGGCGCTTGTTAGCGCCGAAAGCACACCCATGGGATGGGCGGCTTGAGGAAACCCATCCAGTATTTTTTTCATGTCTTCAGCGACAAGAGATTCCTCTTTGATGTCCCTATGAAACTTTTGCAAGGCGTCCCGCGTGGGCAGCTCACCAAAAATCAATAGGTAAGCGACTTCAAGGAAATCGGCCTTTTCTGCTAATTCTTCAATCGAATAACCCCGATAACGCAAGATACCCTGCTCTCCATCTAAGAAGGTTATCGCACTCTCACAACTCGCCGTGTTTTTAAACCCAGCATCAATAGTCGTAATCCCTTGGGTCACGGCTCTTAATTTCGAAATATCGATGGCCAATTCGTTCTCGGTTCCCTTAAATATCGGGAATTCGAAAGTCTCATTATCGATTTGAATCTTAGCGGATGTAGCCATTATGGTGATGTTTAAGGAGTGATTTGTGCCTCGCGAATTTACAAAATAATGCGCGAATTTTTAAATAAATCCATTACGCATTAGGGTTAAAATCTTCTTAAATAAAACCGGCGATAAACAACTACGCCCGCTTATAGCGGGCGCAGTTGTTTGGTCGTATTGGATTAGATTTTGAATGCATTCATTTTTGGAAAATAAGCCGTGTCTCCCAGGGCCTCTTCAATACGCAATAATTGATTGTATTTGGCCATTCGATCACTGCGCGATGCCGAGCCAGTTTTGATTTGTCCGGTATGCAAGGCAACAGCCAAATCGGCAATGGTGGTGTCTTCAGTTTCACCACTGCGGTGTGACATCACGCAAGTATATCCCGCATTTTGCGCCATCTGAACCGCTGCAATAGTTTCACTTAGGGTCCCAATTTGATTCACTTTGATCAAGATAGAATTAGCGATTTTGCGTTTGATTCCCTTAGAAAGTCGTTCGACATTAGTCACAAACAAATCGTCACCAACCAATTGTACTTTATCGCCGACCAATTCGGTCAGGTACTGCCAACCATCCCAATCATTTTCATCCATCCCATCCTCTACCGAGATAATTGGGTATTGAGCACACAAGGCCGCAAGATATTCTGCCTGTTCTTTAGAGCTACGGATTTTTCCATTGACTCCTTCAAATTTGGTGTAGTCGTAAACACCGTTTTCATAAAACTCCGCTGCGGCGCAGTCCAATGCAATCATGACCTGATCACCCAAAGTGTATCCTGCATTGGCCGTGGCTTTTGCTATCGTTTCTAAGGCATCCTCGGTGCCGTCCAAAGTGGGCGCAAATCCGCCTTCATCACCAACAGCGGTACTTAAACCGCGGTCGTGTAACACCTTTTTTAGGTGATGGAAGATTTCCGATCCGATCTGCATGGCATGAGTAAAGCTTTCGGCTTTTACTGGCATCACCATAAATTCTTGAAAAGCGATGGGCGCATCACTATGTGAGCCACCGTTAATGATGTTCATCATAGGGACTGGCAAAGTTTTGGCATTCACCCCACCAATATATCGATACAAAGGCAATCCTAACTCTTGAGCAGCGGCTTTGGCCACCGCTAAGGATACACCCAATATAGCATTGGCCCCTAACTTTGATTTGTTTTTTGTGCCATCCAAGTCAATCATCAATTGATCTATGGCTTCTTGTTCAAAAACAGACCAACCGATCAGTGCATCACTAATTTCATTATTGACATGACCCACGGCCTTTAAAACGGCTTTCCCCATATAATGATTCCCACCATCACGGAGCTCAACGGCTTCGTGTTCTCCAGTAGATGCCCCTGAAGGGACTGCCGCACGGCCAACGAAACCATGTTCTGTGGTCACATCAACTTCTACTGTAGGGTTTCCGCGCGAATCAAATATTTGACGGGCATGGATATCAATAATTATACTCATAATTAGTTTTTTTGATTGGTGAGTGAAGATACAAAAGAATCATAGTTCCCTAAATGATACCCTTTTATTTCAGTGTTAAAGCCGGGCTTTAACGTTTTCGATAACCTCAATTTTGATAGCCTTCAGGTCTTATTGACTATTGTTTCCCTAAAGAAGCCACAAATTGGTCAAATAAATAAGCGGCATCATTTGGTCCTGGCCCCGCCTCTGGATGATACTGCACAGAAAAAACTGGCTTTCCTTTGACCTTGATACCGGCAACGGTATGATCGTTCAGGTGCAAGTGGGTGATATCTATATCTGGATGATCTTCAGTCTCTTTTCTATTGATGGCAAATCCGTGATTCTGAGAGGTTATTTCGCCTTTACCTGTCACTAAATTTTTGATGGGATGATTGATCCCTCTGTGTCCATTATGCATTTTAAAGGTAGAAACCCCATGGGCCAATGCCAGCACTTGATGTCCTAAACAGATCCCGAACAATGGCTTGTCCTGCGCTAAGATGTCACGTGTGGTCTGAATGGCTTCTGCCAAGGGCTCTGGATCTCCAGGCCCATTACTCAAAAAATAGCCGTTTGGATTATAAGCCTTCAAGGTCTCAAAGGGCGTGTTATACGGAAATACCTTTATCTGACAATCGCGTTGCGCCAAGTGCCGTAATATATTTCTTTTGATGCCCAGATCTAAGGCCGCTACTCGATAGGTTGCATCATCCTCACCATAAACATATGGCTCAGTAGTGGAGACTTTAGAAGCCAACTCCAAGCCCTTCATACTCGGGACTTGGGTCAATTCTTTTTTTAATTGATCAATTTCATCAACACGTGTTGTGATCACCGCATTCATTGCTCCGTTATCTCTTATATAGGCCACTAATGCACGCGTATCCACATCACTTATGGCAAAGAGGCTATGGTCATCCAAGAAGTCTTCTAGTGATTGTTCCGCCGATACTCTTGAAAAAGGATAACTGAAGTTGCGGCATATCAGGCCTGCAATTTTAACCCCTTTAGATTCCGTTTCATCGGGATGGGTTCCATAATTGCCAATATGTGCATTGGTGGTCACCATGAGTTGCCCGTAATATGAAGGATCTGTAAAAATTTCTTGATAACCAGTCATCCCAGTATTAAAACATACTTCTCCAAAGGCCGTTCCGTCTTTGTCTCCAACAGATTTACCAAAAAAGATGGTGCCGTCTTCTAATAAAATTAATGCTTCTTTGCGTGTCTGATATTTCATTTCTAAAAAAGAGTTTTACAAAAATAATATAAAAAAAGGGACTAACTTAAAACAGCTAGTCCCTTTATTTTGATTTGAATAGTCATCTATCTATTCTTCTTCTTTGTTTGTTTCTTGAACCACAGCGGCTGGTGCTGCAGCAGCGGCGCCTCCACTTCGGCCTCTACGGGTTGATTTCTTTTTCGTGGTCTTAACTACGTTATAAATCTCATTGTAATCAACCAATTCAATCATTGCCATATCAGCGTTATCTCCTAATCGGTTGCCCAATTTGATGATCCGTGTATAACCTCCTGGACGATCGCCAACCTTAACAGCGACTGCATTGAAAAGTTCTGTAACAGCTTCCGTTTGACGTAATCGGCTATATACGATACGTCGGTTGTGGGTGGTGTCTTCTTTTGACTTGGTTAATAATGGCTCAACAAATTGCTTCAACGCTTTGGCCTTAGCTACTGTTGTGTTGATGCGTTTGTGCTCAATTAGGGAACAGGCCATGTTTGCCAACATCGATTTTCTGTGGGCGGTCTTTCTACCTAAGTGATTAATTTTTTTTCCGTGTCTCATTTGTACTTCTTTTAGACGTTTCTAAAGAAACTAGTCTTTATCTAATTTATATTTTGAAAGATCCATTCCGAAATTCAATCCCTTAATATTGACGAGTTCTTCAAGCTCAGTTAAGGATTTCTTTCCGAAATTACGGAACTTCATTAAGTCGTTTTTGTTGAAAGATACCAAGTCGCCTAAAGTGTCTACTTCGGCTGCCTTAAGACAGTTTAAAGCGCGCACTGAAAGATCCATGTCGATCAATTTTGTCTTCAACAACTGACGCATATGCAATGACTCTTCATCGTATGTTTCTGTTTGGGCGATTTCATCAGCCTCTAGGGTGATGCGCTCGTCACTAAACAACATAAAGTGGTGAATCAATGTCTTTGCCGCTTCAGTCAAGGCATCCTTAGGATTGATCGAACCGTCCGTCATGATTTCGAAAACTAACTTTTCGTAATCTGTTTTTTGCTCTACCCTGAAGTTTTCAATGCTATACTTCACATTTTTTATCGGGGTGTAGATCGAATCGGTAAAAATAGTCCCTAAAGGCGCATTTGCTTTTTTGTTCTCTTCAGCAGGAACATATCCTCGGCCTTTCTCAATAGTGATTTCGAAATTCAAATTCACTTTGCTGTCCATATTACAAATGACTAAATCTGGATTCAGTACTTGAAATCCTGAAATGAACTTTTGGAAGTCACCAGCGGTTAATTTATTACCACCAGAAACGGCTATCGTTACTGTTTCATTATCTATCTCCTCGATTTGTCTTTTGAAACGAACTTGTTTTAAGTTCAAGACCATTTCGGTGACATCTTCGACAACGCCAGGAACTGTAGAGAATTCGTGATCGACTCCTTCGATACGTATCGAAGTAATTGCAAATCCCTCTAAAGAAGATAAAAGGACACGTCTTAGGGCGTTACCCACGGTCAATCCATAACCAGGTTCCAAAGGACGAAATTCAAATTTTCCTTCGAAATCTGTAGAATTAATCATGATAACTTTATCAGGCTTTTGAAAACTAAATACTGCCATAACTTATCTCGTGTTTAAGATTATTTAGAATACAATTCGACGATGAATTGCTCGTTGATGTTCTCTGGAATTTGCAGTCTTTGCGGTATAGAAACGTATGTTCCCTCCTTTTTATCTGCATTCCAAGTGATCCATTCATAAACATGGCTTGCGTTGGCCAATGAATTGTTAATCGCTTCCAAAGATTTTGATTTTTCACGCACAGCAACGACATCATTTGGCTTCAACTGATAAGAAGGTATATTGACCTTTTCTCCATTAACTGTAATGTGTCTGTGTGATACGAGTTGTCTTGCGCCACTTCTGCTCGGTGCGATCCCCATTCGGTAAACTACATTGTCCAAACGTGATTCACACAACTGAAGTAATACAGCACCCGTAATTCCAGGTGCAGCGGTAGCTTTTTTGAACAGGTTACGGAATTGACGCTCCAAAATACCATAGGTATATTTCGCTTTTTGCTTTTCAGCAAGCTGAATTGCATATTCCGACTTCTTCCCTCTTCTGCGGTTGTTTCCATGTTGTCCTGGAGGATAATTACGTTTTTCAAACGATTTATCTTCTCCAAAAATAGCTTCACCGAACTTTCGGGCTATTTTCGTTTTAGGACCAGTATATCTTGCCATTCTATTTTTGTTTTTGAAGGGAAAATCTAAATTAAGGTCATCCTTTAGTTTTCGTTTTCCTTCTGGTTTATACTTAGTTTATTAATAAATTATACTCTTCGACGTTTTGGTGGACGACATCCGTTATGAGGCATTGGTGTGACGTCAATGATCTCTGACACTTCAATACCTGCATTATGGATGGTACGTATAGCAGATTCTCTACCATTACCCGGTCCTTTAACGTATACTTTTACTTTACGTAATCCTGCCTCGTGAGCTACTTTAGAAGCATCTTCCGCCGCCAATTGAGCAGCATAAGGTGTGTTCTTTTTAGAGCCTCGAAAACCCATTTTTCCAGCTGATGACCATGAAATAACGTCTCCGCCTTTGTTGGTCAACGAAATGATGATGTTATTGAACGAAGCAGTAATGTGTGCTTCACCTGTAGCTTCAATAATAACCTTCCGTTTTTTCGTGTTTTTTGCACTAGTCTTTGCCATATCCCTAGAAATTATTTAGTTGCCTTTTTCTTGTTGGCGACGGTTTTACGTTTTCCTTTTCTCGTTCTTGAGTTATTCTTTGTGCGCTGACCACGTAATGGTAAACCAGCTCTGTGACGAATACCTCTGTAACAACCAATATCCATTAATCGCTTAATGTTTAATTGGATTTCACTACGTAATTCACCTTCGATCTTGAAAAACGAAACAGCTTCACGAATGGCGCCGATTTCATCATCGTTCCATTCGGTTACTTTTTTGTCTTCACTGACTCCAGCTTTCTTTAAGATATCTTGAGCACGAGTTCTTCCTACTCCAAAGATATACGTTAACGCGATTACACCCCTTTTATTCTTTGGGATATCTACACCTGCGATTCTTGCCATAATTATCCTTGTCTTTGTTTGAACCTAGGGTTCTTTTTGTTAATAACATACAAACGTCCTTTTCTGCGTACAATCTTGCAGTCGGCACTTCTCTTCTTTATCGATGTCCTTACTTTCATCTCTTTTTAATATCTATAGGTTATGCGAGCCTTTGATAAATCATATGGACTCATTTCTAATTTAACTTTATCTCCAGGAAGCAATTTAATGTAATGCATACGCATCTTTCCCGATATATGAGCGGTCACAATATGTCCGTTCTCTAACTCAACACGAAACATTGCGTTGGACAATGCTTCAATAATACTACCATCTTGTTCAATTGCTGATTGTTTAGCCATTATTCGACGGTTTTACGATTTTTGCCACTCTTCATCAAACCATCGTAATGACGATTCAATAAGTATGAATTTACTTGTTGCATGGTGTCTATAGCCACACCTACCATAATCAGCAGGGAGGTTCCACCGTAGAACAAAGCCCATCCTTGTTGGATGCCTATTAGCTTCACTACAAAAGCTGGAAATATAGCAATAAGCGCTAAAAACACCGAGCCTGGTAATGTGATTTGAGACATGATCCGATCCAAATATTCTGCAGTATCTGTGCCTGGTTTGATGCCCGGTATAAATCCGCCACTACGTTTCAAATCGTCCGCCATCTTATTAGTGGGCACAGTAATCGCCGTATAGAAATAGGTAAACACAATGATCAATAAACAAAATACTAAATTGTACCAAAGGCCAAAAATATCACTAAAGTTGGCTTGTATGGTTTGGGCGAAATTACTATCCGACAAACTTGCGACCGCAGAAGGCACAAACATGATCGCCTGAGCGAAGATGATCGGCATGACTCCGGAAGCATTTAGCTTAAGGGGAATAAACTGACGTGCTCCAAAAATGTTCTTTTCGTAGGCTCCAGAGGCGGTACGACGCGCGTACTGCACTGGAATCTTGCGCATGGCCATTACCAACAAAATAGAAAGTAAAATGATGACAAACCAAATGACTAGTTCAATCAAGATCATGATCATTCCACCATTCGATTCGAAGACTCTAGAGGCAAATTCTTGCGCAAAAGTCAAGGGAAGTCGTGCAATAATACCCACCATAATGAGGATTGATATCCCATTACCAATACCCCGATCTGTGATTTTTTCACCAAGCCACATTGCAAAAACACAACCCGTAACTAAAATAGAGATAGAGGAAATATAAAACAGGGCTGATTGTCCCATAACAAATGCCTCGGCCGGAACCCCTAAAGCGGGTAGTCCTGCTAAATAACTAGGTGCCTGCACCAAACAAATACCAATGGTCAACCATCGCGTAATTTGATTGATCTTTTTGCGGCCACTTTCGCCTTCTTTTTGCAATTTCTGCAAATAAGGTACCGCGATTTGCATCAACTGAACAACAATAGATGCTGAGATGTAGGGCATAATACCTAAGGCGAAAATTGAAGCATTAGCAAAAGCTCCACCTGTAAAGGCATTAAGCAATCCACCAATACCACCATCGTCAAATCTACCAGCAAAATCACTCAACATCGCTGCATCAATTCCAGGCAATACCACTTGAGCCCCAAATCGATATACGAGTAGAAGCCCTAAGGTCAGTGCCACGCGGTTGCGCAACTCTTCAATTTTGTAGGCGTTTTTTAAGGTTTCAATAAATTTCATCCTAGATGTTGTTATACGGTTTCGGCAGTACCTCCAGCAGCTTCAATCGCGGCTTTAGCAGTTGCTGTAAATTTATGAGCTGTAACCGTCAATTTGGCTTTCAACTCACCTCTACCCAATATTTTGACCAGTTCATTTTTGCCACACAAGCCTAAAGCAATCAATGTGTTTAAATCTACTGAGTCATTAATTTTCTTATTGTCCACCAATTCCTGAAGTTTATCCAAGTTTATTCCTTGGTAATCTTTACGATTGATGTTCGTAAATCCAAATTTAGGCACCCGACGTTGTAATGGCATTTGACCACCCTCGAATCCTAATTTTTTTGAATATCCAGAGCGTGACTTTGCCCCTTTATGTCCACGAGTCGCTGTACCACCTTTACCAGATCCCTGGCCACGGCCTACGCGCTTCCCTTCTTTTTTTACTGATCCTTCAGCTGGTTTTAAACTACTTAAATCCATTTCTGTATGTCTTAATTAGTTTCAACCGAAACTAGGTGATTAACTTTTTTTACCATACCAAGAATATTTGGCGTATCGTCATGCTCTACAGTCTGCCCAATCTTCTTAAGACCAAGCGCTTTAAGCGTTCTCTTCTGGCTTTCAGGACGTTTAATGTCACTGCGTACCTTAGTGATTTTAATTTTTGCCATAGCTTCTTGAATTAACCTTTATATAATTTCTCCAACGAAATACCACGTTGTTTGGCCACAGTATGTGCGCTTCTGAGTTGCAATAAAGCATCAAAAGTTGCCTTAACTACATTGTGCGGATTAGATGATCCTTGAGACTTAGATAATACATCATGTACCCCAACGGCTTCTAATACTGCACGAACAGCACCACCAGCAATAACTCCCGTACCCGCTGATGCCGGTAATAAGTTAACACGGGCACCACCATATTTGCCTTTTTGCTCGTGAGGCAAGGACGCTTTATTAAGTGGAATTCTAACCAAGTTCTTCTTGGCGTCCTCGATAGCCTTGGCAATAGCGCTTGCAACATCCTTAGATTTTCCTAGACCATGTCCTACAACGCCATTTTCATCACCAACAACAACTATAGCAGAAAAACCGAATGTTCGCCCTCCTTTAGTCACCTTGGTCACACGTTGTACGCCTACCAAGCGGTCCTTTAATTCCAGACCACCAGGCTTTACTATTTCTACATTTTTATAATCTTGATACATATAATTAGAATTTTAAACCGCCCTCGCGAGCTCCTTCTGCCAATGATTTAACTCTTCCGTGATATAAATAACCTCCGCGATCGAAAGTTACTTCTGAAACACCAGCTTTGAGTGCTGCTTCTGCTAGGGTTTTACCCACTAATTTAGCCGTATCAATCTTTGATAATTTGGCTGTGTCTATTGCTTTGTCTCTTGAAGATGCAGCGCCAATAGTTTTACCACTAACATCGTCAATCAGCTGAGCATAAATTTCTTTATTACTTCTAAAAACAGCCAATCTTGGTCGCTGTGCGCTCCCTGAAACTGTTTTTCTGATACGAAAGCGAATACGCTCTCTTCTTTCCATTTTAGATAATGCCATAACTTATAGTCTTATGCAGATTTACCTGCTTTTCTTCTAATGATTTCACCAACAA
>Ga0209652_1000369_pt1 | contig 38707 bp, 49 predicted proteins | sample SaaInl74LU_5_DNA_FD_184641 | JGI IMG/M metagenome (GOLD analysis project Ga0209652, IMG submission 184641) | Marine microbial communities from expanding oxygen minimum zones in the Saanich Inlet - ESP_74LU_5_DNA (SPAdes) (version 2) | ecosystem: Environmental > Aquatic > Marine > Intertidal zone...
GGACTCTATGTTATCTTCGCATATTTCCTGTGCTTCTTTTATCGCTTCAGTGAAGCGTAAACGAAGTCTCAGATTTTCTCTAATCGGACGCACCTCCACGATACTAGGTCGTCTGTACATACCTTCAAGAACATTCTTACGAGTCTTTGCCAGTTTGATTTTGTACAAATTATTTTCGGAAAAGGTTGCGACACATTTCATAACTTAACGTAGCATAAAGATTTTAAGTGTCTTGTGAATAGAAATGTCTTCTTACAACGTCGAACCCTGCAACTTCAAGTATCGTGTCTCCTCTCTCGAGAAGGTGGTCGACGGTGACACCATCGATGTCAACATCGATCTCGGTTTCGATGTCTGTACGAAGCAACGTGTCCGTCTCCTCGGCATCGATACCCCAGAGTCTCGTACGTCGGACAAGGAGGAGAAGAAGTTTGGTCTCCTCTCGAAGAAGAAGCTCAAGGAATGGTGTCTAAAGGCGGTCGCATCTGAGAAGGATGATATCGAGATCGAACTCAGATGCCCCGAGGCGGATTCGAGAGGTAAGTTTGGTCGCGTACTCGCTGAGGTTTGGGTGTGTGAGGAAGGTATTTGGACCAATGTCAACAAGTGGTTGTGCGATGAGGGGTACGCTGTGCCGTATGGTGCGGAAAACAAGGCCCTCGTCCAGGACCTTCATATGGCGAACCGAAAGAAGCTCATCGAGCGTGGTGAGATCGACGCTTAAAATACATGACTATGAAAAGTATGACGAGTAACACGATCAATTGTGTCATGTATTCATCCGAATAATAATCAAGAATCAAATTTGGATTTTTGAGAAGATACCAAAGATTTTTACGTTCAAATATTTGTGTGATGGACATGTTGATTCCGTGTCCCTGTGTGGCGTGCCATGACCAAGGTGGAATCATCAAACTATCACCGGGTTGTAACGTCACTTTGTATATTTTCATTTTGCTATGGTCCATCTTGAAAAAGTCCTCCTTCGCAAAATTGGATTTACCTACAGTGAATACACTGTTTTTATGAATATCGGGATTGTCGTAATTATCAAATATGTACACCGTTTTCGAACCATATAGTTGGTTGAGTATGAAATCGGAGTTTACGTGCAAATGTAACCCACTCGAATGACCGTTTCCTAGATACAACATCAAGGCTTCAACCTTCCTGGCACTTGTGTTCGGGTTACGTAACGTCTCAAGTAGACTTTTGGATACTCGCTGTTCAAAAAGATCGACTTCTGCACAATAGATGGAAGGCGACCGTTTCTTTTTCCAATGTGTGATGAGATTTGGAACAGACATCGTCCCCATATCAGCTGTGGTTGTGTCTGTTTCAGGTGTATCATACAGTTCAACAGGGAGTTCCATGTGACCGAACATTTTAATAACCTTTTCGAATGACAACTTCCGTGCTTTGGACTGGTATAACCCGCGTATGACAATTGGATGTGTGATTTCTCGGGTGATAATCTGTTTTTCTTCTGGTGTCATCTGACTGTATACATATGTGGGAAGATCCATCTATAAGCAGATGATATTAAAGTTTCGAGGTATAAACACATAAATGATCATTCATCTCAAGATTACAATCAATTTGAAGCAAAGGAAACGTCGACGAAAAGATAGAAAACGTCGTAAGATGAAAACTAGATAGTGTACGGATACTTTCGGACCCATAAGTTACATATCCACTTGTCACCGGACTTTACAGGATTCCCTCCATGTAAAGCTTTGGATGTGATGAAATTGTAATTGTTGACTGTATCGAAAAACAATGCGTCACCAGCCCTGAGTTTATATGACTTCTTCAGGTTTGGAAATACCGTCTCACCACCCCGGTAATCATCGTTAAGTGCCAGAATGAACGTGTAGAGACGCATATTTTCATCATCCTTGAACGCGTCTTGATGTGGTTTGTAATGACCACCAGGCTTGTATCGAACGACTTGGAGTTTCTCACAGTTTTTGATTGGTCTATCTGTATACTTCAGACACCTCTCTGTGATCGCCCGTACCACCGGATCTTCTCGACTGAGCCATGCCGTTTCACTTTTACGGATCGATTCATCAATTCGTTTGTTATGTGAAATCGACGACTGTTCGAGTTTGCCGGATGCTTCGCGTATGATATGACGTCTTTCAGACTCGGACAAGAAATTGTTGAGTACCTTGGGATTGGGGTACGTGGGTAATATGTACAAAATCAACAATATCAATACGAGAATGATGAGCATCTTACTTCTTACAAATAAAAATTTTTGGGTGTCACACAGTTGTACCGATTTCTGATGGTACCGAAAACATCATTTCCGTACGCGAACACTTGTTTAATCATATCCGTGATTTCATTCATTCTGTGTGGTTCGATGATAAACTGGCGAAGAAGATCACCACCGGAATGTATCAACATCTCGTAAATTTGTGACAAGTCGCGCATCTTATCCTTGTACTTTTCTTGACGCTGAAGATACACCTTGAAGACATCTTCATCGAGTTCATTCAGCATGTACGCGACACGAAGTTGTAAATTGTCCACGGGTTCTAAATCTATGTATACATTTTCTCGATCGGCGTAATACACGTACGACGCCAGATGCATCAAATCGTTCGACGCTCCCGCTTCACGCAACTCTCCATACCCAGGTATACCACCACATGGAATGTCACCGTGTTCTCGTGACATTCCACCCTTTCGTTTGAACTCGATGTAATGTGGATTATGGATACGCCCGGTGACAATCTCACCCGATCGCCAGTCGAAAGCTGTGTGACAGTTGATACACCACATCTGTGAACATCCACTCGTCTTGTGTATGACCGTCCCACATTTGGGACACGATTTACTATCACGATTCAGTAACTTCATCGTTTTAACAACTTGTGGATCACATTCATGATTCTCTGTGAGGTGTTCATTACACTCTTTACAAAACGATGTACTACACAATCCGCAGAAGTAATCTTCATTGAGAAATCCTTTGCATTCATCTCTCGGACACTGTCGTACAAACTTCGTCTCACCGGTATCCACGAGTTCCCCAGTATTGCGAATGCGTTCGAGATCGGCATACACATCTTCTAGTTCACGATGTAAGTCTAGAATTTCGGGATACGCCTCAACATTACGATCGTTTATGGGAAATGATAAACGATATCTCTGATACAATTCTATGAGCGTCGCACGGAGCTTACGAGCTTTACGTCGGAGTCTTCGTATCTCTAGAATACGTTCAACTTCCTTTTGACTCTGGGGCATCAAAGCTTTTTCTCGCTCGAATAAAACTTTCTCACGATGTCGCCTCAGCTCTGTGTTTCGAAAATACTTTGTACAAAACGAGTCGACGAATTCCCGGTTCCATATTGTCTTACACCCCATGCAATGTGGATCTTGGAAGGACTCCAAAATATATCTTTGTGAACATGACCGACAACTCTTCAGGTCACAAAAGGGACATTCAACTTTCTTGTGATGTATCTTGTTAAATTTTTCACAACATACGTCACATGTAGTCATTAGCTTAAAGGCTGGCTAATTCTTTAAATTACAATCATTGATAAGCTACGAACTGGCTAATCATTTCTTTCGCGTCATCCCGTTCGTATACTGTCTGAGCAAAAAAGAGTGTCATCTCCGCAAAACCGTATGACAAGTAGGTACTCTTGTACTTCTCATAAATGTGTGCGAGATCATCCATGTTTTGGTGACACCAGTCTTCTACATCCTCTTTCGACATATCTCGGTGAAGACCTTTCTCGATGTAGTCAGCCACTTCATCGCTGAGAGGCATATCTGTCACGACAGTACAATCGTCGTCTGGATGAATCATTTTTAGATGTTTTTCATTTTACTACTTTTTACTTAGGTTGTTGAAACTTGTCGTCGCGTTGTTGTACGCTTTGACCATGTCACCATATTGCGAAGCTTTCTGGATGCGACCAGTATAGATCTTACTCTTCTTCATCCAGTTTCTTCGTACGTTAGGGCTCGTACCCTTGGGGAACTCTCGCTGGAGACGGTTCACCTTAGATTGGTAGCTTCCCTTGTTCATGAGAGTAGGCGTTTTCGTGAGATACTCTTCAATCTCTGCACGCCTCGCGTTTACGTCATTCTTGAATTTCACCACCATGTTCCTGTGACGCGTCTTTTCATCTCGGTTCGTGAGACCCATCTTCGTGTACTTGTTTTCGATATTCTTACGAAGTTCAACCTTCTTGTTGAGTGCATTCTCGATCGCTTTCAGGTCTTCAACAGTCTCCGCCTTTCTCAATTCCTGTGCCCAGACACCGATCCGACCCTTGGTGAGACCCTTCCGTTCCCGGAACACACCGTTATTATCGGGGCGCATATTGAGTTCCTTGGTGATTTTGTTTTGAAGCGCGTTTCTTTCAGAATTGAAATTCTTGATGATGTTACGGACATTATTCTCTTGGGCTTCAACCTCCTCCGGTAGGTTGAACACAGGGTTATTCTTCATGTTCGGTTCAAATAGAGGATTATTGATCTTTTTGTTGTTCGCGTTGTTGTTCGAGTTCGAGTTCGAGTTCGAGTTGTAGACAGGTTCCGCGGCGCGACCACCCTTACGAATCTTTGTTTTCACGTCATTCATGAGTTGAATAAGAATCTGGTCAGCGACAATCTCAACATCTTTGTTCGCAACCTTGTTGTTCGCAACCTTGTTGTTCGCAACCTTGTTGTTCACGTTGGGTTTCTTAGAAATTTCATTTTGAACTTCGTTTTGAAGTTTATTAAGAATCTGATTGGCTACATACTCTATATCCACCTGCGAAGGTTCGAGTGTCATTTGCTTGTTAAATTTGGTACTGTTCACAGGTTTATTAGCGATAGCGAGTATCTTATTATTTTTGAATCCATTACTAACCTGTTTTATAACATCCTTGTTAATTTCTTTCATAATTTTATTAGCTACATAGTTAACATTCCCGGATTTTAAAAGCTTTTGTTTTTTATTGGATCCATTATTAACCTGTTTTATAACATCCGTGTTAATTTCTTTCATAATTTTATTAGCTACATAGTTAACATTCCCGGATTTTAAAAGCTCTTGCTTTTTATTGTGAGCTCTCATAAACACCTGGAAAGTATCCTTATTTCCACCCTTGTTAGGATGAAGCTTTAGGGCACCCTTAAGATAAATCTTTCGAAGTTCCTTAAGTGTAGTAGCATTCTCGATACTAACAATCATTTTCCTAGTCGTATTGTTAAGTCCATTTAGATTTTCCTTGTTAGACACTGCGACTAAATTACGACCATTTATTCTGTTAGTGATTTCCTTCTTCAACATTTCATCGACGATGTTATCCGCGACAGTATTTACAAGTCGTTCATTCTTCACATCTTTGTTAATCTCTGTAAGAATCTTATTGGCCACATAATTAACGTCACGGTTCACGTTGTTCGTACCGGTTCCAGCATTAGCGCGGTTCACATTGTTCGTACCAGTTCCAGCATTAGCGCGGTTCACGTTGTTGGTACCAGTTCCAGCATTAGCGCGGTTCACGTTGTTCGTACCAGTTCCAGCATTAGCGCGGTTCACATTGTTCGTACCAGTTCCAGCATTAGCGCGGTTCACATTGTTCGTACCAGTTCCAGCATTAGCGCGGTTCACATTGTTCATACCAGTTCCAGCATTAGCACGGTTCACATTGTTTGTACCAGTTCCAGCATTAGCGCGGTTCGCGTTGTTGGTACCCGTAGCGGCATTAGCCTTGTTTACGTTGTTGGTGCCCACACCAGCATTAGCACGGTTCGTACCAGTTCCAGTGTTCGCCTGGTTTTTGTTACCATCATTCTTCTTGCATCGACCCATCATACGGTTAAACATTCCACACTTCTTGGTCCCGTTAGCCGTGGCAGCGACAGCACCGGCAGTGGCACCCGCGGCGGCGCCGGTGGTGGCACCACGCTTAAAAAAGTTGAACATTCCCCTCTTAGGACCCGAGGGTGCGTTCGTACCCTTGGTCAGAAACGACGCATTCTTTTTTACATTGGTTGGTGCATTGGTACCCTTGGACATAAACGATGCGTTTTTCTTGACACCCCCACTAAACGCGGGTGCATTGGTACCCTTGTTCAGAAACGACGCGTTTTTCTTGACACCCCCACTAAACGCGGGTGTTGGTGCTGACGGACCGGCGTTCTGAGGCTGGCTCAAAAACGCAGGTTTGGACGCAGGTACCCTGTTTGGAAACGACTGTGTGACAGGTTGATTTCCAGAATTTTTGGAAATGAATGACGATTTGAATGACAACTTACTAGGAAACTGAAGTGTATTCTGTCCCTTTCCGGAATTATTCGTCATAGTGAACCCTTTCTTGTTTCCTGAAAGATTCACACGGTTCCCGTTACGGTTTCCGTTTCCAAAGTTGGCGTTCCCGTTACGGTTTCCGTTACCAAAGTTGGTGTTTCCAACGTTGGCGTTCCCGTTACGGTTTTTGTTCCCACCAAAATTGTTAAAGTTCGAGCTTCGGTTTTCTGTGTTGTTGAACGCGGAATTATTATTGAAATTGCGACGATTGTTGTTCACTGCTGTGTTGTTCACTGCTGTGTTGTTACGCACTGCTGTGTTGTTCACTGCTGTGTTGGGAACGTCTTTCGTGATGAGACGTTTCGACACAATCTTCACGGGTTCACGAATTTTAAGGTACCTGAGACGCTTACCGATCGCATCGGTAAGCTGTTTCTTGGTCATCTGTTCGATCTGAGACGTGAGACCAACTTTACGTGCAATTTTTTTAAGATCTACACGTTTTGTGGCAGAGTCGAAAAGAAGTTCGTACTCTAAATGTTTCAATGGTGACGCGCGGTCGATTAAATATGTTCGATCGGCAGTCATCACGAGTGGCGGAAGAGGGAGCTTCCCACCATGAATGTTGTCATATGCCTCACACATCTGTTTTCTTGTGAGTTTAACATTTTCCCCAGTTTGCATCTTAATGCTTTTTCTGAGATTTTCAATGTCAGCGTCTGGATCACACGCTTCGGCCATTTATATTAAACTAACAAAAAAAGTACTATCGAGTCGAGTATCCGATGTTGTACAATCTAACTTTTTCTTCATAGGTCATGTTAAAATTAAACACGTTTGTATCTCTCACATTTATATCGATAACCTCTACTGGCATATCGTACTGAATCCGGTTTTTGAGAGACGAACGCACGAGTGATTCTACATATTGTTTAGGCGTTTCTATATTTTCCTGATGGATTGTATCCATTTTAATTTTTATACACGTAATCTCATGTGGTTTTTTGTCTAAAAATGGATTGATGGGAAATTGTTCCTGTGTTCCACCGTCGACATACGTTTTTCCATCATACTTTCCACACGCGAAAATGAGAGGTATCGCGATACTCATACACACTGCATCTATCACTTTCATGTCCGGATGTGTATCTCTCGAAAAATATTCAGTTTCATTCGTATTCAGACAGAATGCTGAAATGTAGATTTTCATTTCCAGTTCACTAAACGTCGGGTCACAACCACATATCTCGACGAGTTTTTTACGAATAGGTGTCATCGACACGAACCCGAACTTATTGAAGAATGATCCAAGACGCAGTTTCACGAGGTTTGATATATTCAAGTCAAGTGAAATGTTCAGAATTTCATCTACAGACATCCCCAACGCTAAGAATAGTGCGATGATAGATCCTGCCGACGAACCCGAAATCTCTCGAACTTCAGCTAATTGGGATTCACGTGCCTTCAGGCTCCCTATGAGTGAATAAATCGCCATGGATGCTGGACCCAACACGAGATACTTCATCTTCTTACTTAGTAGAATTGAGGAAATTGACGACGTAAAAGCGCGAAAATGACCGCGTACACCACCGTGTGGATCATTGCCGACTCGACACTCGTCTGCCCAGACTGAAAGACCCCACCCGAACCGGGAGGAATGGTCAGGAGTAGACCAGGGCTGAGTGCGATAAAGAGCGCCGTCGTGACGATGAGATCCGTCTGTGTGAGAACCAGACCCATCGCCTTCGCGATGACACTGTACGCGAGAAAGAATACGAGTGCGTGGAAAAACACGGACATTTGGTCGGTTTGGCGGTTCATAAACTTTACCTTTGAGCCGTCGGTCGTGAGAACCATACCGGGGCTCAGCGCGAGAAAAAGGGCGGCAGGCACGGCAACTTTTTGGGTCGTGATATCCGGAAGCATTTAGTATACACGCATATAATTTTTAGCGAAATCCACGAAATGGTAAAACGTGACACCACGCAACATCTCTTCATGAAGTCCATTCATGTTAACGATGCGTCTGATATGATTCCATACGTACCGAAGTGTTTCTTCGTGTTCCGAATACACACGCTCCTGATACGGATCATGTTCCAAATAACACAATTCGACAAAATCACAAAATGTACCAGAATGCTGGAGACGTGCATCATCTAGTAGCGTATTCATGGTGTTCCACATGTGTCGCAGTTCATCTGAGTATTCGACTTCCCAGTCTTCGATATTCAGAGGAGTGTGTTCATTATTAAATTCGTCGTCATCGCTCACGTAGGCGTCAAACCCAATGTTCGCTTCGTCGACGTACTGGCTCCAAACCATATTGTATTTCTACTTACTTTCTTTCTCGGGCTTATCTTTTATACCAGTTAGCGAAAGAGAAGTCGACTCTTTCGTTTTAAGTCCATCCTTAATAGCATTAAGAGCACCCTCTACCTTCGCCTCGTCCCCACTGAAAAATGTCATAAGACCCTCTTTGATGGCATCCTTGTTCATACCAGCCTTCCTGACAGATTTACGAATACTAATCTTACCCTTCCTGAGGTTAATTGTGTCGATACCCTGATCCATCATGTGCTTCTTCACACTCTCCTTCAGACGCTTCTCCTCCTGGTTAAGGACCTTGATATCAGATTTAGCTTCAGAAAGTTGTTTGGTGAGTTCGACGAGCTTGGAAACACTTTCACTGAGTTCATTCGTTACGGAAGTCATTATTTACTACTACGAGTGTCTAATCTTTAAGCGCACAAACCACGTTGCATGGTATCGGGGGCGATAGTGGAATTGTTCCACACGAAAGGCTCCTTGGGGTTAGGAGGATCCTTGCGAATCTGCTGGTTCGCGTTGCGGAGGGCACCACCGATGGTCTCGGGGTAACCGATCTGGGCACGAGGTTCGAGGAAGTTCTGACCCTTGAGCACGTCCTCTGGAGCAAACTGACCAAAGTCTTCCTTGGAAGCCACCTCGCGAGGGAGGAGGGACGACGCGAGGCCGGTACCCTTGTTCATACCGGCGGAAGCAGTCGCGGGACCGATCGAGGTACTGGAACCGAAGGAGCTGTACTGCTTCTCGGTGATCGAGTAGTTAGAGGACCGGTTCACGACGAACAAGAGATAGATCACAACAGCGATGGCAGCGAACATCAGAATTTGCTGAGTGCGACCCTTCATCATAGTTTATATAATAGTAACAAATTTTTTTATTTAGTGAGAATGTCGATCCGCTCCTTGACCGTCTTCTGAGTTTCCACGGGCTCAGGCTCGGGCTCAGCCTCAGCCTCAGCCTCAGCCTCGGCCTCGGCCTCGGCCTCGGGCTCGGGCTCGTCGACGAAAGCGTATTCCTCTGGGTATACGTCAGTGACTGGTTCATCCTTCACGGGGTCGTCATGTACCCGAACCTGAACGACATTCCAGTGACCACCGAACGCCTTCTTGGCGAACCAGAGGCCGGCGAACTCGACGATGACGTCACACGTCTTTTCAGGCTGGACCACTTCAAAATCGACGGGCTCCTGCTTCATGTTAAATACACGCACAGCTGGTTCAGTGATGACATCAGCAGTCATCTGACCACCGTTGATGACACTGCGATACGCACCGTTGATCACCTTCTCGGAGAGTTGCTTACCGAACCACTCGACACAGTTATCATGCGCGGCAGAAAGGTTCTGGGATTCGATGGCAGTGATCTTCGACATGTTCAGGTCGGAATTGATGTCAAACACCATCTCGCCTGAGACTTCGGAAATCGTGACAGCATTCAACTGAACGAGGCACTTCTGCTTTTCGTCGTTGGAAGCCTTCACGAAATAAAGACCATCGTCACCTTTGGATGGGGTGTTATAGAACATTATGCTTACTTTATGTCTCACTTCTTTAAACCAATAAAAGGTATAGCGGCGGCGTCGTTCAGAACCTTTTTTGTTATCCAATTGTCGCGACCAGCTTTATACCCATATAATGTCGCGGCCACGTTGATATTTTTAGGTAACTGTTTCGCCTGAGTAGGTCTTAATGGAAATTCGTTTTTAACGTATGCGTTATTAGTCACATTTTTCCATTTCATATTTTTAAGATTGAAACGTTGGTTCCCATGTGATTTCTCAAACCCATTCACATTCATCTTATTCGTGACAGGTTTTAGACCGTGCACGATTTGTTTGGACAGACGATCTTTCGAAGGTTCTGTCGTGAATCGCTTGTATTTACGAGGATCTACTCGCTTCGCCTTTTTAATGTTTACATCCCTGTGTTTTTTTACAGGTTTAGGTTTATCAAGACTTAATTTGGAACGAATCTTTTTGAACACTGTGTCCATCGAATCCGAAGCCGTCACTCGTTTATCGAAAAGCTTGCCGAGTCTCACGAGACGAAGACGATCTTTGATTTTCTTCTCCGGCCTGAGTTTCAACTTTTGCATCAGGTAAATGTCTTCAACCAAAAATTCTTTACTCGCGATATAAATCTTTTGGTTATTTGTCATTTTCCCGGAAACTGGATTTCTATACACGATACCTTTCCGTTTCGTATCCGCGACTTCGTAGCCGAACTCGTTGGGGCGCATGAATGGAATGTCTAATATACCACCAAGTGTACTCTCCTGGATACGACCCGTCTCAGGTGAAAAGTAACGTATGTTCAAGTCCAATGCGAACAATTCGACATCGATGAAGATATCACTCTTGGAGGGTTTATCCGTCGAACCACTCTTTTTCTTTTTTATGAGTGTGTATCTCCTGGTGACATACGGCCCACTTTTACTAAATCCAATGCCCAAGAATTTAAAAAGCTTGGTATGTTTGGCTTGGAATGATGCGATTCGATTCTTGATTCGTGTGTTCAGATTCTTCGCATGTTTACCGAGTGCGTCCCAGAGTAGTAGTTTGAGGGCTTGAAGTTTTCCAAAATACTTTGTATCTGTCTTCATGAATGGGACAAACTTCGCGTCGATGTCTGTGGTGACGATACGATCTTTGAAATCTACGTACAAGTTAAACGCTTCACCGCCACTCACGATGAGGTCACCCGACGATTTCAGGGATTGAGTGAGTTCTCCGATCGTATCAAGTATTATATCACGAATGGAATCCGTTACCACGACATAGATCATTTTTTCCAGGGACTTGTCGGAAAATTTGTCATGAAGACGCTGTCTGAATTTTCCGAGATCACGCTGTTCGTTCCTGTCGAAATATTTCTTCAATTTCACATCTTTGAAAAATAAATTTTCATTCATGAATCTGTCGATGGCAACTTTCGAATAACTTTTTTCATCCATTAATATATCGTGATATAATAATATGGTCTGCAACGTGATAGACGAATGCAGGTGCTACGCATACGAAGATGACAAGAAACAATTCTGTGGGGTGCGTCGAGGTCCACACGTTCTTCCATGTCCACCAGATTGTTGTGCTGGTGGGTGTTCGGGTAAAATCCCGTTTCGAATCATCCCACGTCCCAAACCACCCAAGCATGTGACGAGTTTCCGGGACATGGACATGAAAGTCTTACTGTTTTTCACGATCATTTTAGGTTGTATTTTCCTCCTTCTACTCTGACTTAAAGATTACCGAGCTAAGTAAGATATAATGTCTCTCGAAACTATTCAAACCGAAATCGCTGCTCTCCGCTCCGAAGTCAAGTCTCTCGTGAAGCTCGTCCGCAAGGTTAAGAACTTCCAGGAGGATCCCGATGGTGAAAAGGCTAAGAAGCGCGCCGAGAACAACGGCTTCAACCGCAAACAGGAAATCACACCTAAGTTGCGCGAGTTTCTCAGCCTTCCCGAAGGCGAGCTCATCTCCCGCTCCGAGGTCACCAAGTTCGTGAACAAGTACATCATCGACAACGGTCTTAAGCATCCCGAGAACGGTCGCCAGATTGTCCTCGACGATAAGCTTCGTGCCCTTCTCGCGCCTCCCGCGGATGTCGTCGTGACGTACCTTAACCTCCAGAAGTACCTTTCTCCTCACTACGTGAAGAAGGCTTAAAAAAATAAAACACATACATAACAAGATGGTGACTTTTCTGACGAAAGAAAAGGCCGAGTCACTTATTGGTACAAAAATAAAACAGCTTGATTTGTACCAAAAAGCTTTTACTCATAAATCTGCTCTCAAGGAGTATGAACAATTTACAGAGTCGTTTGAAACCCTAGAATTTATTGGTGATTCTGTACTTGGATTTGTCATCACTAAATTCCTATTTGATAAATATGAAAGTCGTCAAGAGGGTTTCCTCACGAAAGCTCGTACAAAACTCGTTCGCGGTGAGACCCTCGCTAAAATCGCGTTAAAGCTGGGTCTCGAGAAGCTCGTCATCATGGATGAAAAGGGGATGCGTAACGGGTGGAATAACAATCCGAAAATTCTGGAAGATGTGTTCGAGGCGCTCATAGGTGCGATCTATATGGATATCGGTCTTTTACATGCGAAAGAGTTTGTGCTCCGGATCTACCAAGATCCTACCATGGTCGATTTGAATCTTATCATGATTGACGATAACTTCAAGGATCATCTCATGCGCTATTGCCAACTTAACAATTTTCAGCTTCCGGAATATCGCGTTTCGGCCCATTACGAAGGCTTGTTTTACATAGACATATACGTGAATGGACAATTCATGAGTCGGGGATCGGCGAAAAGTAAGAAACAAGCCGAACAAAATGCAGCTAAGTCATTCTTCGATCAGCTTAAAAAGTACAATGCACAGTAAATTAACATGCACCCGAATGTAAAGGCTCTCATCGAACGGGAATATGCGGCACAGAAATCCGAGGAGTGGCTCGCGCTCCGTGGAAACATGTTGACCGCCTCAGACGCTGCGACGGCTATAGGTGTGAACAAATACGAAACACCCGATGGATTACTCCTTAAAAAGTGTGGTCTCGGTGAGAAGTTTACCGGGAACGCTGCGACTCGTCACGGCGAGAAGTATGAAGACGAAGCTCGCATTCTCTATGAACAGCGTCACGGAGAGGTTGTGCACGAGATTGGTCTCTGTCCCCATCCCGAACACTCGTGGCTCGGTGGAAGTCCTGACGGCGTTTCCGAATCCGGAAAGCTCGTCGAGATTAAGTGTCCTCCTCAACGCGCCATCATTCCCGGTGTCGTGCCGGAACACTATATGCCACAATTGCAATTATGTATGGAGATTCTCGACCTAGAAGAGGCGGACTTCATTCAGTATAAGCCAGCTGAAACCAATTGGCCGAAACCAGAGGAGTTTGACGTTACCAACGTGAAGAGGGATCGCGAATGGTTCAAGAAGTACCTCCCCGTCATGAAAGAGTTTTGGGACAAAGTTCTCTATTACCGAGAACACATTGATGAACTCCCTAAACCCAAAGAAAAGGTGAAGAGACCTCGTAAGAAGAAGGATACCGAACCGGTCGTATGTGAAGTTCAGGTACTTCCCGACGAGGATGTATATGTGGAAGATTGAAACCTAAGTGAACCATCTACACGAGAAAAACATCTCTAAAAATGAAGATTGAAGGTCTCAATGGACGTCTTTTCGCACCGTACCAACACGACGGTGTGAAGTGGATGCTCGGTATGGAACACCAGGCATCGGGACCCAAAGGCGGATTCTTATGTGACGAAATGGGTCTGGGTAAGACCGTACAACTTGTGGCGACCATGCTCGGGAACCCCAAGCCTCGTACACTCATCATCGTACCCAAATCTATTATCACTCAGTGGTCAGAAGAAATTTCTAAGTTTGCACCCGGTTTGCGAGTTGCCGTGTTCGATGGCCCTGACCGAGTTCTGGACAAAACGGCTGACGTGACACTCGCACCGTATACCCTTCTTGTGACGAAGGAGGGGACGACACCTCTTCACATGGTCCAGTGGGATCGCGTCATTCTCGACGAAGCTCATGAGATTCGAAACAAGGGTTCGAAACTGTTCAAGAGTGTATGTCGTCTCCGGACCCAAATTAAGTGGTTGGTCACGGGTACACCCGTGTTCAATTCGATGCAAGATTTCGTTTCCCTGTGTACCTTTTTGGGAATTCCCAAAAACTTTGTTCAAGGTCGAACGAAGGAAATCAAGGACATCTACATTCTTCGAAGAACCAAGGATGATTTGGCCGAACGTCTTCGACTGCCTCCGTGCTACTTTGAGAATGTGGAACTTGACATGTTTCCCGAAGAAAGGGCACTCTATGAGTGTGTTTTTAACGAGGCGCAGGATACGATCAAGGATGCGTTCAAGAATGCGGTGAGTCTCAACGCCAAGAACATGGTCATCTTGGAGTGTCTTCTTCGTGCCAGGCAGTGTATGATCTGGCCCCAGATGTATCTCAACGGTGTCGCGGTTAAAAACGAGACTGTGCCGACGAGATGGACGGGGCGATCGAACAAGATGGAGACACTGTTCAGGATGATTCAGGAACACCCCGATGAGAAGTCCTTGATTTTTTGTCAGTTCAGGGGTGAGATGAATTACATTCAGCGTCAGTTGAAGTGTCCGGTCTTCAGGATCGATGGTTCAGTCCCGAAGGAGGAACGTGTCAAGCAAATCGAAGGTTTCAAGAAGGTGCCTGGAGGTGCGGTTTTCATCATCCAGATCAAGAGTGGGGGTCAGGGTCTCAACCTCCAAGAGGCGACCCGGGTATATATCACCGGACCCTCGTGGAATCCCGCGACCGAACTCCAGGCGATCGGTCGGAGTCATCGAACGGGGCAGACACAGACGGTCAATGTGAAAAAGTTGATCTACAAAGAGTGTGACCGTTTCGTGAGTGTGGAGGAAGAGATGATGGCACTCCAAGGTCACAAGTCGATCGTGTGTTCGGAAGTTCTCAACGACGATCGCGTAAAGACACAAATCCCCGTCAATCGTACATCGGACAGGATTTCAATTCTCGACATTAAGAAAATTTTCCGCGCATAAGGTAAAAATGACTGTTGGATCTCGTGCTGAAGTGTTTCACGGTAACGCGGACAAGACCCCCGGTGGTCTCTCGAAGAAGGACTTGATCATGAAGGATGGTCGTATCGTGTCCAAGGCAGCGTCCAAGGCGGCGCTCAAGCGTATGAAGAAGGAAGGTAAGAAGGCGATGGTGAAGGTGTTCAAGCCCAAGAAGACTGGGTTCAAGCTCCAGCCCAAGGTTGGTACCGTGGAGTACGAGAAGAAGATTGCTAAGATGCAGTAAAATTTTGTAACTATAGAGTAAGAATGTCTCTCAAGCGCTGGGAAGACTCAGTGAAAATTGCCAAAATCAAACTAGGAATAGACCCGAAGGAATTTACCAGGATTCAAGGTAAATTACTCAAGGAAGCTCAGAGGATATATCGTATCTTGATGATGAATAAAAATATTGACAAAAAGTAATAATGGCTTCGACCAACCAGAACCAGGTGCCAAACAACCTCGCGCGTAATCCCAATGTTGCTCCCGGAAACAACGCTCGTGGAAACAACAACGCTCGTGGAAACAACAATGCTCCCGGGAACAACGCTCGTGGAAACAACAACGCTCGTCGTAACAACGGGAACTCTAACATGGCCCGGGCGCGTGGCAAATCTCTCGCTGAACAGGCACAGTCTCAAGGGTATGCGATGGCTCAGAAGGCGCACGAACAGGCACTCGCGATGGTGCAACAGGCACAGCTCCAGGCTTTGGAAAAGGCGAAACAGGTTGCCATCGCGAGGGGTCTCCAGTTTAACGCGAATGTTCCCACGAATTACCTAGACACACAGGGGCGTCGTATCATGCAAGGTGCTAACGGTGGTACGTACGTAAACACTGCGAGTGGTCGCAATTATAAGCCGACACCCGCGTTTTTGAACCAGATGGGTACGAACGTCGTGTCCCAAGTCGGTGGGAACCAACCCAACGTACCAAAATAAAAGTATAACTGTATAATAAAACAACATGGCGTTCGCCGCTCTAGCGAAAAGTGCACTCAAGTCTGCCGCCAAGTCTGCGGCCGCGGAAGCGAAAGGTATGGCGAAGAATCTCGCGAAGGAAGCCGCCGGCGAGCTCAAGGCGGCCGCGAAGGCCAAGTCCCAGCAGATGACCCAGAATGCGATCAAATTTGGAACGGCGAAGCTGAACCAGGCTCAGACGCGCGTTGCAAACAAGATGGGTGCGATGGCGGTTGGTGTGCAGGCTGGTGCCCCTGTGATGGTGGGTCCCCGTGGTGGTAACTTCCGCCTCAACAGCAGGGGGCAGCGTCTTCCTATGCTTCCTGTTCGTTAGGTAAGACAAACTGAAACCCCTTTAGATTTTGGGGTTCGTAAACCACAAGTTGATATAATTTCCAAGTACATCCAAACATCCTATTCAAGAAATACACGCTATTGAGTTCAACAATGGCATGCCCAGAATTCCTTGCATAGAGACCGTTTGTAACCTCATCCCTAATGGGATTCTTGTCAGAATTGTAAACCGTAGCTTTGATGTTATCTTCCATATCCGTGTCAACCTTTACCCGAAATTTCGGTTCACGGTCACCGGACATTTTAACGTTTGAATTAAACATGGGTTCGAGTTCTTCCTTGGTCATTGGTTTACCAAAAATAGACGCACTCTGTTCAATGACAGAGTCCATGACCATATCTTCAATTTTTCGTATAGACTCATAAAACTTCTTCATGTAGCTCCCATCTTCATCGTAGCCCTTGATGGCAAAGTCGATGTTGTACTTTGTCTGTCCAACTTCGGGTGTGAATCCTGAAACTCCAAATGGCATGTACATGCGCGGGAACTGCATGCGAAAGGGTGTCCCCTGTTTTGTGCTGATGACGATCTTTCGGTTATTGTATTCATTGAGTTGGATATTTTCAACAGCTTTGTCCATGAGTTTCTGAGTATGTAACACGTAAAAACTTTAAGCCGAGCACGCCACACACTCTGGTTCTAAACTAAACTGGATTGGTCGAGCTTTCGCTTTAGATCGGAGGTAGTACATCCCCGTTTTCAGTCCAGCCTTCCATGCGTACATGTGCATTGAAGACAACTTAGACATCGTCGGACTTTCCATGAACAGGTTCATAGATTGAGATTGATCAATAAATTGACCCCTGTCCGCTGCCATGTCGATAATGCACTTTTGGCTAATTTCCCAGACAGTCTTGTAAAGATTCTTAATATCATCTGGTATATCCACAATATTTTGTACAGAACCACCCGCCTTGACCATGAGATCCTTCATTTCCTTTGACCACAGACCACGTTTTTTGAGATCGTTTACGAGATGGTTATTCACCACCACGAATTCACCGGCGAGTGTGCGTCGGAGGTAGATGTTCGTCGTGTACGGCTCGAAACATTCGTTATTACCCAAGATCTGAGCCGTGGAAGCAGTGGGCATGGGAGCCATGAGGAGACTGTTTCGAAGTCCCTTGGTTTTGACACGCTCACGCATCGCGTCCCAATCATATCGTCCACTGAACTTGGTCTCACCCTCCCACATGTCCGGCTGAAGAATACCCTGAGACGCGGGAGACCCTTCGAAACTCTCATACGACCCCTCGACTTCAGCGAGTTCGGACGACGCCTCGAGGGCCGCGTGGTACATCGTCTCGAAGATGTGGGCGTTCATGAGACGAGACTCTTCACAGTCGAAGGGGAGACCACAAAGAATAAACACATCGGCGAGACCCTGAACACCGAGACCGATGGGACGGTGTTTCATGTTCGATCGACGGGCAGTTTCGACCGGGTAGAAATTACGGTCGATGACACGGTTCAGGTTCTTCGTGACAGTTTTGGTGACTTCATGAAGCTTCTCGTAGTCGAACGTCTTCGTCTCTTTGTTCACGTACTTGGGAAGGGCGATGGACGCGAGATTACACACGGATGTCTCATCCTTGTCGGTATACTCCAAAATTTCAGTACACAAGTTGGAACTCTTGATGACCCCCAAGTTTTTCTGGTTACTCTTGGCGTTACACGCATCCTTGTACAACATGTATGGTGTTCCAGTCTCCGTTTGACTCTTCAGAATCGCCTTCCACACGTCGGCGGCGGGAATGGTCGCGTTGGCGAGACCCTCCTCTTCGTACTTGGTGTAAAGTTCCTCAAAATCTTTACCGTAACAATCGGAGAGACCCTTAGCCTTGTCCGGGCAAAAGAGAGACCAGTTACCACCTTCTTCGACACGCTTCATGAAAAGATCGGGGATCCACATAGCCGAGAAGAGATCGCGACACCTCGCTTCTTCATCACCTTGGTTCAGGCGCAACTCCAAAAACTCCATGATATCCGAGTGCCATGGTTCTAGATAGACGGCGATCGAACCCTTACGGCGACCCGCCTGATTCACGTACCGGGCGGTCGCGTTGAAGACCCGAAGCATCGGAATGATACCATCAGACTGACCGTTTGTACCCCGAATACGAGACTTGTTACCACGGATGTTATGAATGTGCATACCGATACCACCCGCCCACTTGGAAATTTGGGCACACTCAGTCAGGGTTCCGTAAATGCCATCGATGGAATCATCCTTACCCGCGATGAGGAAACACGAGGACATTTGGGGTCGAGGTGTACCGGCGTTGAAGAGAGTCGGGGTCGCGTGAATGAAAAACCCTTGTGACATTTTGTCATAGGTTTCCAGAACCGCCGGGATATCCTTCCCGTGAATACCGATCGCGACGCGCATGAACATGTACTGCGGTGTCTCGATGAGTTTACCGTCGACACGCTGGAGGTAACTCTTCTCGAGCGTCTTGAGACCAAAGTAGCCGAATTCAAAGTCGCGGTCCGTCTTGATGTGCTCCTTGACTTGTTGCGCGACTTCGACAACTTCATCTGTGATCACATCAGCTTTTTGGAGTTTACGCATCGCGAGGTGAAAGTTGTTGGGGCACACCTTCTGGATGTTACTCGCCACGATTCGGGTAGCGAGAATTTCATAGTCGGGGTCGGACGTGATCATACCGACACAGATTTCGGCTGAAAGAGTGTCGATTTCTTGGGTCGTGATGTTATCGTACATCGACGAAAAAACCTGTTGTGCAACCTTCGAAGAATCACATTTATCGGAGAGTCCGTATGTTAAGTTCTTGATCCTATTGGTGACATTGTCAAATTTCATATCCTCAATACGACCTGAGCGTTTAATGACCCTCATATATCTACACTTCCCGTTTTATTTTTAACTTACTTCTTGCAGGTCAAGTCGGCACTCCGGACAGTGGCGGTTCCGAGCGTCTCCATGCGACGATCGGGTTGGAGAAGATAGGTGTTCACGTAGAAGGGACCCTCTTCACCCGCCTTCGCCACGGGGGCGTAAGATCCGATGAAACAGGAGGGTGCACTACAAGCGATCGTGTCTACTGAGTTTGGACCCTTGGCATACGCCTTGTCAAAATCGACGTAGTTCAGCATTTACTATTGACACACAATTTTTTTCGGGATGTATATTAAATGAGTAATCTCCACCTGAATTCTGTCAAGCAGTGTGAGACTCCATTGAATACACTCTTTTTTTCCGAGTTCAACAAAAATCTTCTTCAGCGTGGAATTCGTCAGGCGTTTAAGGATCGTACTGGGATATCCATCGATTACCAAAACCCTGACGATCTTTACGGAATCATGCGGGTCGTGTTCATCAACAACTCTGGTGATCATCACAAAGAAGTGAACAAACAAGTCAAAGCTATGAATGCTCGTGTCATCGACACTGCCCTGTCGCAGATCCAAACAGGGGTATCTCAATACATCGCGTACGTGAGTGATATCGATACCACACGAACGCTCCTCGATCAACCTGTAAACACGAGTACTGTAGGTAAGAAAATACCCTACAACAACAAGATCGGACTCAACTGACTTAAAGTTAGAAATCCCCAATGAAGTAAGTATGAGCTTGAATTATTACAAGGCTGAGACGGAGCGAGTATGTAAATCTAAGGGATGGGACCGAGCACCCATCGATACTGTATGGCTCCTCCTTTCCGAGGAAGTTGGTGAACTCGCATCAGCCATTCGACAGTACAAGAAGATGTACAAGAAGACGAACTTGAAGAAGGAACGAGGTACGGATGTCATGATGGAGATGGGAGATGTCTTCAGTTATCTTTTCCAGTTGGCACACATGCTAAACGTAGATCTCGATCAGATGTGGGAAGAACACCGGTTCAAAATGAACGACAAAAAATATAATCTGAAGTAGTAGTAACAGCTATGAGTAAGTTTATGCTCAGCGATGAGGATGCCATTAACGATGTGAATCCATTTGTCACACATGATTTCTCACTTCCAGGAAGTGTGCGACAGAGTGGAGGGTTTGATAATTTTTCCAATGTATCCGGGAGTGAAGGTCTGAGTGAACCCAGTGAAAGTGTTTACTGTAGCATCGGGTCATGTGAAACACAAACTGCACCTACTCTCGCGTTCGGTGCGATTCACCCTCGAAGGAACATAGATACCGGGTTCGTGTGTGATACACCCGAAAAGATGAAGGTTGGTGTCGCGAAACAAACCCGAGTTCCGTACTTTGGTATTTTCTTGATTGCTCTTTTTATAATTCTTGCTCTATCGTTTGTACGACGGTGAGGAAGTACTCCAAACGATCTAATTTGAGACACTCTTCAATGCACTGACGCACGTGTTTCTTACAGAACTTTATGATACACTCTCTCTGCCAAGCACTTTTCATATTAATAATGGGTGGCTGGAAGCTGGGATCTAGAATTTTTGTCGCGTGTGCGAGACGAACGTATACGTTTATGTCACGCTTGTAATAGAGGAGTGAGTCAAGTGCGAGTTCAGCCATTCGCTGTCTAACCTCCAACGTCTTTTCGACCATGATGTCCAAAAACTTGATGTACGGGATAGTATTCTTCTTGGCTTCGAAGAGTTGCCAATCCGCGAGAGGTTCGGTATTCATGTAATCCGTGTACGTCTCGTATCCCTTTCCGCGGACATACGAATCATACACAATTTCCACGTAAGTGAGATCGGAATCTATGTCATGTACAACTTTCGCAGACTTAAAGAAGGAACTCATATACTGACATAAAGAATATATTCTTTAAACACCTAAGTAGTTAAACGAGCATCTGCTAATTTATGAACAAATGTACTCGACGATCGCAAACAATTCATTTTCCTATCTCCTCACGATAGATGAGTTTAGGAATGCTTTCCCAGAAGACTTCAAGCCCTCGTGGATAAAGATCACGACGATTACGATGGTGTCAAACTTTATCCAAAACATCGACATCAAGCGTCTCCGTGCCGTGTTTGAAGATGTCGGGACGTACAGGATGAAGCGTTCCGGTACAACGACGGAGGGTTTTGAATGGAAGTTGAAGCCGACGACGTTTTACAATCAAGTGACACTGACCTACCACGACTCGTACAGTACCAAGTCTGTCAAAGTGTTCCCCAACGGCTCCATTCAGGTCGCCGGATGTTGTGATCTCTTTGACTGCAAGCGCATCATCACGCAGTTGATTCACATTTTCAAAGTCTTTTTGGATTTGAAAATCGAAGTTTCTAGTGATTCTTTCAGGGTTGTCATGATTAACTCGAATTTCAGTCTCAATTACAACATCAACCTGATGAAAGTGTCCGATTGGTTTGAAAGGTACAATGACATTTTCAAAGTATCGTTTGAGCCCGACAGGTATTCTGCTGTGAAGATAAAGTTTAAGCCAGCCCATGAGATGAAGGAGATTACATGCAGTATCTTCAGTACCGGTAAAATCATCATCACTGGCGCAGAAACACTCAAGGAAATTGCCTTTGCATACAACATTATCAATCAACACATCAACGAAAATCCTGAGATTCGAGTGTCTCGCACAGAGGATACAGATGTGTTTGATATTTTCCTAGGGTACAAATGTGACCCATTCGTGAAACATCTGAAGAGTAAGGGTTTTGAATCGTGGATGAAGACGATTACGAATAGACAAATTAATTTCTAACTTTATAGTAATCAAAATGTCTCAACGACTTGGAATGGCCGATGGACGCTGTTTCACGATCAATACGTCAGCCCAACTGCTGAACAACTATGTCATGAAGAAGAATGACATCACCTTCGAAGACAATTATTCGTACCGCCAGCTTCTCCAGAAGCAGGGTCCCGAGCTCCTCTCGAAGATTCAAGATGAGCAGGGTAAGGGTAAGTGCAACTCGTGTGATAAGCCCCTCATCGACGCGTCGGGTATCTACTAACTGAGCTAAATCACGATAAAAACTTTAATACCATACTCTAGAATGTCCACATGTTCTATATGTCTAAATGAAGTCAGGTCGACGAGGACTAACCCTCCGATTCGCTGCGGACATATATTTCATACCCACTGTCTAGAGCTGTGGAAATCCCAAGGTAAGAACACATGCCCCACGTGTAGGAGAGTGTTTGATGTTTCTCAATTTAAAGTAGATGTTACGATTCATAATAATTACACACAAGTATCTAATGTCGTCTCACTAAACGAAGATTCTATCCTAGACGTACTAGACCTGTTCGATATATCATTCGAAGCAGAAAACGCACTCGACCTGAACAGTATTCTCTCAGACCTTGGGATAACCCTTGCCGACTTTGATGCCGCTATCCTTGACACAGAATGAACTACAATACTTATCATAGTTTAACTCGTTATACTTTCTCGAAGCTGTTCGAGGATCCTTAATCACTTTACCATTCGCATCACCTAACAGGGGCCCAGTCGCCCAACCACGTTTATGACTAAACACATTCGCTTTGAATGTGATACGTTGCCCAACCTTAAATGGACCACCCTTCTTGACTCTTGACTCGGGAATCTTGAAAAACGTGGCGACGGACTTGATCGTATCACCGGGTTTGATCTTATACTCGACGACACCGTGTTGTTTGTAAAAGTGAAAATCACCTTGTCGAATATAATTTGTGGGTCTACCAGATGACACGAACATCATGATTTTGTAGTACCCCTTCTTACATTTTTTGTCACCGTCAATTTTGTACACATTTTTAGGGTTATCAGAAATAACGCGCTTGGGTAATCCATCACACGAGGTGTAATTGTGTCTGACGTTAGACATACCAGACCGATCACCGGGTATGGACTTTTGCCAACGATACGCTTCGTAGTCTCCGACTGCGTACGCGTAGCAGTTGTTGTTGGGGATACCTTTGTTTGATCCCCAGCGTCGGTTGGTAAATTTACTTTCAGATCCACTTAACGGAAGGTCTTTCGACTTCGGTTTAGGTTTCGGCTTTGGCATCTATAATCTACCTAGAAAAAAAATATCAGCATGTAATAAATGTTCAACAACCTCATCAAGTCCGAAAACAAGGATGATGTCTTGAAGCAGCTCCTCGTGTTCGTGCTGTCGATTCTCATCAGCACCTTCATCCTCCGCCTCGTGTGGAACTCTTCGCTCGTGAAGCACATCACCGTGCTCAAGCCCATCAACTCGATGCTCGACGCGTTCATCCTCTCCATTTCCATCAGGGTGATCGCCGGTCTTGACCGTTAAATTTTACGCACATATGTTCAGTTACTCGTTCCATTTATAAACATTTATCCATGTATTATAAATGTCATCCACTGTATTCAACATCGGAAACAAGAAGGTCACGCTCAAATACACCAGGAAAATGCCCCGTGGTGAAGTTGAACGGATGAAATCATTCGTCACTAAGAGTGGTGAGAAACTCGTCAAGACTTCAAAGTTTAAGATACTCTCTGAAGTTGACGAAGGTACGAAGAGGGTTTTTAAGGTTGACAAATCTTCTTTTTGAGCATATTACGTTCCTCATTTGATAGGCCGTTCACGTAGTTGTTTATCTTTTTGGTTCCTCCAACAAACTTCATGGCGTTCCTTACGTTTTGAGGTGTCCTCTTTTCCCTCTCAGCCTTGTTCTTAGCCAAAGCCCTATCGTATGCAAACTTTCTGACAAATTCACGCTTCTTACCCTTTGCATCGACGAAAGAGAACTTCTCCTTGAGACGAACGGGTGTGGGTGTCTTACCCTTGGTAGCCTTAATTTCCTTGACTCTGGCATTTAGCTTATTCGCAGCCTTCTTCCTCCCACTTTCAATCTTCGCTGCATATTCCATCATATTGGAAGGGGACATCACCCCGTAGGGTGCGTTAGCCTTTGGGGTTGGACTGGCTGTTTGAATCTCGGGGACTGGGTTGGGGCGCACAACACCAGGTCTCCTTCGGGGTGCCGGTTTGGCTCTGGGCTTAGCAAGTACAGCTGCAGCCCTCTTAATCGCACTGTTCATCTTCTTCTTCCTTTCCGTGGTTGAGAGTTTGGGGCTGGGAGTCTTAGCCTTGGCCTTAGGTGTCTTGAGCTTAGGAGGAGTCTTAGCCTTGGGAAGCATTTTGAGAGCCTCTGAGAGAGTCTTTGGTCTATTCGGTGATTTCTCACCAGTTAAGAATGGGTGTGTCAAAATAGTCTTGAAGGTGGGAAGGTTTGCTCGGAGGGCGACGTGGTAATCTGAGAGTAGATATCCCTGGCTGGTAAATTTTCCGTTATACTCGAGGAACTCTTTATTTGGTATGAGTTCTTCGATGAAATTTTTAATAGCTCGCTCCTTAGCATTTCCTGGCTGTCTCACCTTAACATAAATGATATACAAGAACCTATGAATATCATAGTAAATCGTACCTGGACCTATTCCATGTCCGTATATACCCGCGTGTTCGTATCCACCATCACTCGTTTCCGGGTTTGGCATACGTTTGGACCAGTAAGATAAACCAAAATCAATGATAGTCGCTTCCACACCAGCGTTTGTACGCTTATACTTTTTGATATCTGGTGAACCGAGACGACTCCTAAAAGATCCACCTGGGTCGTTTCGAATTACTTTACGACCGAGGTCAACGTCCCATGTGTATTGGGTCTTGAGAGCATTTGGATTAACCATCACATTACCTCCATGTAAATCGCGGTGACGGAAGTCTGGAAATTTTTGGTTAATTCGGTAGAGATTATCAAAAACCTGTATAATTACAGACTTCATCGCATCAAGAGATGGTTTAGTTTTCCACCACGAATTAAACGACATACCATTAAGAAGTTCCATATAAAGAATATCCTTGGGTTTGGTACGTTCTTTTGGTTGGACCAACGTACCATTCTTTTTACGCACCTTTTTAGGTGTTTTATCTTGGATGGGGCACTTCTTAAAGAGGTACATCTCAGGAACCGCAAACTCCTTCAATTTTTCGGCAACCTTGAATTCAAACTCAAAGGCACCATCAGTACTTTCCGATGTATCTATCTCTTTGTACGCGACATACCGACGACCGTTATCATTAATACTTCCACGGTATGTCTTACCAAAAGCACCTTCACTCAGTGGCTTACCCTTACCAGTGCGAAGGGTTGGTGAGTTGTAACTGGGAACCTTCAAGAAGTGTTCTGGGATACAAGCCCTCTCACCTTTGAGTAACTTTTTGAGATTACTCTCAATGTTCTTATTAGACATACTTACTTGTTGTTAAGAAGTTATTTTCAACTTAACAAGAAGGGGGGGAGACGAGTCCATAGGACTCGGAACTTGGATTTTTTACTGATCGTCAACCTCCTCATCTTCAATCTCGTCAACCTCCTCCTCTTCCTCATCAGGGAGGTTGAGACCCTGGAAGGCGAAGGAGGGAAGCTTGGCGGATTGCTCGAAGAGAGCCTGTTGGAGACGAATGGTCACACCGAACTTGTTGTCGATGAACCAAATCTGGTTGAGATCGATAATGGCCATCGCCTTCTGACCCTTCTCGATGCTATCAAGAGTGACCATCTGCTTGCTCATGTTGTAGCACTCGGGAACGAAGGAACCGTCAGACTTGGTCAGGATCTTAAGCTTCATGGTAGAGGGGTACTGCTCCTTACCGGGGCGAACGATGGGCTTGTAGAGGGCCTCCTTGAGTACGGCGACGTTGAACTCCTTGCCGAGCCACTCCTTAGAGTTGGCCGCGACGGTGTTGACAATCTTCTCGTCGAGCTCCTTGAGCTTGTCGTGAAGCGCCATGGCATCCGCGTTATCGGGATCGAAAGAGAGGTCGAGAGAGTACGAGGTACGTCCGGTCGCCTCATCAGTGTAGGCACTCAGACCGTAAGGAGAGCGTAGGAAAGGAAGCTGCACGTAGAGCTTTTTGTTGTCGCCCGCGTTGAGGTAGACGGCCTTGCCGCCATTCTTGTTCTTGCGAAGTTTCGAAAACTGCACGTTGGCAGGGGAGAAATCGGAGGATTGCTGGATAGTGAGAGACATTGTTGGTTGGTTATATCTTTACTAGGTGGCTCGACTTTAAGTAAGTTTTTTTGTTGACATATATCATAAGAAAACATGGGTCTCTTTAAGGACTGTGGATGTGGATGTAACGGTAAGAAGCAAGAAGAGAAATTCATCATCTCGATCATTTCGGCGTTGACATTTTACGTGATCGCCAACCCAATGACCTTCCGGTTCGTCAGGGGACTCTTAGGATCGCGCATCGCGTCTCCTAACGGTTGTCCTACCGCGTTTGGATTGGTCATTCACGCGATTGTCTTCATGTTCATCGTGTGGGGCATGATGAACATAAAGAAGGATACACCTTCGTGTTCTAACGCGACAAAGAAGGTGAAGAAGGGTACCAAGACGGTCGTGCCCATGGCGGAAGCTCCTGATCCCGAGCCTGGGTTTAAGGAGGACAAGATACCTGAAAAGGTGGACACGGGTAAGGTTCTCGAACCATTTGAGATTGGTGTCGATGGCGGCCTCTTCAATTAAAACTCTTCGTCGAACGCGATATTTTCGGAATCGTCGTCTAGTTTTCCATAATCACCTACACGTTTCTCGAAAAAGTTTGTCTTTCCATCCAGTGAAATATTCTCCATGAAATCGAAAGGATTTTTGGAGTTCCAAATGGGAGGCTGTCCAATCTGTTTCAAGAGACGATCGGAGACGTACTCGATGTACTCAGACATTTTATCCGAATTCATACCGATGAGATTACACGGGAGTGCATCGATGATGAACCCCTTTTCAATTTCAACCGCTTCTTTGACGATCGAATGGATGACTTCTGTCGAAGGTTTGTTACGAAGAAGTTTGAAGAGTTCAACGGCAAACTCTTGGTGTAGCCCTTCATCTCGAGAGATGAGCTCATTACTAAAACAGAGACCGGGCATGAGTCCTCTTTTCTTAAGCCAAAAGATGGCACAAAAACTTCCAGAAAAGAAGATACCTTCGACACAGGCGAAGGCGAAAAGACGTTCAGCGAACGGACGGCTCTTGTCAAACCATTTCATGGCCCACTGAGCTTTGTTTTGGATGCAAGGAATCGTCTGGATAGCCTCGAAGAGTTGTTTCTTTTCGGACGAATCTTTGATGTATTTATCGATGAGTTTGGAATAGGTCTCACCATGAACCATCTCATTGTGAGACTGATACGCATAGAACGAACGAGCTTCAGAGATTTGCACCTCATCGGCAAAGTTGTTGTTGATGTTTTCAAAAACGATACCATCGGAACCAGCAAAAAATGCGAGAATGTATTTGATGAATTTTTGTTCATTGTCATTTAGGGTTTTCCAGTCTTCTAAATCTTTCGAAAAATCCACCTCCTCGGCAGTCCAGTTGGACATCTGAGCCTTCTTATAAAGCTCCCAGAGATGGGGATATTTCAGGGGAAAGACTGTAAACCGGTTCAACGTGGGAGCGAGGATGGGTTCATATTCTTCTTCTATGTAATCCTGAAAATCAAAGTATGTTCCGACAAGACGGTCGTCAATACATATTTGAGGATAGGTTGTCGCGGATCCACCACATATTTTTTTGAGTTCCTCTTTGTCGACCATGACCTTCTCATAGTCGAGTCCCTCTGTCTCACAAAGAGTGACGGCGTGGTCGCAATACTGACATCCTTCCTTTGAATAAATAAAAACTTTCATCTGTGATATTATCGCTGATTATTTTTTGTGAGAAAACTCTAAGCATGATTGTGCCTTCTGAAATAAATCAGGATGATATAGTAAAAGTTTTAGTAAACGAAGATGGTATCGAAGATGAGATGTATGCCGTCGTCGCAATGAATACAGGTCGAACACTGGGTCTCCATTACCTAAGTCCTACCGATTCTATATACAAATCCGCCTGTGTATACAAACTCGACAAGAGTGAAATGAGTCCCGCACCGTACGATAGTCTCATGGAACATTATCCCACCGGAACGACGTTCGAGGATCTCGAGATGAAGCGCGTAGACGCAGACATGTATTCCATGTACTCTGAAATTGACATAGAAGATAGTGACAGTGATGTACACGAGATGCCACTCGAGAGTGATACCGACTCCGAAATGGCGGATTTCGTCGTTCCCGACTCGGAAGTGGAAGGTCAGAACATCATGCCACCGGATTATGCGGCGGTCGACAAGGAATGGAATGAATGGAAACCATCTTCCGTGGGTGCCCGCAGTTTCAAGGAAACTGTGGATATGATTGAAACCCGCGTCAGACGCCTAAGTCAATGATGCGTTTTTACAAAAATAAATAAAAGATTGGTCAGAACAAAACAATGCTGGCAACTATATGGTCTGACATAGACACTCTATTACAACAAAATACCGAAGAAAAGCCAGTGAATATAAATTTGTGTCGTGAATGTACAGGTGTGAAAATCTTTTCACCCGAAGGGTTACCGACGTGTTCAGAATGTGGACTCGTCGAAGATCGCTACGTAGACGATACCGCTGAATGGACGAGTGGTATGAATGACGATGGTAAAGTGAACGACCCTTCGAGATGTGGGAATCCAAACTCAAACCCTGAATTGTTTTCACAAAATTGGGGAAAAGGAACGATCATCTCGACACAGCATTCATCGACGTATGAGAATAAGCGAATGGCGAAGATTAACTTTCATATGTCCATGAATCACAAAGATCGATCACTCTTTCATGCGTATCGTGACATCGATGAAGCGTGTCACACATTACCGGAAGTGGTTCTGAAAGACGCGAAGATGATGTACCGAAAATTCAACGAGGAGAAACTGACACGAGGGGCTGTGCGTTTGGGTATCAAGGCGAACTGTGTCTTGTACGCATGCCGTCTCGCGAAACATCCGAGAACGACGAAAGAAATCGCGGATATGTTTGGTATCCAATCAAAAGATGTGAGTCGGACAACCCAGATTTTTAAGGATACGATCATGGGTATGACGGAAAAGAATTATGTGACGAAGGCGTTCGACGTGATGAACAGACTTTTGAATTCATTCGAAGTGACGAGAGAGGAGAGACTAAAGTGCAATCAGTTGTGCAAGGCGACAGATGACTGTGCCGAACTCATGAGTAAAACACCGAATAGTGTGGCATCTGCCATCATTTATATCGTCATGGGGACGAAGGTGAAAAAGGCGGAACTGTGTGAAAAGTGTAACATATCTGTTCCGACACTCAACAAAATTGAAAATCTGATTAAAAAGCACTTAGAGGCGAAAGCGTAGTAATAGAATATGGTGAAGTTGTTTTTAGCCACACCGTGTTACGGTGGATTATGCTTAGAGAAGTACATGTCTAGCATTATCAAACTTCAGATCCTTTTAATACAAGAAGGTATTCAGATGTATTTGGACACCACAGAAAACGAATCACTCGTACACCGCGCCCGTAATGTTTCTGTAGGACGTTTCATGCAAAAAACAGATTGTGAATATTTCATGTTTATCGACGCAGATATCCACTTCGACCCCGCAGCAGTCGTGCGTCTCGTCAAATCGGAACACGATCTCTCCGTTGCGTGTTATCCAAAAAAGGTTGTGATGTGGGATCAGGCGGCAGAGGCGGTCAAAAGAGGGGATGAACGCGATATGTCAATGCTTTCCTCAAGTCTTGTGATCAACTTTGGAGCGCAGAATAGACCCATCACGAATGGATTTATCGAAATCTTGGATGGACCCACCGGATTCATGGTGATCAAACGTTCTGTCTTCAAGACACTCGAAGAGAAGTTTCCCGAACTCTGGTGTAAAAACGACCATCAAAATAGAGACTTTGATGATTACCACGCGTGTTTTGACTGTATGATCGACCCGGGTAATCGCCGATATCTTTCCGAAGACTATGCATTCTGTCGTCGTTGGCAACAAGCTGGTGGTAAAATTTACGCAGACGTGAACACGACACTAGGTCATGTCGGTAATCTTCCATTCGGTGGATGCCTCAATGATAGGCTTAAGGTTTAGATGACTATTCATGAATAGATGAATATCGTCACTCTACTTGTCACGAGGTCCAAGGCATGCCACGTGAAGACGCTTCACTCGGTACTGCGACTGAACATTAGATGTATTCAGAAAAATGTCAAGAATGAAATTGCCTACGTCGATGACGACCCATATAAAAAAGCGGAGGCGATCCAACGATACATGAAGACACACGATCGTATCATTTTCATTGATTTCGGAATTGGTGTAGATGACGGCTCTCTCGATCAGTGCTTTGAAAAACATGAAGGTGTCGGGTGTCTCGTGTTCCCTGGTGTGAAAGAAGGTATCGATTGGGACATGTTCAAACAGAAAGTGAAAGATGGTATCGACGAACCCGCGTCACAGATGGGACTTCACTTCGATACGGAAGTTGGTAAGAAGGTTGGAAAGGATATCTATCAGGTTACGAAGACGGATGCGCGCGCATGGATGATGAACGTGAAGAATGTTTCAAAGACACTTCAGAAACATAAAGATCAAAAAGTGAGTCCGAAGATGTTTGAGAAATTTTCACAACAAGGTGTGCGAGTTTGTGCATTTACAGCATCTAAGTTGACGATGACATACACACATGAATGTGTGAGTAACATCTTGAATGCAGCAGGTGTGAAAGTAAATTAAAGTTTTTACACACGTTTAAAACATGTCTATAAAGCCGGAATCCCCGCTTTACAAATATGTTGTGGAGTTTATCCATACGACATGGGGGAGTAAGGACTACTTCCCTGGTCCTCAACCCATCTCCATCGAATATAGACACTTTCCAATTCTTAAGAAGGGTGACTACGTCGTATGTGAAAAGACGGATGGTGAACGTCACATGATGGTTGCACTGATGTACGAAGGAAAGAAGAAGTGTCTTTTCGTGAATCGGTCATTCAACATGTTCGAAGTGTCGCTCAATCTCAAAAAGAATGTGTACGACGGAACAATCTTGGATGGGGAACTATATGAAAATACACTTATGATTTATGACGCTGTTCTTGTATGTGGTAAATCGGTGTGGAATTCAAATCTGTTGGACAGGCTTGGCTACGCCAAATTCGGTGTTGTCGATCCAGTCATCTACATGAAGATGGACAAGTATCGTCTTCAGATGAAAGAGTTTCATCATATGAGAGATTTCAAAGATTTTATGGATGAATATCTTCCCAATGTCAAACAAGAGGTTGACGGACTCGTCTTCACACCGATTAATGAACCCATCCGTATCGGGACACACGAGACAATGTTCAAATGGAAGCCACAGATGAAAAACACTGTAGACTTTCTCATGAAACGCGAACCTTCGAGAGAAACACCCGGTTGCGTTCCAGGTCGCCCCGCGTGGAGACTGTATGTTCAGGAAAAGGGGAAACTCTTTTTTGAATCTGAGATTCCACACAATCGGATGGAAGATAAGCCGTGGTTCGAGGATGGAGCGATCGTCGAGTGTATGTACATGGGATGGGAAGAACCGATGTGGTGGAAACCACTCAAGAGGCGACATGACAAGACATACCCTAATAACCGCCGGACATTCTACCGGACGATCGTGAACATCAAGGAGAATATTAAGATGAAGGAGTTTTTAGATTGTAGACCATGAAGTAAAACCCACCTTGCTCAGGGAGATCATGGCGTTTAATCGTTTCATCATCGATGAGATGCCATTTATTTCGAAGTTTTACGAAACTCACATAGTGACCGGTATGTTGACGACCGACATGTAAAGCACTCGACACGAGATTATACTCGTACTTATCGATGAGTAGATTTTCTATAATTTTAATATGACTTTTCCGATCAAACGAAATCATCAACACTTGTGGCAACTTTGAAAAGAGCATACGTGTCGTCGCGACGTGGTGCACCTTTCCATGTTCATCCTCAAAGTTTTCTATAGTATTCCAGTCCGTACTTTTCAACAACATCTTTTCCATATCTGTCCCATCGGAGGTTATCAAATGAACACCGAAATCTTCTTCATTCGATGTCTTACCACCGGGCCATATCGTTTCCTGTGTCTTCTTCCCGTAAAACCATGGCTTTATTTCTGGTCTAGAAGTCTCTAAAATGTCGATGATGCACATGATCGCTTCCTGAACATCATGCTGTTCATTCGACCCGAAACGTGGAAACTTTTCTCGGAAGTGTCCGATGAGTGTATTTATGTCTATGCTATCACGACCTTTCGTCCAATATGATTTGATGAGGTTGGAATATTCCGTCGTAAATGCACAGTCTCCGTCATATGGATACCGTAAGAAGAAGTTACTCAATACAGGAATGTATAAGAGACATTGAATCGCCGTATTGAAATAGCAGGTGTTTCCTCTGTTGTCGAAACCCTTCATTACATTTTTTGAATAAAAAAGGCTTAAGTAAATGACGCGATGGTCAAATGTAAACAAAAATCATGGATATCAAAACGATCACTGAAAAAGTCAAGGGTGTCTTTGATGCACACAAAGATGAGGAGCACGTAGAAGTCGAGATTCGTCTCGGTAAACACAATGGTGCCTTGTTCGACACGAATGTGGGTAGGGATACATTTGAAAGAGTCCTCAAGGGTTTGAAAAAGTATGACGGTTGGGAAACGACTAAGACAACGACGACTGAAGTATATTACGACGACACGAACGGTATTCGAATCTCATCCGATGAAGATACGGGTGAACAGAGTATGGTTCAGAAGATTAACGTCGTGAAGGAAGATTTCAAGTGTGAACCACTCGATGTCCGTTTTAGTATTTCCAGAGAGATTCCTACACATGGATCATATGAAATGGACCGTAAACGTTCAAAGTTTCGACATTCATTTGTTCGGAAAAATCTGAGCATCGACATGACAGTTTCTTCGGGTGATACTGTTGACATGGATTCCGAGGATGCTTCTTCTTATCAAGTCGAACTCGAGATTGTGAAACCAGGTGATGTCAAGTCGTACAACGAACTTTTCAACATCCTTTACAAGATTCACGATCTTTCAAAATTAATCTAGATGAGTAATAGGATGCTGTATCTGTTACTCATCAGTATTGTTTTGTTTTTCATGTTTGAGAAACGTAAAGTTTCTGAGGAAGTGACGGGATCGAAACACTTTTACATCAGTAACGGTCTTTCAAAAGATGTGTACATATTAATGCACAAAGATGGTTCATCGAAAGAAGATCTCGAGACATTCGTCCAAATGGAGGATAGATTTCTCGAATACGAAAAAGAGTCTGTGCGCACAGGATCACCGCATATAGTTCCGGCGACCATATTGTCTAATAAAATTAAAGAACGTTTTCCAAAATATAACTTTTCGTACCACGCTATTCATCTCAAACAAATCGCTGAACCCACGAAAACAATCAATCGTCGGATTTAAATAATTCAGAGTTTAACATTTTAAAAACATTCCAGAGAAGCATTCTATGTTGAGGACTTTCGATGTCATTCCATTCATCGACGATCGACATGATGAGTTTGTTATCATCGGGCTCATCATTTTGACGAAACGACATGGGTGCCATGTCACCCGTCGCACGCACGGTTCGGATATAATCAGCGACGATGTATATGATTGAATCCAGGAGTTCTTCTCGTGCCATCTCTATCCATGAATTTTTCGGTGTTCCCCACGATCGCGTATCATCATTTACACGAACACCATGATTATAACGTTTCAACCCGAGCTCTAACCGATCGGTTAGGGCCCTTCGCACGCACATTTGTGTTAATGTTGTTACGAAACTTTAACCAGTTTTTCTTGAAGTCAGCCATACGCTTCATAGTCGCACGTTTCTTATTCGACTGAAGGTTCATCACGAAATTGATCGCCGCGCGACGATACGAATCTCGAAGATTAAACGCGACGCCAGTCACATTAATGAGATTCTTCTCGAGGTTTCGTACACGTTCACGTTTCCATTGTTCGACGAGCTTCTTCTTGAGAGCGTCGACGTCACGCTTGAAAGGTACACCGAGTTTGTTCGTCTTCTTGATGTTACGAATCTTATTCTGTACCATCTTAACATCCGGTGTGAGGTTGGGCTTGTACCTGTTCATCCATTTAGACCCATAGAGTTTGTTGAGATCATTACGAATCGAGTTTTCGTTGAGACGACGCTTCATCTCAACATCATTCATCTTGAGTTGACGATTGATATTCTTACCGAGTTCCTTCGCGGCCTTCTTGTTGTTCTTCGCCTTTTGTTGGACTGCGCGGGGAGACACAGTCTTGGGTACGTTTATGTTGTTTCGCGCCTTCTCGATGAGTTTGCACAGGTCACCCTTCTTTTCTTTTCCCGTCAATGGAATCTTCATGACACCCGCGATACGAAGAAGTTCCTTGACCTTCAGATTCTTGCACAGTACCTTACCAACCTTGAACCGAGCATTCGTACCCGTGAGAGGGATGTTGGCACCTTTACCGGTATTCTTGTACGTCACTGTGCGTATACCCTGTTTTTTCTTAATCATGTCACATATTTCATCTTTCGTCGCTTCACGAGACCCTTCACTCGTTCGCTTCCGGAAGTTTACGACACCGAGCGTACGCGCGAAATCCTTGAGTTCAGAGAGTTTCATACGCTTACACATCTTGGTATCGATCGCGAGAGCGTTCAGTTGATTTTTGGAAAGTTTCACTTTCGCTGTCGCCTTTGGCTTCGCTTTCGCTTTCGCTTTCGCTTTCGCCTTTGGCTTCGCCTTTAGACTGTCGTTAAACACACCGGTCACCTGAATCTCACCACTTCGGTCTAGGCGGCGCACGAATTCACTCCCGAATGTGTACGCACTCTCGAGTGCACGTGGATTCTTGGCACCAGAAATCTGAACATTACCAGTTCTAGTGATGATGTACTTGTGTTCCGTCGACTCTATGTAAAGAAACGGTGTGAGCTCAGGTTCATAAGACGCGTATGTCATACCGTATTGCTGAGCCTTTGTGGCGATCGAGGCCATATTACTGAATATACCGTTAATCCTGAACTGACCACTCAGGTTGTTGTATTCGAACTCACTGTATAAGAATGGTTGTTTTTCCGTATATTTCTCAACCACGAAACGACGAATGAGTTCGGGTTGGTTCGCGATGTTCGTACCCACGAAACCACCGGAGAAACGAATCTTACCGTTTCTGAAAAGACTCACAGTCGCACCCTTCGTCTCGATGTTATTCGTCACTTGAAGCTTAATCTGAACTTGGTTATAGTTTTTGTTGAGGTCACCTTGTGGACCAGATTCCTTCGTGTGTGAGAATCCTTGTTTAAACTGACCGTAAACACCTCTGATTTCAGTCGTGTCTATATAAAGACCCTCACCGACGGGCGATTTGGCAAGTGGTCGTTTAAGAAGAATAGACTTGAGATCTAGGCGAGGCGTCTGACCAAATTCTTTATTTACGAGTGCATTGAACATACCAGGATTCAACTTACTGATTTGAAGACCCGTCTGTGGGGACATGATACCGAAATCTTTTACGAAATTGTTATTCATCAACAGGTTTGTGTTGATGTTGATGTTTTCCTGTTCGGCGAGTATGTTTTGGATCATTTTTTCATTGTTCGAGTTCAAAACGACATCATCAAATTCATTCGCCAAAGGTGAATTGTTTTCAAACTGCTTGAAACGACTATACGTTCTATTATTCGCGAGACTGTTTTGAAGTTTTGGGGGAATCTGAACCTGTCTGGGTGGTGAACGGAAAAACTGCTGTCCCTGCGCCACCCTGTTTTCACGTGCCTTTCGTTCTTGAATCATGGCAACATCTCGCTCGAGTTCTCTCGCGAAATTGTTGTTCGAATTTGACGCAGAATTGGGACTCTGTAATTCTACGCCGGACCGACGGACAAATTCTCGAACCGACTGGCTCATATTACTATTGGTCACTATTTTTTTTAAAAGTCCTTGGTAAATCCAATACCCTCCTCGATCACGTCAAGACCAAACACGATCGGCTGTCTCGGGTACACGCGCCCCTTATACGTGACCACCTCTTCTCGAACCTCAATGTCTCTCGAACTGAATGGCCCAGCGTAGAAATCCTGGTTAAACTTCGGCTTTCCGAGGTTGTTCGCTGTACAGTGCTGGTTAAACACCTGCACGAAGATCGTCTGAGGAACAAACAAGTCGTTGCCATACGTAATCAGAGTCGATTCCAAAAAGTTCGTGAGTGTACTCGCCACCATCGCCACCTGCTTCTGGATGAGCTTGAAGTACGGGGGTACGACGTTCCAAATGTCTCGGTTTCTGTACTTGTTCGAGTAATCCAGATACGCACGAACACATTTCAACAGGATGACCGGGAGCTCCTTGTTCAACTTCTCGTCGAGTTGGGGATCGGCTTCACGCACTTGCTTCGTAAAGTTCCACGGGAGAATGCGACGGAGAATAGACCCAGAATTATCCTTCCAGTTGGGAACCTCATTTCCACCCAATACACCGGGTACATTCCACTCGATGGACACAGCCGTCTTGTTCTTGACCGCGATCGATACATCTTCACCGGAGACGATCGACTGGAACTCAGCCTGTTCGAGTCCCAGATCAGCCTTAATCTCGGGGGCGATAAACATGAAGTTGTCTTTGATGGCGGAAAGACCGAACTTCTTCTCGATGTTGTTCGCTAGGACACCAACATCTTCACTTTCATAGAACTTCTTGAAAACCTTGGTAATCAGTGTAGACTTACCAGATCTGGCAATCCCCTTGAAGAATGGGATAATCTGCCAACTATCGAGTTCACCGATGTCATAACACAACCGACCACCCATGACATACGCCCAGTTGCATACTTCATCTTCAAACTTTTGGTATTTCAGGACGGTATCAAAGTTGGGTGTCGGGATATCCTGCCAGCGCTCCAAATGGGAATAGTCGTCGAATCGCTGATCGAAATACTTACAGGAGATGATCGTCGGATCCAGGCAGGCAAACTCCTTGCTGTCGTAAGGATAGAAGCGACAGTCATACACACCACGATCGGGAATCCATTCCTTACCTACGAAGACACCGTTTTTGAAAGACCACACGTGACGACGCTTCTTAATCTCAGGAAATTGTGCATCTTCACACTTTGACAAATTATCAATCACATCCCTGGCGATGGATCCCTTACTTGTAAAGTTCTTCCAGTTTGTAAACATGTAATCACGCCGGGCGATCGAATATACGAACCGTTCGATGGGAAATTTCGGATACCACGCACGTGTCTTGTACCCCTCAGCCGTCGTGATTTCTTCACAGCAGTGTCCTTTGTATCGGCGGTACCCAGATTTGTATAGTTCATCGAACGTGAAAACAAGACACTTTTGAAGTGGATTAAAGTTTTCAACATCTTCGTCATCCATCGTCGAGGGGTCAGAAAATCTTGGGTACTGTGGCTGGATAGTCGGTGTACTCACGCGTTCGTAAGAAATGTAGTGACGACGGATGTTTTCATAACCATCTTCGATATGAAGAATGATATTGGAGATTCGTTTATCGAGACTCAGACCAGATTCATCGACGGATTCTTCGGAGATTTCACCATTCTTCATCTTTTCATTTTTCATTTTTTTGATATGGTTTCTCAGTTCGACAGCAAAGTCGAGGTTCTTCTTACGAATCTCCTTGATGGCACCGAGATCTATGTCATTGATCGATACGGCGCCATGCTCATTGAACGACTTACTCGAGATGTACTGGTTGTATCCCAACATTTGATGTCCCAGAAAGTCCTTGTCGTGTAGTCCCCAGGCATTTTCCAATCGTTCCAATATACGAGTTGATTGCTCCTCATTCATCGACCGAATTTGTTGGTTACGAAGTTCCGCCAGCGCTTCATACCTGTTTGGGTCCTTGTCGATGAAGTGGGTATTTTCCATTACTCATAATAAGAATTTTTCTTTTAATTAGTTTTTCATGGATTGAAGTTGAGCCAAAATTTTCACGAGAATTTTGTTTTGGACCTGGATCTGGTTAGAGATACCCACGAGGGCAGTACATACCGTGTCACCGTCTTCAGTAGAGAATAGAGAATTCATCAGCTCCGCGACATCGAAATCATCCTCACCTGGATCAATATCTAACTCGGATCCAGAATCCAAAATTTCTCCTTCTTCGACATCGTCGGGAATCTCGTCAGGGTACGTGGTCATTATATTTTGGTCTGAGAAAAATTGGGGTCGGGAAATGCGCATTCCCCCAAAATTATTTTCTCTGCTTATAGTACAACAACTCTCAAAATGGCCGGTGGTCTCATGCAACTCGTAGCTTACGGTGCCCAGGATGTTTACCTTACCGGTA
>Ga0209652_1000371_pt1 | contig 38598 bp, 37 predicted proteins | sample SaaInl74LU_5_DNA_FD_184641 | JGI IMG/M metagenome (GOLD analysis project Ga0209652, IMG submission 184641) | Marine microbial communities from expanding oxygen minimum zones in the Saanich Inlet - ESP_74LU_5_DNA (SPAdes) (version 2) | ecosystem: Environmental > Aquatic > Marine > Intertidal zone...
TTGAAAACAGATTATCCATTCAAAGAAGGAGTTCTTTATCCCGATACTTATTTTTATAAGAAGGGTATGAAAGCATCAGAAATATTAAAAGCTAGTCATAAGATTCTTGACAATAAGTTAACATATTTATGGGATAAAAAGCCTCAATCAAATATGTTAAAAAATAAATTCGAAGCTTTAATACTAGCCTCTATTATTGAAAAAGAGGCCGGAAACCATCTTGAAAAAAAAGATATAGCTGGTGTATTTTTAAAAAGAATTAGTCTTGGTATGAAACTTCAAGCTGATCCAACTATTATTTATGGTTTATTACCTAATTTTGATGGCGATATTAAAAAAACTGATATTCTTGATAAAAATAATAGATACAATACGTATATGATTAAAGGTTTACCTCCTACTCCAATTTCTATTGTCTCAATAACATCTCTTGAAGCAGCTATTTTGGGTACACCTGGAGATTATCTATTTTTTGTTGCAGATACACCAACTTCACATCATTTCTCTAAGACATATGAAGAGCATAAAAGAATGATTAAAAAGATAGGTTTAGATAAATGAAAATAATTAGTTTTGAGGGTATTGAAGGGGTAGGCAAGTCAACTCAAATAAATCTATTAAATGACTATTTAATAAATAAAGGTTTCAAGACAGAGATATTAAGAGAACCAGGATCTACAACTACCGGTGAAAAAATTCGTGATATTCTTTTAAATTCACATGATGATCTATCATCAAAAACTGAACTTCTTTTAATGTTTTCTGCTCGAGCACAACTTATTAAAGAAAAAATTGAAAACTCTACTAAAGATTTTATTCTCTTTGATAGGTTTTATGATGCTTCTTCTGCCTATCAAGGGCATGGAAGAGGCCTTTCACTAAAAATCATTAATAGTTTAATAGAATTCATAGAATGCCCAGTTCCTAATATCACATTCTTATTAGATATTGATGTTGACGAAGGTTTTGCAAGAAAGGTTGATGACAAAAAAGATAGAATAGAGTCATCTGGTAATACTTTTTTTGAAAATGTTAGAAAGGGTTATTTAGAATTAAATAAGAATAACGAAAGAATTAAGCTTCTAGATGCAAAAAAACAAATAGGTGATCTACATCAAGAAATTGTAAGCTTAGTTGAAAAGTATTTATGAAATTCGAAAAATGCGATTGGTTAGTTGATTCTTTTAACTCTTTAAATTTCAAAAACCTTGCTCATGGAATAATTATTAATGGACCAAGAGGGGTTGGAAAAAAATTACTTGCAAAAAAAATATCTGAAAAAATAATTTCAAACTTTCAAGAAAATTTAAGAGATGATTTTCAAAATCTTATCGATAAAAATAATCATCCCGATCTTTATCTTTTAGATAAAGATAAGTATCTGCTCAAAGATATAAGGAGACAAAAAAAAGATGCTACAAATTGGGATGAAGAAAAGGGTTTCAATGATGTTGTCTCTTTTTTAACTCTCACACCGTCAATCTCTAAAAACAAAGTAGTCTGTATGGTTAATGCAGATTCTATGAATAACATTGCTCAAAATGCTTTGCTTAAATCACTAGAGGAGCCATCTCCTTTTTCTTACATCATTATGACAACAAGTCGTTCAAAGGCCTTAAGTCAAACTATTTATAGCAGATGTCAGGTTGTAAATATCCCATTTATTGGAACAAATAAGATTGATGCCTGGTTAATAGAAAACGGTATAACAGATTACACTTCAAACGATTTCCCAAGTTTCGCTACACCTTTTTCAATATTGGATGATATTCAAAGCAACAAACAGAATTGCTATAAAGAATTTGTTTCAATTTTAGTAGATTATATTTCATTAAAAATAGACCAAAATCAAGCAATTAAATTACTAAATGATCTTGATATCAGCCTTATCTTAAAAATGAATTATTTTGTTGAATTTTATAAAATAATACTCAAAGCCAGGATAATGAACGAAGATTTAAGTGGTATCTATAAAGTTTTTAATTCAAGGAGTTTTAATAAATTAAAAATTTCTAATTTAATAAACGATATTAATAATCTAAGGCATGACTTATACGATGTTACATCTATCAATGAAACACATGTTTTAAATTATTTCTTTAGTGAATTAAAACTATCTATTAAACAATAGTTGTACCACCATCAATGACTATTGTTTGGCCATTTATATAACTTCCAGCAGAGGATGCAAGCATAATAGCTGCTCCTGCAATTTCATCAGGCTCACCAATTCTTTTCATTGGATTTGTTTGGAGAACCGCTTGTAATATATCAGGATTTTCCCATAAGCCTTTTGCAAAATCAGTTCTTACTAAACCGGGTGCTATAGAATTCGCTCTGATGTTTTTATTACCAAATTCTGCAGCGATATTTTTAACAATCATCACATCAGCAGCCTTGCTTATATTATATGCACCTAGAAGAGAACTTCCTTTGATAGCTGCAATACTAGATATGATTATTATCGAGCCATCCTCCTTTTCAATCATATATGGCAGACATAAATTGCATAATAGTTGATTTGATCTAATGTTGTTATGCATTACTTTATCAAATTGTTCGATATCCATATCAAGCATTGAGCCCATAAAGGTATTAGTAGCTGCATTACAAATTAAGGTATCTATTCCACCCAAGGTATTTAGGGTTTCTGTAACTAAGTTTTTAAGTTGATCATCATCTGCAATATTGCACGCAATAGGAAATGCAACTTCTTTACCTATATCATCATTAATTTCTTTTGCAGTTTCTTTGCAAGCATCTATTTTTCTTGATGATATAATCACCTGAGCACCCATTAGCGCAGATTGATGAGCTATGGACTTGCCTATGCCTTTAGAACTACCGGTAATTAGGATTGATTTATTTTTAAGACTAAATAATGACATTTTGATTATAATGATTTAACAATACAAGGAATATTATCATGATGATTGAAATATACGGAAAAACATTTTGTCCATATTGCGATAAAGCAAAAGCTCTGTGCGAAAGACAGGGGTATAAATATTCTTACAAAGAGCTGGATAAAGATTTCTCTAGAGATGAGTTTTTTAATATTTTTCCAACAGCTAGAACCTTTCCACAAATTAAAATTGATGGAACTGATATTGGTGGATACACAGAGTTAGAAGCCTGGTCAGAAAATAAGGAATAACAATGACACAATTTAATGATTTTTTATTACTTCTTGATAGTAACTTAAGTGGATCTTGGTGGTTTCCAATCTTACTGGTTGGAACCGGAATATTTTTTACTATTTATCTTGGTTTTCCCCAATTTAGATTTTTTGGTAAAGCATGGAAATTAGTATCAGGTAAAAATAATAAATCAGATGAAGAGGGCGAAACTACTGGATTTGAAGCCCTAACAACTGCAATGTCTGGTGCGGTCGGTACTGGTAATATTGGTGGAGTAGCACTTGCAATATGGACTGGAGGCCCTGCGGCAATATTCTGGATGTGGATAACAGCAATATTTGGAATGACAACAAAATTTGTGGAAGTAACTATGGGCCATAAATATAGAACAAAACTTGATGATGGCTCTATATCTGGTGGACCCATGTATTATATTGAACATGCATTAAATATGAAATGGGCTGGAATCCTTTTTGCATTTTTAATGATGATTACTGCAATTGGCTCAGGAAATATGCCGCAAATCAATAATATAGCACTTGTGATGAATACAGAGTTTTCAGTACCAAAACTATTTACTGGATTATTTCTGGGTGCCTTATTATGGGTAATTATAATTGGAGGCATAAAAAGAATAGCTTCTGTTGCTAGTAAGATCATTCCAATAATGGGACTAATTTATTTTGGAGGAGCCTTAATAATCCTTATAGAAAATTATCAGAATATTATTCCATCATTTAATGCTATTTTTTCTCAAGTATTTACTGGTTCAGCTGCCGTTGGTGGTTTTTTGGGTGCAAGTTTTGCAATGAGTCTTAAATATGGTGTTGCGAGAGGTTTATACTCAAATGAAGCCGGTCAAGGCTCATCTCCAATTGCCCACGCTTCCTCAAAAAATACATCAATTGATCAGGGTGTTGTTTCAATATTAGAACCTTTTATTGATACTATTGTTGTTTGTAGTGTCACTGCACTTGTAATATTATCCAGCGGAGTTTGGACTCAAAAATTTGATACCACTTTTGCTAAAACAGATATGATCATTCTTGAGGGTATTTACAGTGATCAAAAAAACATTAATGGTGAATATCTGTATCCTGATCATATTAATGAGTTAACAAAATATGTTCAATCTATAGATTCTGGTGTTAAAGAGTTTTCTGGAACTATTGATGTTCAAGAGGGTGTCCTAGATATCTCCAACATTACTGTCATTCATTCAAGATCCATTGCTGAAGATATATTGGTAAAAAACAATACTAATAAAAACCTATATTCAGGATCCTTAAACATCATTGATGGGAAAGTATCAGAGTCTGTTACTTTTGAAGGTAAGTCGCTAGTTAGTTCTGCGGAACTTACAGCAAAAGCTTTTTCACAAGGAACTTTTGGAGATTATGGCGGTAAATTAGTTGCTATAGCATTGCTATTATTTGCTTTTTCTACAGCAATAACTTGGTGTTATTATGGAGATAGATCAACTGCATACATTTTTGGTGAAAGAGGGGTTTTCTGGTACAGAAATTTTTATGTTTTATGTTTTATTTTAGCAGCTGTTATTGATACAACAATTGTTTGGAATATAGCCTATGTAGTTGTTGCATTGGTCTCAATTCCAAACCTAATAGCCTTATTTGTTCTTAGAAATGAGATGAAAAATCTTACAAATGAGTTTATCAAAGAAAATTGATTTATATAAAATATTGTAAAATATATACATATAATTCCCTTTCATCAATAAACTTGAATTTATTTACATAAAGTGCAATCATCGTAAAAAATTTAGCTCCTTAAAAAATGAAACATTGGCTTTCAGTTATATATTCTTTATTCATTTTAGTATCATGTGGTGGCGGAGGTGGAGGCGGGTCTGAGTCGGTAGAACAACCATCAATTTTCAATCCTGTTATTAACACCTTTACCACATCATCAAATTCAATAATTTCTGGTAGTACTATAGATTTGTCATGGACAACAACAAATGCTATTGGGTGTTCTGGAAGCGGAGATTGGGAAGGTACAAAAGTAACTGGCTCTGGTAAAGAGACTCTAACTTTATCAGAAGTAAAAACTTATACTTTTACACTTACATGCAGGGGAGAAAGTTCACAAAATACTGTATCTAAATCTATTACAGTTGAGGTTAAAGAATCAAATACTTCATCTACGAACATCTATACAGAAGATAAACTGTCATATTGTGCAACACCTTCAACATCAAATGATTCAAGTTCATATTGGATTGAAGAGTTTACTTCAGATATTTTAAATGATGAAATCTTTACTTATCAGGAATCAAATGGCTTTTGTTCTATTCCAGGATGTCCTAATGGAGATTCTGATTTTGTTGAAGGCTGGGGTAATAACGAATTTCAATACTATACAAGTTGCAAAGATGGATATTCAAAAAACTGTAATAAAGATAAAAATACCACTGAAAATGCTTTTATAGAAGATGGTTATCTTAAAATTCAACCTATATTTAATGATACTCAACCCTTTGAAGATCCTTATTGTTCAAATGGCAGTTGTGCATATACTTGGGACTTTACTTCTGCAAGATTAATGACATCAAGTAAAAAAATAATATCACCTGGATCAGAAATTACTGTTTGTTTTAAGCACCCAGAAGGTTCAGGTCATTGGCCTGCAATCTGGATGTTGCCGCAAGGTTTTGTTGAGGGACAAAAAACATGGCCAACCGATGGTGAAAATGATCTTGTTGAGCATATGAAGAATCATCAAGCATTTGAGACTCAATCCACCATTCATTTTGGATCACCGGCAAATGCAAATAATATTTATAAAATTGAATCAGTTCCAGCTGATGTAGATTTTTACGATAAATTTCATTCTATCACCATGAGATGGGAAACTGATAAAATAGAATATTTCTTAGATACAAATACAGAACCATATTTTTCAATAGTCAAAGATAACGAAACAGCTTTCAATAACGCCCATTGGCCATTTAATGAAAATTTCTATTTACTAATAAATGTTGCTTCTGGAGGAAATGCTGGCGGAACACCAGACAGATCTAGATACTGTCATGATGCAGATTGTTCAAATTTAGATGTCAAAGATAAAGGTAGAATGCTTATTGATTTTATTGAAATAAAATCTATTGATTAGTATTTCGTTTCTTTAACTCAAGCATTACATCCTTAACAGACAAGCCTTGAGATTTTAAAAGTACTAATAAATGGAAAAATAGATCAGCTGATTCTTCAACCAACCTACCATCATCAGTTACAGCTGCAATTGCAGTCTCTCCTGCTTCTTCGGCTACTTTTTTTGATATTTCCTTAACCCCTTTATTTAAAAGAGATTTGATATATGAATCTGATTTATTTTCTTCCATTCTTTTATCAACGATCTTTTCTAAGACATCTATTATATATAGGGGGTTTCTAGTTTCATTTTCAAAACATGAGTAATTTTCTTTATGACATGTTGGCCCTAGAGGAATTGCTTTAATTAATAAAGTATCATTATCACAATCTAATTCAATTGATTTAACTACTAGTTTATTGCCGGAAGTTTCTCCTTTTGTCCAAAGTTTTTGTTTAGATCTACTATAAAAAGTAACTTCATTTGTTTTGACTGTTATTTCAAGAGATTTACTATTCATATAACCAATCATCAAAACATTCATTGAGGAATCATCCTGAATTACTGCTGGTATAAGACCTTTGCTATCCCACTTAACATTATTTATGTCCATATTTATTTCCTGATATTAATTAACTCTTTTTTTAGATATTTTTTTAAGTCGTTGATATTTATTAAATTTTTATGAAATACACTTGCAGCTAATGCTCCACTAGAATCAGTTTTTCTGAAAACATCATAAAAGTGAATCTCATTGCCAGCTCCTCCGGATGCTATTAATGGAACGTCACAATTTGCTAACATTATATTTAGTTGATCAATATCATATCCATTTCTAACTCCGTCCTGGTTCATACAATTTAATACAATTTCACCTGCCCCTAGTTCTTGAACAGTATCTATCCAATTTTTTGTTTCTAACTTTGTATTTGTTATAGTTTTTTCATCACCAGTGTGAGAAAAAACAATATATTTATCCCCAACAGTCTTTGAATCTATTCCAACTACAACACATTGACTGCCAAATTCATCAGAAAGTTCTTTTATAAGCTCGGGTCTTTTAATAGCTGGGCTGTTAATTGATATTTTATCTGCTCCTGAATTTAAAATTTCCCTTGCATCATTTACAGTTTTTATTCCACCAGCAACACAGAAAGGGATATTAATAACTTCAGCGATCAAATTTACCCACTGTTTTGAAACAATTCCGTTATAGGTACTAGCACCAATATCATAAAAAACTAATTCATCCGCTCCTTCTTTGCTATATTTTTCAGCTAAATCTAGAATGGATCCAACAATTTCATGGTCTTTAAATTGTACTCCTTTAACAACCAAACCATTCTTAACGTCAAGACATGGAATAATTCTTTTAGTTAACATTTTTAAGTTCTTTTAGTGAGATTTTATTTTCATATATTGCTTTGCCTACAACACATTCATGACTATTAATTAAATTAAGTTTATTTATATCCTTAATAGAACCAATTCCCCCTGAGGCTATTAAATTAAGCTTTTTATTTTTTAAGATTTGTTTATAAATATTAATATTTGGTCCTTCGAGAGTTCCATCTAGGGAAATGTCTGTTGCTAAAATATTTTTAATCCAATAGTTTTCTTCTACGTAATCAAACAAATTGATATTTGTATTTTCTGTCCATCCATTGACTGAAAGTAGGGGAGAGTTATTAATAATTTTAAAATCTAATCCATAAATTATTTTTTCTATCTCAAAATTATTTCTAAGCTCTTTTTGAAAAATTTTATCTGTAATAGCTGCTGTGCCAACGATTACTCTATCAACGTTATAAGAAAATAGTCTTTCAATTTTTTTGCTATCTCTTATTCCACCACCTACCTGAATTTTAATATTTTTAATTTGTGAAATTTCTTCAATTAGTAATAGATTTTCATCACCACCTGACTTAGCAGCATTTAGATCAATAATATGAATATAGTCAAAGCCAGCTTTTGTAAATTCATTGATTTGATCAACAGGATTATTATTATAATTTGATATCTTTGAATAATCACCCTTAAGCAACCTTACACATTTGCCATCTAATAGATCTATTGCAGGTATTATTTTCATACTAGGTTAATAAAATTTTTGATAAATTTTTCACCAATATCTGATGATTTTTCTGGATGAAACTGACATCCTAAAAAATTATCTTTTTTAACAATAGAATTAAATTTTTTTCCGTAATAACTGTGACCAATAGCATGTTCATCATTATCTGTGTAATAACTATTTGCAAAATAATAATAGCCACCAATATTATTTACATTTGTTATAACCTTGTTCCAACCCATTTGAGGAACTTTAATATCTTTATTTGGTTTTAATTTTTTAACACTTCCTTCAATTATGCCAAGACAATTAGTGTTATCCTCCTCTGAATAATCAAAGAATATTTGCATTCCAATACATATACCAAGTGTTGGTTTGGTGGTTTCTTGAATTAAATTGATTAGATTATTTTCTTTTAACTTATTCATCACAACTCCTGCTGTACCGACTCCAGGCAAGATAAAAGCATCCATTTTCTTAAGCTCATATAAAGAGTTGCTTATATGCGTCTTAATATTCATTCTTTTAAATGAATAATATATTGAATTTAGATTCGCTCCACCACAGTCAATAATGCCAATCTTCATAAGACACCTTTTGTTGATGCAATATTATTGTTGTTTTCTTTAAGAGCATCGCTTAGCGCACGTGTAAAACTTTTAAAGGTAGCTTCTACAATGTGATGACTGTTTGATCCTTTTGTATCTATATGACATGTAAAACTTAAAGTATTTACAAATGATATGAAGAAGTGTTCAAACATCTCTGTTGGAAAATCGCCTACATATTCTCTTAGCTTAGATGTTTTCATTTTTAATAGATTTCTAGACGCCATATCTATACTGACATTAGAAATGGTCTCATCCATAACTAATGATTGATTTGATGAATATCTTTCAATATTTTTTCTATCACCCAGTGCTTGTTTAAAAGCATCACCAAGAGCAATTGCAACATCTTCAATTGTATGATGTTCATCAATTTCAAGGTCTCCTATAGAGTTAATTGTGATATCAAATCGTCCATGTTTAGCAAATTGTTCTAGCATGTGATCAAAATATTTAAGACCAGTATTAATATTATAATTACCAGTACCATCAATATTGAGATTAATGAATATATTTGTTTCGTTAGTAGCTCTTTTAATAAAAGATGTTCTTGGTTTTGCTATATTATCCTGTGCAGCATACTTCTCTCTAATACTTACCGCTTTAGCATGTGCATCTAAACATTCAGCTTTAGCAAGAATTTTTATTGTAGGAGCTAAATTTATAAAACCTTCTGGAGTCGCAGTTTGAAATGTAATAATTTTTCCAAAATCTTTCACTGATAGACCAGAATATGTTTTTGCTGATCTTGCTGTCGGAAGAGTGTGGTTTGAGCCTGATGCATAATCACCAAATGATTCTGGAGAATATTTACCACAAAAAACTGAACCAGCATTATTAATATATGGAGCAATTTTTGAAAAATCTTCATCCAAAAGAATTAAATGTTCAGGAGCATTAATATTTATAAAATCAACAATTTGTTGATCATTAGCTGCATTAACTAAATAAATATTTTTTTGACTAGATTTTAAAATATTTTGTCGATTCAATAAATTTTTTTGTAAATCAATTTCTTTTGAAATATTTTTAATTAAAGATTTATTTTTTGAAACAAGTACAGCTTTTGCATCCTTACTATGTTCAAGTTGTGATAATAAATCTGAAGCTATTATATCTGTCTTATTTTCATCATTTGAAACAACATAAACCTCGCTAGGACCCGCTGGCATATCAATTGAAACATCATTACTTACTAACATTTTTGCCAGTGTTACATATTGATTTCCTGGACCAAATATTTTTAAACATTTAGGAACTGATTTTGTTCCATAAGCCATAGCAAATATAGCTTGCGAGCCACCAACTTTAAAAATATTCTTTATATTTAGTAAATTTGCTACCCATAATATTGTTGGATCAATCTTTCCATTCTTATCAGGAGGAGTGCAAACAATAATATTCTTACAACCAGCAATAATTGCTGGAATTGCCTGCATTAAAAAAGAGCTAAAAAGTGGAGCTGTTCCACCAGGCACATAAAGACCTACAACATCAATGGGTCTAAACTCAGACCATAATTTAATTCCTTTTGTTGTTTCAATGGTTTTAATTGAAAGACCTTCAAGCTGTTTTTCATGATATTTTTTAATATTTGAGTAAGCAACTAATATCGCATTTTTAATATCATCATCAAGCAATTTATCAGCTTTCTTAAACTCAGAATTAGTAACTTTAAAATTTTTAAGTGATTTTTCTTTTAATAGTTTAGAGATTTCTCTAATACCGTCATCACCATTATCAAGAACTAATGATTTAAACTTCTTTACAGTATTAATATCTTTTATAGGAATTTTAGATTCTTGAAAATCTAATATAGGAATATTTTTTGTTAATTTTATATATTTCATTTTAGTTTAATATTTTTTCTACAGGCATTACCAGGATAGAAGAAGCTCCTTTTGCTTTAAGTTTTTCCATAGTTTCCCAAAAAATAGGTTCTTGACATAAAGCATGAATTGCTACTTTTTTACTATCTTCCAAAGGAATTATTGTTGGCGATTCAGATCCAGGAAGTAGTTTGCATATTTCTTTAACTTTTGATGCATCAACATTCAACATCACATATTTACTTTCAATTGCATTAACCACACCTTGCATTCTGCTTATCACCTTATCTGCTATTTTTTCTTTGTTTTTACTTAAATTTTTGTTTTTTATTAAAACTGCTTGAGATTGAAGAATAACTTCGATTTCTTTTAAATTATTTGCTTCTAAAGTTGCTCCTGATGAAACTAAATCACAGATTATGTCTGACATACCTATATAGGGTGTCAGTTCTACAGAGCCATGTATATTTGTAACAGAGGCATTTATATTATTATCTTTGAGATATTTTTTAACAGTATTTGGATATGATGTAGCGATTTTCATATTGTTAAAGTTCTTAATCTTATTATTTTTTGGCGCTGCAAATGACAATCTACATTTTGAAAACCCTAAATCTATAATTTTTTCGATATAAGTTCTTTTAAAGAGAGATTTTTCAATTAATACATTCTCTCCTACTATTGCCAAATCAGCATCTCCATTTGATACCAATGAAGGAATGTCATCACTTCTAACAAATAGAATATCTATTGGTAAATTATTAGATTTAGCTAAAAGATTATCTCCTTTAGTAGAAAAATTTATACCTGATTTTTTTATTAAGTCTGTGCTTTGATCAAACAATCTTCCTTTCTTTTGTATAGCAATAGTTAAACGATTTTTCATTTTTTAATCCTTTTAAGAATTTTTTTATATCCTTGATATGGTTCGCTTGATAGAAACCGAGCAACCCTGGTTACTGTAGTTGTGCTTGTTTTTAATTTAGCTGCTATTTCTCTATAAGATAATTTATCTTCAAAAAGAAGTTGAGCAACTGCCCATCTTTCTTCAAGTGCTTTTAATTCAGAGGGCGTACATAGGTCTTTTAGGAATCCTTCAACCTCTTTTTTATTTTTTAATAATAAAATTGCTTCATTTAGATTTTTCATGCGTGCTAGTGTATTACTATGCTAATACAAAGTAAAGTAAAAAAAGGCACATAGAAAGTGCACTTTATGTTTACAGTTATAGATTATTTAGAACTATTAACCCATAGTGGTAAAAGAGCTATTAAAAGACCGCCTAAAGAGACTGCCCAAAAACCAAACATTCCAATAGGATTACCTTCACTAACACTTTGTATAAATGCTTGTGAGCCTGGTCCTATATCAATATCACCATTGGCAGCATCTAAAGCGTTTAAAGCTTCTGCATGGCCAGCAAATGTATTACCTACAACATTACCTAAATTCAACCACATTGCAAAAACACCTAAAGCAAATACCGAGACAATTACTTTTGCTAATGTATTAACATTTTTATCTACCGAAACACTAGAAAATCTTGCAGCAACCCATATAGCAATGATTCCAGATAAAAAAGCTGTGGTATTAGCGCCTCTGGTTGATTGAAATAATTCCCATAAAGCTATTTCTGTAGTAACACTTGTTATAATATCCATAATTCCTCTCCCAAGAAAAATAATTTAAAAACCTATTTATACATAGATTTAGTAATATCAAGAAAAAATTAATGTATAAAATTTAAATATATTTACTGTTTTGATAGCAATGAAACTACCTCTAAATGTTCTGTGTTTGGAAATTGATCGAATATTTCTATATGTTTTATAGCAAATCCATTTAGTTTATTTATGTCCCTTGTGTATGTTTCATAATTACATGAAATATAAATAATATTTTTAAATTTTTTAATAATATCTATCACTTCATCATTTAACCCAGACCTAGGAGGATCGACTAGGACATGTGAAAAATTATATGTATTAATATTATTTCTATTCATTCTTCTAAAGACTCTTCCATTAAATGCTTCAGAGACTTCTTCTGCTGAAAGTCTGGCATAGTCAATATTAGTTATAGAAAGCTCTTCAATTGATTTGCTTAGGCACTTTATAGATTGTCTATTGCTTTCAGTTGCAAATACTTTATTGAATTTATATGACAAGGGAAGGGTGAATGTCCCCGATCCACAATATAGTTCTAACAAGTCCTGTGTATTTTCAAGAAAAGATATTGTTTTCATTACCATCATTGGCATATGAAAGTGGTTTGGTTGATAGAATGATTGGTCTGTTTGATAAAGCAATATGTTGTTAATATTTATTTTGTCTACTAGAAGATCATTACCAGTTGAATATATATCTTTTCTTGATCTAATATTAATAGCAATTTCAAACTCATTTGAGAGCTTTTGAGCTTCCGCCTTCATATCATCATCAAGTTTTTTATGAAATATAAGAGTTACTAAAATACTATCATCACTATTTGTTCTAAAATTAACTTGAAATAATTTATGGTTAAGAAACTTAGAGCTATTAATACTATTTCGAAGTTTTGGCATTAGATTCTGAATTATAGGTCTGGCAACATAAAAAACTTCTAAATGCTGAATATTTCCAGATGAATCATACATAGTATAAAAACCATCTCGATAGCCAAACTCACAACGAGATCTGTAACCGTATGGAGGACTTAGATTAATTTTAATAGTATCTTTGTAATGATTGCTGATTAAAGAAGTTGCTTTAATGAATTTATTCATCTAGTTAATAAAAAATCTTGTTATAACAAATACAAACCCTATAAATGTTATATTAAGAGTTAAAAATAAAGTAATTATTTTTAATATTGAAATTTTTTTTAGATCATTTTCTAGTTCTTCTTTGTTACGAATACCTAGAAATGAATTTGTTAATCTTTTTAACCACATAAATTATGAGCAAAATCGTTAATATCACAGAATCAGCTGAAAAGTATTTAGCAAAACTTATCGAAGATAAGAATGAACCAAATCTTGCAGTTAGAATTTTTATCTCTGATCCAGGAACCCCAAAAGCCGAAACCTGCCTTGCATATTGTAAACCAGAAGAAGCAATGAAGGACGATGAGATTTTAAACCTCAACTCACTTAAAGTGCATATTGAAAAAAGAAGCATTCCATTTTTAGTAGATGCAGAAGTTAACTATGATAATGATACTTTTGGTGGGCAGCTAACAATCAAAGCTCCAAACGCAAGGTTACCCAATATCTCTCCTGATAGCCCTCCTGAAGATAGAATAAATTACGTTATATATAACGAAATAAATCCAATGCTCGAATCACATGGCGGTGAAGTTAGCCTTCTTGAATTTACTGATAAGGGTGAAGCCATTCTTCAATTTGGTGGTGGCTGTCAAGGTTGTGGAATGGTAGATGTAACACTTAAAGATGGTATTGAGAAAACTCTTTTAGAGCAAATACCTGAATTAAAATCTGTTAAAGATAGCACCGATCATTCATTGGATGATAACGCTTATTATAAAACTTAAATTTCTTTTACAGCTATAACCACCCCAAAGTAAGGGTGGTCAAAATAATGAATTTCATTATTAAAAACTCTTTTATTTTGATCAATAAATAATTTAATTTCTCCACTTGTTGATATTTGATTATTTTGAAACGACATCTCTGAATTAATATCAATAAATTCATTCGCCTTATTTAAATTAATTTTTATATCATTTATCGTATTATCATTATTTGAGGATTCTAATAATCTATTTTCATATTCTTTAATATGCAATTTTGTTATGTCGTTTGAAGATAAATTTATTGATCCTAAATAGGCTTTTAGATCGGTATGTAAAAAACGACTTCTATAAAGCTTTAAGAGAAATCCATATTGTTTTTCAATAACTTCATGATGTAAATAAACTGCACCTTCTTTATCTTCAATATTTTGAAGCCATGAAAAACTATCTAGCACTTCATAGTTATTATTTTTCAATAATTTTTTGTTTAATTTATCTAAAGTTTCAAGGTTATTATTTTTTCTATACCAAGATTTTGGATTAGATATATTAGAAGAAACATCCTCTTTATTGATTATTCTGTTTCTAATATTTAAGGGCTTTAAGTTGGTAAAAAGCTTATTAAAGAAATTTTCTTCAACTTTCACATCAAATGATTTTTTATTAATTTGAAGTTTTGGTTCATAGAAATTTAAAAAGTCCTCAGCTGGAGTAATAAAGCTATCATCAAATACTTCATCAGTTTCAACGTTTGAATGTTTAAAAATTATTAATTCTATTTGGTATTCCTTAAGCTCTAAAGCTTCCTCCGCCATAACTAATGATGACTGAATAATGATTATTAGAATTATTTTATAAAATCTCATTTATTAGATTTGTTATTTTATTTCTTCTATTTAGGGCATTGGACTCATTCAAATTAATGATAAGTTTATTTTCCTTATTAATGTTATAAATATTGGGCTCCTTTGTAACTAGTGTCAATATCTTATCGAAAACACCTTTATTTAAATTACTTGATAAAAGAAGTGAGGTTTTTATTTTGCTTGAATTAATTTTTAAAATTCCAGAATTTTTTATATTAATTGCTAGTTTTGTATCACTTATTAGATTAATTATTTCTTCAGTGAGTGCGCCACATCTATCTATCAAATCATTCTTTATCTTATTTATTTCATCAATACTAGACGCACTATTTAACGATTTATATATTTTTAACCTTTCTAAAGGTGATGGAAGATAGTCATCGTTAATATATGAGGAGTCGTAAAAATTAATCTCTGTTTGAATTAATTCTTTTTCGTCATTATTTTTAAATTTATTTAATGCATTTTTTAGCATTGATAGGTACAAATTTATTCCAATAGTATTTATATGCCCACTTTGTTTATCACCAAGTATCTCGCCACCACCTCTAATTTCTAAATCCTCCTGGGCAATAAAGAATCCAGATCCAAGATCTGACAGTCTAATTATTGAATCTAGTCGATTTTTAGCAATTCTAGATAAATCAGGTATAGGTATTAAAAAATAGCAATAACCTTGTTTTATAGACCTTCCAACACGTCCTCTAAGTTGATGAAGCTGAGATAAACCAAAGTTTTGTGCATCTATTATTAATATTGTATTAGCGTTTGGTATATCCAATCCCATTTCAACTATGGTTGTACAAATAAGGACATCCAATCTACCAAGATCAAAATCTCCCATTACTTTTGAAATCTCGTTTTTATTAAGTTTTCCATGAGCTATATCGATGGTTATTTCTGGCAAAATAGAGATTAGATTTTTTTTCAGTGATTCCATTTTCGAAATATCATTCTGAACAATAAAGCACTGACCGCCCCTTGATACCTCTCTTGAAATAGCTTCTTTAAAAAGCTGAAAGTTTTCTACTTTTAAAAATGATTTAATACTTATTCTATTTGTTGGAGGGGTGTGAAGAAAAGAAAATTCTTTTAATCCAGAAAATATAAAATTCATAGTTCTTGGAATTGGAGTTGCAGAAAGATAAAGAATATGAATATTTTCTTGCTTGCTTTTGATTAGATCTTTTTGCTTAATTCCAAATTTATGTTCTTCATCAACAACCAAAAGCCCTGTATTTGAGAAATTAATTCCTGATGTAAATAGGGCATGTGTACCAATTAATATATCAACGTTACCCTTATTAAAATCACTAACAATTCCTTCTTTATTTTTTTTGTTTACATGTCTATTTATAATTTGGGTATTAACCGCAAGAGATTTAAATCTCTCTAAAAATGATTCATAGTGTTGGTCGCTTAAAACTGTGCTAGGACAAAGAATGATGACTTGTTTCCCTGAAGATATGGAAATAAATGCTGATCTCATTGCAACTTCTGTTTTTCCAAAACCAACATCACCACATAAAACTCTATTCATTGGTTTTACTAAGCCCATATCTTTTCTAATTGATTTGATAGCTTCTAATTGATCTGGCGTTTCTGTAAAAGGAAATAAATTATTAAATTTATTAAATTCAAAATCATCAACTCGAAGAACTTTTGCAGTTGATGCTTGTCTTCTTGATTCGATATCAAGTATCTCAGCAGCATGGTCATATGCCCTTTGTTCTGCTTTTGCTTTGTTTTTTGACCATTTATTAGAAGAAAGAGAATCCAAAATAACTTCAGCAAAAAAATCATTTTTATGATATTTGGATATTAATTCTACGCTTCTTAAGGGAACGTAAAGCGCCTCATTGGAAGAATATATAATCTTCATATATTCATTTGAAGTATCATTTGTTGTTACAACTTCTAATCCTGAATATAGCCCAATTCCATAATTTTCGTGAACAACATAATCTCCTTCTTTGAATAAGATATCTTTGTTGGTAGCTAATGATTTGGTTTGATCGTTAGACGATAAAGACATGTTGACAGTCTCAGAATATTCTTTATGGCAAACTACATAGCTATTTAATTCTATTGGCCTAACTATTTCTGAAAGCATCAAATTTAATGAATCAATAGCATTATCTATATTTGAAATTTCATTTATGTTTGTAGAGAATTTTTTAATAAGCTTTTCGTATTCACTTTGAATAGAAGTTATTAAAATTATTTTTTTATTATTTATCTCTTTGTTATCAATGAGTCTTAATAATGATTCAAAATCTTTAAAACATGGAATTTTATAATTATTTTTAGCTTTTACAATTTTATCTTTTGAGCAAAATGACATAACTAAATCTTTATGTACAAAACAATCTTTTGGTTTTAATAAAGGCCTTGCAGAATCAATATTTTCATCGTTATACCTTTGATATATATAAGTATCATATAAAGATATCTCAGTATCTAAATTTTTCAATAAAATGAACTCATACTCTAAAAATAAATCAAAAAATGTAGATGTTTTATTAAAAAATAATGGTAGATATATGTCTGAACCTTCGACCTTTTCGTTTTTATTTAATTTTTGAAATATTTCACAATGTCTTTCATCATTATTTTGAAAATAATTTCTCCAATTATCTCGAAAAAGCTTAAGATTTTTTTCATCTAAACCATAAAGAGAACTCTTGGTCAGTTTAAAATTACCAATTTTTTCTATAGATAGCTGTGTTTCTATATCAAAATATCTTATCGACTCTATTTCATCATCAAAGATTTCAACTCTTAGTGGGTTCCTATAAATCGGCGTAAATATATCAATAATGCCACCTCGAATGGCATATTGATTTAGTGATTCAATTTTGTTTGTTTTTTCATAATTTAATGAAATTAAAATATTTTCTAAATTTTTAAGTGATATTCCGTCATGAATTTTAAAAACTTCTTTAGATTTGAACAAATCTATTGTTGGATATAGCTCAAATAAACTTTTGATAGTTGTGATGACTACCTCTTTTTGACTATTCAAAGAGTTTAATATTTGAAATCGTTCTTTTTGAATATTTTCTGGAATTGAGAAATGATCATATGGAAGAATTTCATTATCTGGAAAATATTTAATTTTATTTTTATCCATGTAAAGTGATAACTCATTTTCCAATAACTTTGCCTCTCTATTGTCATGAACAACAATAACCATTGATTGATCAGTAATATGATATTTATCACACAATAAATGTGCATATCTATGGTCAATAATTTTAGTCATTTGTTAGTAAATTTTTTACAAATCCTAGTATAATGTGTCGCGTATTCTATCAATCAAATAAAAATAAAGGTAATTATGGACATAAATTTTTCAAAAGAGGATCTTCAATTTAGAGATGAGCTTAGAGAGTGGCTTGCTAATGACTATCCAAAACATGTAAAAGATAAAATGAATAAAGGTGAACATTTAACTAGGCAGGATATGGTTGATTACCACAAAGCTTTATCTGCAAAAGGATGGATGGGTTACAACTGGCCTGTAGAATATGGTGGGACAGGCTGGAGTGCTACCCAGTTATATTTATTTAATAAAGAATTTGGTTTAGCAGGTTGTCCACCGCTTTTAGCTTTTGGTGTAAGCATGGTAGCTCCAGTAATATACACCTTTGGCAATGATGAGCAAAAGAAGAGATTTTTACCTGATATATTAGATTTTAATACATGGTGGTGTCAGGGATATTCTGAACCAGGCTCAGGTTCTGATTTAGCTTCCCTAAAAACAAAAGCTGTTAAAGATGGAGATCATTATATTGTTAATGGCTCTAAAACATGGACAACGTTAGCTCAAAATGCCGATTGGATTTTTCTGCTTGTTAGAACTGAATCTACTGGAAAAAAACAAGAAGGTATATCATTCCTTTTAGTAGACATGAAAACCCCTGGCATAGAAGTAAAGCCAATTATTACTATTGATGGAGACCATGAAGTCAATTCTGTATTTTTTACAGATGTGAAAGTTCCAGCTGAAAACTTAGTTGGTGAAGAAGGTAAAGGCTGGACATATGCCAAATTTTTACTAGCACATGAGAGATTTGGTATAGCTGCTGTGGGAGCTTCAATGAGAGCACTTAATGAGCTGAAAGAAGTTGTTTCAACATTAAATAATTCAGATTTAGATAAAAAAGTAGCTGAAATGGAGATTGCTATTTCCGCTTTAGAAATGACAGAATTGAGACTTCTATCAGAACTTGAAAACGGTGGACATCCTGGAGCTGAATCTTCCATACTAAAAATCAAAGGTACAGAAATACAACAAGGACTTACTGAAATTTTTGTAGAAGCAGCTGGTGAGTACGCGCTTATGTATCCAGGAGCAGGAGGTTATGGCTCAAATGACAAGCCATCTGGTCCTGAACATGCTGCAGTATCTCTTGAAAGGTTTTTAAATTTTAGAAAAACATCTATTTATGGTGGAAGTAATGAAATCCAAAAAAATATAATTTCTAAATTTGTACTAGGAGTATAAAAAATGAACTTAAGTTATACAGAAGAACAGGTAATGCTCAGAGAACAGATTCAGAAATTTTGTGAAACAGAATATGATTTTTATAAAAGAGAAGATGTAGTTAAATCAGATAAGGATTTTGATGAAAATGCATGGTCTTTATTTGCAGAACAAGGTTGGTTATCAATGCCTTTTTCTGAAGAGTCTGGGGGTTTTGGCTTTGGCCCAATTGAACTTTCTATTTTATTTGAAGAGTTTGGTAAATCTCTTGTTATAGAACCATATTTAGCTAATGTTGTATTAGCCGGAACTGTTCTTGATAAATCAAATTTTAGTAATAAAGTAGAATTAATTGAAGCCATATGCTCAGGGTCAATGCATGTATCTCTTGCATTTGCAGAACCTGCAAATTCATATGACTATTTTAAATCTAATACAAATATTTCAGATGATAACAAGTTGAATGGTGCTAAATCATTAGTATTAAATGGCAAAAACGCTTCTAAGTTAATTGTATCTTGTGTTAAAAATGATTCCTTATCATTGGTTTTAGTCGATCAAAATGTTAGTGGTGTTTCTTTTAACTCTTTTAGAACAGTTGATGAGCAAACTTGTGCAGAGTACATCTTTGAAAATGTTTCTGTTGAGGATTCCGATATTATTGCCTCAGGGGATGAGGCTATGAAATTGCTAGAGGAAGCCATTAATCTTGCTACATTATGTGTTAGTGCAGAGGCTGTTGGATGTATGACATCTTGCTACCTCAAGACAGTTCAATACACTAAAGAACGTGAACAGTTTGATCAGCCAATATCAAACTTCCAAGTCTTACAACATAGAATGGTAGATATGTTCATTGATAGCGAATTAGCTAAATCACTTTTATACAAAGCTATGCTTGAAGTTGACTCAAACTCGGATGAAAAATTTAAACATGTTTCAGCTCTAAAGGCGCACGTTGGTAAATTTGGTAAACTTTCGGCTCAAAATGCTGTTCAACTTCATGGTGGAATGGGGGTTAGTGAGGAGATGATGATTGGTCATTATCTTAAGAAAATGGTTGCTATTGATGCTATGTTTGGAAATGCTGACCATCATTTAAAAGCATTTTCTAAATAAATGACTTTTATTTAAACCCATATCGTTTAAAATAAATTTTGTACTGTAAATTATTTACATAAATTATGAACGTTAATAAAGATTCTTCTTTTCAATCCACCAAAAGACAAGATCGTCTTCTTCCTGAAGATTCTTTCGGTGATTGGAAGTGGAGAGAAGGTCTTGCTGAACTTATGGTTCCAGTTGTTGGAGGCTTATATCGTGATGGAATAAATATTCTCATTTATGGTAAATCGCTTGTAAACCAGTCACCTGTTGAGATTATGAGAGCTCACAGATTTGCGAGACAATCTGACCAAAATGAACTAAGTGAACTTGAGACATTTCCTATTCTTCAGTATTTAGATACTTTAAAAATCGCAGATTGTGAAATTGATATTGGAGAGCTCGCAGTAAGATTCCCTAATTTTGCAGAACTAAAGAACGATATATCTGGTCTTAAAGAATATTTAGATATTGAATTATCGAGTGTTATAAATAAAGATTCAAAACGTCCAAATAAACCTAAAGATATTGTGCTTTATGGATTTGGAAGAATCGGAAGATTAGTCACTAGAATGATGATACAAAATACAGGACCAGGTAATTATTATAGATTACGAGCTATAGTAATAAGAAAGGCTAGTGATGATGATATCTACAAAAGAGCTAGTTTATTATCTAGAGATTCAGTTCATGGCTCTTTTGATGGCACTGTAAGAGTTGATGAAGATAAATCAACTCTGGTTATTAATGGCAACCCTGTAAAAATTATTTATGCTCAAAGTCCTAATGATGTTAATTATCATGATTATGATATTACAAATCCTATAGTTATAGATAATACAGGCGTTTGGAGAGATGTTGATGGTTTATCTCAACATATTAAATCTAAAGCATCAAAAGTTATCCTTACATCTCCAGGTAAGGGAGATATAAAAAATGTTGTCTATGGGGTTAATGATAATATCCTTGAAGATTCTGATGAAATAATTTCAGCTGCATCATGTACTACAAATGCTATCGTTCCTGTTCTAAAGGTTGTTAATGATCAATACGGAATTGATGGCGGCCATATAGAAACAGTTCATTCATATACAAATGATCAAAACTTAATTGATAATTTTCATAAAGGGGATAGAAGAGGTAGGGGAGCTCCATTAAATATGGTTATAACCTCTACAGGGGCTGTTGAAGCTGTTGGCAAAGCCATTCCAGAATTAGCTAATAAATTAACAGGTAATGCTATAAGAGTTCCTACTCCAAATGTAAGTCTTGCAATTTTATCACTAGTATTAAATGAAAGCATTGATAAAGAAAGTCTCAATAATTACCTTAAATCAATGGCTTTTCACTCTAAATATAGAGAAATAATTGGTTTTGTTAATTCTCCAGAGATAGTTTCAACTGATTTTTATTCTAGCCCCTTTGCTTCAATAATTGACTCACAAGCTACAATCACAAGTGGAAAAAGAGTCACCTTGTATTGTTGGTATGACAACGAGTATGGCTATTCAAAACAGGTTATTAATTTAGCAAAAAAAGTTGCTGGCATTTCACTGGAAAGATTACCTAAACCAATTTCATAAAACTATAGAATCAATAGCTCTTTAGTTTTATAATCATCACGTTTTTGATGTATATAATTTTACTTGGGTACAGCACACGTGATAAAAACTTCTAAAGGTCTAAATTTACCAATTTCTGGTATTCCTGAAGCTGTAGTTACCGACACTCCAAATGTAAGCTCTGTTTCATTGCTTGGAAATGATTTTATAGGTATGAAACCAACCATGATGGTTAAAACTGGTGATTCTGTTAAAAGAGGAACGAAGCTTTTTGAGGATAAAAAAAATCCAGGAATCTATTTTACATCTCCTGCTGGCGGCATCGTTAAAGACATAAGTAGAGGAGACAAAAGAAAATTTCTTTCTATTGAGATCGAGATAGCTGAAAACGAAGAAGCAGAATTATTTGAATATCAAACTAATTCCGATGGATATAAAAAATTACTTATTGATTCAGGTTTATGGAATGCCTTTAGAACAAGACCTTTCAATAGAACACCTAAAGTTAATTCATTACCTGATGCAGTATTTATAAATGCATGTGACACCAACCCACTATCTATCGACCCATCATTTATTATTGATCAAGATAAAGATTATTTTAAAGAAGGTTTAGAGGGTTTAAAAAATTTATTTTCTTGTCCAATTCATTGCACATACCAAAATTCAAACTTCGATACAAATATTGATGGAATTAATTATTGTCAAGTGTCTGGACCACATCCAGCCGGTCTATCTAGTACCCATATAAGCTATATATATCCAGTTAATTTAAATAGAGTTGTATGGACTATTGGTTATCAAGACATCATTTCTTTCGGTTATTTATTAAAAAACAAAACTCTAAGAACTCATAAATTGATTGCACTAGGAGGACCATCTGTCTTTAACCCCTCTATGATTAATGCAAGAATTTCAGGAAATATTGATCAATTAACTGCAGGTAAAATTGATGATAATACAAGAGTAGTATCTGGATCATTAATATATGGTCATGCATCTGAGGGAGTGATGAATTATCTTGGTTTTTATGATTCTATTTTATCTGTAATACCAGATGCAGCTAATGATATATTTTTAAATTGGCTTATGCCTGGATCAAAAATGCATTCAAAATTAAATGTATTTTCTTCCTCGTTCTTAAAACCTAAAAAGTATACATTTAACACATCTGTTAACGGTGGTGATAGAGCTATAGTACCAGTAGGATCTTATGATGAGATAATGCCTATGGACATATTAGTCCCTCAATTACTTAAATCCCTAGTTGTAGGAGATATTGAACAAGCTGTTGATCTTGGAATGCTTGAACTAGCTCCAGAAGATTTAGCGCTATGCTCTTATATTTGTCCAAGCAAGTATGATTATTGTTCAATACTTGCAAACAACCTTAATGCTTTATATCTAGAACAATGAACGGCCTAAGAAATTACATAAATTCAGTGAAACCAAATTTTATTGGTGAGGGTAGATATGCTAAATGGTTCCCTTTGTTTGATGCTGTTGAAAACTTTATTTTCTCAACACAAACAAAAACCACCAATCCTGTTCACATAAGAGATGCTGTAGATATTCAAAAAATAATGGTAATTGTTTGGTTGGCAACATTTCCAGCAATGTTTTTTGGTATGTACAATCTTGGATCCCACTCATTAGAATATTTAGAATCTATTAATCAGTTAAATACAGGAGATTGGCATCATTATTTAGTCAATCTTGTTGGGTATGACTCATCGAGCTTCGTTGCTAAATTATGGTTCGGTGCTTGTTATTTTATGCCAATTTATATAACTGTTTTTGTGGTAGGTATTGGTTGGGAAACTATTTTTGCTGTCGTAAGAAAACATGAAATAAATGAAGGTGCTTTTGTTTCAACAGTTTTATTTTCACTTAGCTGTCCTCCTGATCTACCTCTTTGGCAGGCTGCACTAGGTATAACTTTTGGTTTAGTTATTGGTAAAGAGATATTTGGTGGTACAGGTAAAAATTTCTTAAATCCTGCTTTGACTGGAAGAGCATTTTTGTATTTTGCATACCCTTCACAAATTTCAGGAGATAAGGTTTGGATAGCAGGTTTAGCTGATAATAATATAGTTCCAGAAGGCTATAGTGGAGCAACTGCACTTGGTGTGGCTGCTGAAAGTGGTATGGCAGGTATCTACGATAATTTCACATGGATGGATGCATTTTTAGGTAATATACCAGGATCTATTGGAGAAACCTCTATAATTGCAATTGGTATTGGTTTAATAATCCTTCTAGCAACTAAAGTTGCCTCTTGGAGAATTGTTCTCTGGACATTTATAGGAATGATAGCAATGTCTAGTCTATTAAATATAGTAGGGTCAGATACTAATCCTATGTTTGAAGTTCCATGGTATTGGCATGCAGTTATTGGAAGTTTTGCATTTGGACTAGTTTTTATGGCTACAGAGCCAGTGTCCGGTTCAGGTACTAATACAGGTAGGTGTATTTATGGTTTTATTATTGGTATAACAGTTATCTTGATAAGAGTAATAAACCCTGCTTTCCCTGAAGGAATGATGCTTGCAATTTTATTTGCTAATTTACTTGCTCCGGTAATAGATCATATGGTTATGATGTCTAATATAAACAGAAGAAAGGCTTTAACACAATGAATGATTCAATAGTTAAAACATTAGGTGTTGCTTTTGCAATATGTTTAATATGCTCATTGGTTGTATCATCAACCGCAGTCAGTCTTCGTGATATGCAAAATGAGAATAAGGCTAATGATAAACGAACAAAAATTCTTCAAGCTGCAGGTATTTTTAATCCAGAACTTGATATAAAAGAGCAATTTAACCAACTCGAGGAAAAATATTTAGATTTTAATTCTGGTAAGTTATTAAGAGGTTCAGATCTTGAAGTTTTCTTAGAAGAACACAAGGGAGACTATGATCAGATTGCCGCAACCAGAAAACCTGAATACTCAACTTCTTTAAATTCATCAGAAGATATTGCTATTATCAAAAATAGAGAAAATGTTGGTAAGTTTTTTATTCTCAGAAATAAAGATAATTCTATTGATAAAATCATTCTGCCTGTTCGCGGCTATGGATTATGGGGAACTCTTTTTGGTTATATATCTATTGAAGAAGACTTTAACACTGTAGCCGGTCTTGAGTTTTATGATCACAAAGAAACACCAGGCCTTGGGGCTGAAGTTGATAATCCAAAATGGAAGGCTTTATGGCCAGGAAAACAACTTTATAAAAATAATATTGTTTCTTTGGAAGTCATAAAAGGAAAAGTTCCTGTTGATGATAAAAACTTAGATTATAAGGTTGACGGACTATCTGGAGCCACTTTGACTAGCAGGGGTGTGACCAACATGTTGAAATATTGGTTTAGTGATTCAGGTTATGCAAATTTATTTAGTGAGTTGGAATATGAATCTTAATAAGTATAAAGATGTATTAGTAAAACCTCTTATAGATGAAAATCCTATTACTCTTCAAATACTAGGAATCTGTTCTGCATTAGCTGTTACCAATAATCTTTCAGTCACAATGGTTATGTGCGTTGCATTAACAAGCGTCGTAGCATTCTCAAATTTATTTATATCAATAATTAGAAATCACATACCAAGCAGCATCAGAATTATTGTTCAGATGACCATTATAGCCTCGTTGGTTATAGTCGTTGATGAGCTCTTGAAAGCATATGACTATGAAACTAGTAAAAAGTTATCTGTATTTGTTGGTTTAATTATTACTAACTGTATTGTTATGGGGCGTGCAGAAGCCTTTGCAATGAAAGAAAAGCCTTTATTAAGCTTTTTTGATGGTTTAGGTAATGGTCTTGGCTATAGTGTTATTTTAATTGGAGTTGCTGCAATAAGAGAGCTTTTTGGAGCTGGTACATTGTTTGGTTATGAAATTCTTCCACTTGTATCTAATGGTGGTTGGTATATGGCTAATAACTTATTACTTTTACCTCCTAGCTCATTTATTATTATCGGTTTATTTATTTGGGCAATTAGATCATACAAACCTGCACAAATAGAAGAAGACGATTTTGCTTTATCAAAACATTCTACAAGCCCAGATTTAACAAAGAGAGAATTAAATGTTTGAACATTATTTAAATATTTTTATTACTACTGTATTCATAGAGAATATTGCTTTATCAGTATTCTTGGGAATGTGCACATTTATAGCTATATCAAAGAAAATTGATGCTGCATTGGGTTTAGGCATTGCGGTTATTGTGGTCTGTCTTATAACTGTTCCTCTTAATAATCTAATATATAATTTTATTCTTAGAGATGGAGCTCTAGCTTGGGCTGGACTTCCCAATACCAATTTGGAGTTTGTTGAGTTAATAAGCTATATAGGAGTAATTGCTGCTGTAGTGCAAATTCTTGAAATGTTTTTAGATAAATATGTTCCAGCCTTATACAATGCATTGGGTGTCTTTTTGCCTTTAATTACTGTTAATTGTGCAATTTTAGGCGCATCACTCTTTATGATAGAAAAAGATTTATTATTTGGAGAAAGTGTTGTTTATGGTCTTGGAGCTGGTTTTGGTTGGGCTATGGCAATAGTTATTCTTGCTGGTATTAGAGAAAAGTTAAAATATTCTGATATTCCCGAGGGACTAAAAGGTTTAGGAGCAACGTTTATCATTGTAGGTCTTATGAGTTTTGGGTTTATGTCATTTGGAGGTATATCTCTTTAAAATAAGGAGTTAATTATGCAGATTGATTTATTACTTGGAGTTATTTCTTTTTCAGGAATAGTTCTTGCTTTGGTTGCAGTCATTATTGCTGCTAGATCTAAACTCGTATCAACGGGAAATGTTTCTATTGAAATTAATGGAGATTCTTCAAATCCAATTGTAGTTCCTGCCGGATCAAAACTTCTCCAAACACTAGCAGAAAATAAAATCTTTTTATCTTCAGCTTGCGGTGGTGGCGGTACATGCAGTCAATGCAAGTGTGTTGTTCTTGATGGTGGTGGATCAATTCTACCTACTGAAGAATCTCATTTTAATTCTAGAGAAAAAAATGAAGGTTGGAGACTTTCGTGCCAAGTTCCTGTTAAAAGTGATATGAAGATAGAAGTGCCAGAAGAGATTTTTGGTGTTAAAGAGTGGGAGTGTGAGGTTTTATCTAATGACAATGTCGCAACTTTTATTAAGGAGCTAGTTTTAAAATTGCCAGAGGGAGAAAATGTTGATTTTAGAGCTGGTGGTTATGTTCAACTTGAAGCACCTGCTTATGAAATTGACTATAAATCTTTTGATATACAAGAAGAGTATCATGGTGATTGGGATAAATTTAAAATTTGGGATAATAAATCCATTAATCCTGAACCAGTTATAAGAGCTTACTCGATGGCTAACTATCCTGAAGAGAAGGGCGTTATAAAGTTCAATATTCGAATTGCATCTCCACCTCCTGGTAGTGATTTTCCGCCAGGCATAATGTCAACTTGGACATTTAATTTAAAACCCGGTGATAAAGTTAAAGTGTTTGGTCCTTTTGGTGAATTCTTTGCTAAAGAAACTAAAAATGAAATGGTATTTGTTGGTGGTGGTGCTGGTATGGCACCTATGAGATCTCATATCTTTGATCAATTGCTCCGAATCCATACTGATAGAAAAATATCATTTTGGTATGGAGCTAGAAGCCTTAAAGAAATGTTTTATGTTGAAGAATTCAATGACTTAGCAGAAAAATATGATAATTTTGAGTGGCATGTTGCTTTATCAGATCCTCAACCTGAAGATGACTGGGATGGTGATACTGGCTTTATTCATAATGTCTTATATGAAAATTATTTAAAAAATCATGAAGCTCCAGAAGATTGTGAATATTATATGTGTGGACCTCCTATGATGAATAAAGCAGTAATAGATCTTCTTACAAATATTGGCGTAGAACCAGAAAACATCGCTCTCGATGATTTTGGCGGCTAGTTAAATTTGTTATCAAGAAAAGTTATATCAAAAATAATTGCCCTTATTGTTGGCTTATCTTGTATTTATATAGCTTATAGTTCTAATACAAACAAAACCTATAAAATCAATGGTTCAGCGTATGGAACGAGCTGGTCTGTTGTCTCAACATCATTTATAGCCGATCATCATGAGAAGAATATTATTAAGATAATTGATCATGTTGATGAGATAGCATCTAATTATAAAATAGATTCTGAAATAGCAATCGTTAATCAGCTACCCGTAGATGAAGAATTAACCATAAGTAGTGATTTATTTAATATTCTCAATATAGCCAGTGAAATTAATAAGCTTTCAAATGGCTCCTACAATATTATGCTTGGAAAAATTTCTAGTAGATTGGGTTTTGCTCCAAACTTTGATAAGGATTTAAATCATAACGATGATGGAGGCTACACATTAACTAAAAATAAATCACTAATTAAAGAATCTTCAAATTGGTTTGATTTATCATCAATTGCAAAAGGCTACGCTGTACAACTAATTCATGATTACTTAATAAACAATAATTTATCTAATCACTTAATTGATATAGGTGGGGAATTAATTACTCACGGTTCAAATCATGATGATCCATGGATAATAGGTATCCAAGATCCTTATTCATTTGAAGAAAAAGCAATTTATGTTGTAAGAAATAATAATAATTTCTTGGCTATAGCAACCTCTGGTGAGTATAGAAATTATAAGATTTCTGATACCAATAAAGTTACACATACTATAGACCCTAAAACATTAAAGTCCATTGATTCAAAAATTCTATCAGTTACAGTGGCTCATGAATACTCCGCTACATATGCAGATGCTTTGGCAACTGCTTTTAATGTTATTGGATATCCAGATGCTATTAAATACGCTAATAACAATAATATTGCATTGATGTTAGTTGTTGATATTGACGGTGGTGCAGAATTAATTTTTTCTAATAAATGGTATGATTTAAACTTATGAATACATTTATTGCTGCATTTATAGTTATAGGTACTGCTTTTGCAGGGTTGGCGATTGGATTGATACTTAGAAATAAACCAATTAAAGGTTCATGCGGCGGTGTTATGACCTCAGAAGATGGAGTTTGTACAATTTGTGGCAAGACAGAAATTAATTCTTGTTCTAAAACTGATTCATAGTATTGTCTTCACCAGCTGCTTTTAATGCAGCCTCACCAGCAAAATATTCTTTATGATCATCGCCCATATCAGACCCTGACATGTTTTGATGTTTAACACACGCAATTCCTTCTCTAATCTCTTTTCTTTGAACATTAGCTACATAGCCCAGCATACCCTGGTCACCAAAATATTCTTTTGCTAAATTATCGGTTGATAAAGCAGCAGTATGATAAGTTGGCAGTGTTATTAAATGATGAAAAATTCCTGCTTCTCTTGCAGCATCAGCTTGGAAGGTTCGTATTTTATTATCTGCTTCTATTGCTAATTCAGTCTCATCATAAGAAACATTCATAAGATCATTTCTGTCATATGCTGTAATATCTTTACCTTCTTTTTCCATTGAATCAAAAACTTGTTGTCTAAAGTTTAGAGTCCAGTTGAAAGAAGGACTATTGTTGTATACAAGTTTTGCATTTGGAACAACTTTTTTAATTTCATCCATCATTGCTCCAATTTGGCCAATATGAGGTTTTTCTGTCTCTATCCAGATTAAATCTGCACCATTTTGTAAACTAGTTATAGAATCTAAGATACAGCGAGCTTCACCAGTACCTTCTTTAAATTGATACAGATTACTTGGAAGTCTTTTGGGCCTAACAAGCTTTCCATCTTGATTAATCATTACATCACCATGCTTCATGCTTGATTCATCAACCTCTTCAACGTCTAAAAATGAGTTGTACTGGTCTCCTAAATCTCCTTTCTCGTTGGTTATAGCAATTTGTTTAGTTAAGCCTGCGCCTAGTGAGTCTGTTCTTGCAACTATGATTCCATCATCTACACCGAGCTCTAAAAATGCGTATCTAACTGCATTAATTTTAGCAAGGAAGTCTGCATGAGGAACAGTAACCTTTCCATCTTGGTGACCACATTGTTTTTCATCAGAAACCTGATTTTCAATTTGGATAGCACATGCTCCTGCCTCAATCATCTGTTTTGCCATTAAGTAGGTTGCTTCTTCATTACCAAAACCTGCATCTATATCTGCAATTATTGGAACAACATGTGTTTGAAAATTATCTATATTATTTTGTATTTCTTGTTTATCAGATTCATTTGCCTTATCTAATTTTCTATATAGGTCACCTAATTCTCTAGCATCTGCTTGTCTTAAGAATGTATATAGCTCAGCAATTAAACTAGCAACAGATGTTTTTTCATGCATGGATTGATCAGGAAGAGGGCCAAATTCTGATCTAAGTGCAGCAATCATCCAACCTGACAGGTATAAATATTTTTTTTCAGTTGTATGAAAATGTTTCTTGATAGATATTAATTTTTGTTGACCAATAAAACCATGCCAACAGCCAAGTGACTGTGTATATTTAGATGAATCTACATCGTATTCATCCATATCTTTTCTCATAATTGCAGCTGTATATTTTGCTATGTCTAATCCAGTTTTAAAACGATTCTGCATTCTCATTCTAGCAACATATTCTGGATTTATTGAGCTCCAGTTTGAAGTAGACATCTCAGGAATATTTGATGCATTATTTTTATTATCTATATGTTTTGTCATTACAACACCCTATATGAAAAGATTATGTAGTGTAGTAAATATTATTAGGTATTTTATGTCAACATAAACATATAAACATTGATTTAAAAGGGTTTATAGATATTATTATTTGTAGTTTGACTACAGTTTAATGGTAGCAATTAGCTTTTTGATAATTCTCTGGAAATTCCAATATACAACTTTGGCTCTAATGATAATAACTTTTCTTTTGATTTGATTGTTATGTCGAGAGATTCAACAAAACTCATATAGCTATCCTTGTTTAATTTTGCCCCTCTAGAAAGATTTTTAAGTTGTTCATAAGCATCAGGAATACCCTCGTATCTCATTATTGTCTGAACTGCCTCAGTTAGAACTTCCCAATTATCATCGAGCTCATAAGAAATTTTAGATTTATTAGGTATAATTTTTTCAAGTCCTTTATTTGTTGAAACTAATGCAAGAGCAGAATATCCAAAGCCTAATCCTATATTTCTCAGAACAGTTGAATCAGAAAGATCTCTTTGATGTCTTGATTTAGTTAGCTTATTGGCAAAAAATTCCATCAATGCATTAGATAATCCAAAGTTTCCTTCTGCATTTTCAAAATCTATTGGATTAACTTTATGTGGCATAGTAGAAGATCCAACTTCGTTCTTTAAAAGTTTTAATGAAAAGATATCATTTGATATGTATATCCAGACATCCTGACATAGATCAATAAAAATATTATTTAACCTCATAATTGTATGACTAACATCGGCAATCCAATCATGTGGTTCAATTTGGGTTGTGTATTCATTATGTGTAACTCCAAATTTATTAATAAATTTTTTATTAAATTTAACCCAATTAATTTTTTCATCTACAATTTTAAACGTATGATAATTCCCGGTCGCTCCACTAAACTTTGCAAGAGGCTTAATTGACTTTAAATGATTTAATTCTCTATTAACTCTTTCATAAAAAACTTTAAACTCTTTACCTAATGTCGAAGGGGAGGCTGCTTGACCATGAGTTCTAGCTAAAAATGGTTGATTAGCCCATCTACTTGAATTTCTTTTTAAAGATCTATTTACTTTATTAAGATCATTAATAAATATTGATATACCTTTTTTAATCATATATGCATAGCTTAAAGAGTTTATATCTTCACTTGTTAAGCCAAAATGAATAAGATGAGTATAGGTTGCAAGAACTTTATCTTTTAAAAAGTGATCTCTTATATAGTACTCTACCGCCTTAACATCATGATTGGTTGTTGATTCAATCTTTTTTATACTTAATACTGATTTATTATCAAAATTATTTTTAAATGCATTTATCTTTTTAATAGATTCTTTTGATATTGGCTTAAATGTTTTTGGTAATTGAGTACATAAATATAGAATCCATTCAATTTCTATATCAAATCTTATTTTTATAAGAGCAGACTCGCTGAAGTTCTGTCTTAAAGCAGATATTTTTGAGGCGTATCTACTATCAAGTGGTGAAATGTTATCGTGATCAAATTTCATAAAGTATTGTATTATCTTTTAAATTCTTAAGAATTATATATCAAAAAGTATTGGTAATAATTCCCCCACCCAAACATATATTATTATTATAAAAAACTGCAGATTGACCAGGCGCAATAGCTCTAATTGGATCAGAAAATAATACTTTGAAAATATCGTTATCACCAATTATTTTACAATTGACGGGGGTATGCTGATGCCTTACCTGTATACTGCAATCTAAAGGTAGTTTGTAGTTTATATTATTTATCCAGTTTATTTTTTCTAAACACAAACCTTCATTCATCAGTAGTTTATTACTCCCACCCTGGCATACATGAACAACATTTTTAATAATATCTTTCTTGTATACATACCAGGGTAGTTCATCCCTTCCTTTAACACCACCAATCATTAGGCCTTGTCGTTGTCCTTGTGTATATAGAACAGCCCCTTGATGCTCACCAATAACATTGCCTTCTTCATCTTTAATAGGACCTTTTTTAAGTTTAATAAATCTATTTAAAAAGTCTTTTAAATTTCTTTCACCTATAAAGCATATTCCAACAGAATCTTTTTTATTTGCTGTTATTAAGCCATTATTTTTTGCAATAGCTCGAACTTCGGATTTGGTTAAGTTTTCAAGAGGAAATAAACAATTTTCAAACTCTTTTTCATTAACTTCGTGTAAGAAATAAGTTTGATCTTTATCTATATCTTTGGCTCTTGTAAGGTATCTGATTCCATTAATAGTTTTTAATCTTGCATAATGTCCAGTTGCTATATAATCAGCTCCTATCTTAAAAGCATAATCAAGAAATGATTTAAATTTAATTTCTCTATTGCATAAAATATCTGGGTTTGGAGTTCTTCCTTTTTCATGCTCGCTAAGAAAGTTTGTAAATACTCTATCCCAATACTCATCTGAAAAATTTGCTCGATGTAATGGGATATTTAGCTTGTCACATACATCAGACGCATCTTTGAAATCTATCTCAGAAGTGCAGACCTCACCAGGCTCTGATTGCCAATTCTGCATAAATAATGCTTTAACATCATATCCAGCTTCTTTTAGTAAAAAGGCAGATACTGATGAATCTACGCCTCCAGAAAGACCTACAACAACTGTTTTTTTACTCATTTTCTTTGTTTTTATGCATATTATATTGTATCAATTAATAGTATAATTATTGCCGTTCAATTCTCTTAAATCTAAATGCAAGGACCGTTAATTTTAAATGAAATTTAATAAAATAAAGGAACCAAAATCTGGACAAAAAATATCATATATCGATGGTGTATTAAATGTACCTGACAACCCAATTATACCTTACATAGAAGGTGATGGTATTGGTGTTGATATAACACCTCCTATGATAAATGTTGTTGATAACGCAGTAAAAATTGCTTATGAGGGCAAAAGAAAAATAGAGTGGATGGAAGTTTTTTGCGGCGAAAAATCTACAAAAGTTTATGAAAAAGATACTTGGCTGCCAGATGAAACAATAGAAGCTCTTAAAGAGTATGTCGTAAGTATTAAAGGGCCCTTAACAACTCCTGTTGGTGGTGGAATAAGATCATTAAATGTTTCACTTCGTCAAATTTTAGATTTGTATGTATGCCTTAGGCCAATTAGGTATTTTGACGGTGTTCCGTCACCTGTTAAAAGACCACAAGATACTGATATGGTTATTTTTAGAGAAAACTCTGAAGATATATATTGCGGTATAGAATTTAAAGCAGAATCTGATGAATCTAAGAAAATTGTAAAAACTCTTGAAGAAGAATTTGGAATAGTTCAAATAAGATTCCCTGATACTGTCGGTATCGGTGTTAAACCAATTTCAAAAGAGGGCACTTCTAGACTTGTAAAAAAAGCTATTGATTATGCGATAGATAATGACAGAAGTTCAGTCACTCTGGTGCACAAAGGTAATATTATGAAATATACAGAAGGTGCATTTAGGGATTGGGGCTACGAACTTGCAAAGAGTTCATACAATGCATCAGATTTAGATGGTGGACCGTGGCAAGTAATTAAAAATCCAAAAAATGGTAAAAATATTATTATTAATGACGTTATTTGTGATGCTTTTCTTCAGCAAATTCTTCTTAGACCAAAAGATTATGATGTAATAGCTACTATGAATTTAAACGGAGATTATATCTCTGATGCATTAGCAGCCTGTGTTGGTGGTATAGGTATAGCTCCTGGTGCAAACATATCAGATCAATATGCAGTTTTTGAAGCCACACACGGTACTGCGCCAAAGTATGCTGGTCAAGATAAAGTAAATCCTGGTAGTTTAATTTTATCAGCTGAAATGATGCTAAGACATATGGGGTGGACTGAAGCTGCAGATTTAATCATATCTTCAATGGAAAAAACCATACTTGCAAAGAAAGTTACCTATGACTTTGAAAGAATGATGGATGGTGCTGATTTAGTATCATGTTCAGGCTTTGGTGAAGAAATGATAAAAAGGATGTAATGACAAGGCTGTCAAAAGATACCATAGATTCATCAAATGATTTAGGTTCAGCAGTATTAGAGAAAGACCCAGAACTTAAAGAACCACCATTATACCAAGTTGTACTCATCAATGATGACTATACACCAATGGAGTTTGTCGTATATGTTCTTCAAACAGTCTTTAGTCATACCCATGAAAAATCAACACAAATAATGATGGCAGTTCATACTCAAGGCAAAGGAGTTTGTGGTATATTTTCTAAAGAGATTGCTGAGATGATGTCATATGAAGTTAATAATATGGCTAAACATCACAACCATCCATTATTGAGTGAAATTGAACCATTAAGTGATTAAATATGTTTAGTAAAGATTTAGAAGTTTCGATAGCAAATTTATTTGATAAAGCCAACGAAATAAACATACAGTACCTCACTGTAGAACATCTATTTTTAATGATTTTAAATGACTTTGATGTTAAAGACTTTATTGAATCTAATGATGTAAAGGTCGAATCATTAAAAGATGAATTAAATGATCATTTAAAAAAATCTAGCATCATGAGGGCCGACACTCAGAAACCAGTTCAACCAACACTTGGTTTTCAAAGGGTTTTACAAAGATCGGTTTTTCATATTCAATCATCCGGGAAGGGAGTTGTTAAACCAATAAATATTCTTGTTGCCATATTTTCAGAAAAAGAATCGAGATCTGTATACCTTTTAAATAAAAACAATATAAACCGTCTAGATGTTGTTACCTATATATCGCATGGCTCACCCCAAAAATCTGAACAAAATAATCCTGAATCTATTAATGAAGATGAGGCAGAAGGTCCTACCAAAAAATCTGAAGAAAATGCTTACCTTATTAATTTAAACAATTTAGTTAACGAAAATAAGATTGATAACTTAATCGGAAGAGCAAAAGAGGTAGAAAGACTTATCCAAATTCTTTCACGAAGAACTAAAAATAATCCCTTACTTGTTGGAGAATCTGGAGTTGGTAAAACTGCTATTGCTGAAGGCTTAGCATATTTAATTTGCAATAATAAAGTTCCAAAAATTTTAGACGATTCAATTATATACTCCTTAGATATTGCTGCTCTAATAGCTGGTACTAAATATAGAGGTGATTTTGAAAAACGACTGAAAGAGGTTTTAAAATTTCTTGAAAACAAAGATAAAGCAATCTTATTTATAGATGAAATTCATACAATAATTGGAGCTGGTTCTGCTTCAGGTGGCTCTTTAGATGTATCCAATCTACTAAAACCTGCGCTAGGCAGAGGTTCTCTTAGATGTATTGGTTCAACAACTTTTCAAGAATACAGAGGCATCTTTGACCAAAATCAAGCACTCTCAAGAAGATTTCAAAAGATAGATATAGTAGAACCTTCATATGATGAATGCCTTGAAATACTAGACGGCATAAAAGGTATTTATGAAGAATATCATAATGTTACTTATTCAATTGATGCAATTAAGTCATCCGTTGATCTCTCATCAAAATATATAAATGATAGATTTTTGCCAGATAAAGCTATCGATGTAATAGATGAGACTGGAGCAATGTTGAACATAACTAGAAAAAATAAAAAAAATATAACAGTAAATCAAAGAGATATTGAAAAAACAATTTCAAAAATTACAAAAATTCCAGAGCAAAGTATTACTGTTGCTGATAAAAAAGATTTAAAGAATTTAGAAGAAAATTTAAAAAGAGTTATTTTTGGCCAAGATCTTGCTGTTGAGACATTATCTAGCGCTATTAAGCTATCTAGAGTTGGCTTAAGAGATGATAATAAAACAATAGGATCTTTTCTATTTACCGGTCCCACTGGTGTTGGTAAAACAGAAATATCAAAACAGCTTTCAGAAATAATGGGAATTGATCTTGTCCGTTTTGATATGAGTGAGTATATGGAACGACATACTGTATCAAGACTTATAGGAGCTCCTCCAGGATATGTAGGTTTTGATCAGGGTGGCCTTTTAACAGAAGCTATTGTTAAATCACCTCATTGTGTGTTGCTGCTTGATGAGATTGAAAAAGCACACCCTGATATATTCAATATTCTTCTTCAAGTTATGGATGCTGGCGTTCTTACTGACAATAACGGCAGAAAGGCTGATTTTAGAAATGTAATACTTATTATGACAACCAACATTGGTGCTGAGCTTCTAGCAAAGAGAAATATAGGTTTTAGCGAATCATCTAATGAGACTGATGCAATGAACTCACTAAATAAACTCTTTACCCCTGAATTTAGAAATAGATTAGATGAGACTATTCAATTTAATTATCTTGAAAAATCAATTATCTTGTCTATTGTTGATAAATTCTTAACAAAACTTCAAGCTCAGTTAGATAAAAGAAATGTAGAAATAGTTGTCTCTAAAGCAGTTATAAGTTGGATAGCTGATAATGGCTATGACAAAGAGATGGGCGCTAGACCTATGGAGAGGTTTATTTCTAAAAATATTAAAAAACCATTAGTTGATAAATTATTGTTTGGCAATCTTAAAGCTGGTGGACAAATTAAACTAGATATAGAATCTAACAATCTTAAGTTCACTGAAATAAAAGAGAAGGTTAAAGTCTAGTCGTTACCTTGACCTAATGATAAAAAATAATTTAGCTAATATTATTTTTGTTATATCTTCACTTCTTGTAATTTTTTTTATTCACCCAATTCTTTCTATAATTTTAGGAATATTATTTGCAACTTTCTTTAAAGATAAAGCAAAGGTAATTTCAAAAAAAATTGGATCATACCCATTACAAATAGGAATAGTTTTTCTTGGTTCAACAATTGGTCTAGATACTCTAACCCCGGTAATTAAAGATTATTTTATTTGGGTATCCGTCTTTGTCATATTTTCATTTTTAATTTGCTATTCAATTGGCAGATTAGTTGGCCTAGATTCTAAATTAAATGTATTGCTATCAAGTGGTTCAGCTATTTGTGGAGCAACTGCTATGGCATTAGTATCACCTTTAATCAAGGCTAAACCCCAAACTTTGCTCATATCTTTAGCTATAATTTTTACTCTAAACACTATCGCTATTATTTTATTTCCAATTATTGGCTCATATTTAGGCATGAGCCCTTATGAATTTGGAGCTTTTTCAGCACTTGCGATTCATGATACTGCTTCAGTTATAGGATCAGCACTTCTGTTTGATGCAAATTCTGTAGAAGTTGCTACTGCTCTTAAAGTTATGAGAACTTTATGGCTCATTCCTTTAATTATTATTTTAAATTACAAATTTAATACAAATAAGGTTAAGAATGCATTTCCTCTATTTATAGTATTTTTTATTTTTGCTATCTATATATCAAATGCGATAAATTTTTCTTACGAAACTATTTTGTATTTAAATATTCTAAGTAAAACTCTTATTGCATATGGAATTTTTGCAATAGGGCTTCAATCATCAAATTTAGACTTAAGTGTTATCAAAGCAAAACCACTAATAACCGCAATAAGTGTTTGGTTTATAGTTATACCAGTTGCTTACTTTGTAGCAATTAGCTAATTGAAGATAATACTAATTTTTATATGATGGTGTTGAGTTTAAAATTGTTAACTCTTCATCATTCATGTCAGGCAGTATATCTTCAAATAATAAACTTGAGAGATATCTTTCAGCTGTATCAGCTAA
>Ga0209652_1000372_pt1 | contig 38561 bp, 38 predicted proteins | sample SaaInl74LU_5_DNA_FD_184641 | JGI IMG/M metagenome (GOLD analysis project Ga0209652, IMG submission 184641) | Marine microbial communities from expanding oxygen minimum zones in the Saanich Inlet - ESP_74LU_5_DNA (SPAdes) (version 2) | ecosystem: Environmental > Aquatic > Marine > Intertidal zone...
GAAGGCCTGATCGAGAAACACGCGCGCGCGCGCCACCACCCGCGCACCGCGCCCGCGGTCATAGGGGCCGGGCTTGGGCTGACTGCCCATCGCATCGGTGCCGTAAAACGCGTCATAAAGGCTGCCCCACCGCGCATTGGCGGCGTTCAGCGCGAAACGTGCATTGGTGATCGGCACGACCAGCTGCGGGCCCGCGACGGTCGCGATCTCGGGGTCGACATTGCTGGTGTCGATGGAAAAGGCCTCGCCCTCGGGCAAGAGATAGCCGATCTCACGCAGGAACTCTTGATAGGCCTCACCATCATGCGGTTGGCCGCGATGGGCGATGTGCCAGCCATCAATCTTGTCTTGAAGCGCCTTGCGTTTGTCCAAAAGTTCCTTGTTGCGCGGGGCCAGCTCATGGAGCAGCGCCGAGAAACCATCCCAGAACCGATCCGCATTGATGCCCGTTTCGGGCAGGGCGCGCGTTTCGATGAAATCTGCCAATGTGGATGCCACATCCAGTTTCGCGCGTTTCACTTTGCTCGTCATCGCAATTTCCCCTCGGTCCGATGTTCAGCCCAGTATCCCAAAGCATACCGAGCGATTGGCCCTCGGATTAAGGAAAAAGTTTCCGATCGGCAACAGGCTTTGGTAAGAAATTCTGACCGCAGCGGGCGTTATTTGCACCATTGCTGCGCATCATGCCGCGAGAGCCTTGGCAAGAGCGGTGCGGGCGATGCGGCCAGATCGACGGGCCAATCGGCGGGTCTGGTCGCGGCGAGCATATCGCCGCTCCAAAGCGTGTCGCAAACCAACCCATTGGCCAAGATCAACGCATGTGTGTCGAGCAACAGATGATGCCAAGTCACTTGGGTGCCGAATTCGCGCATGGCCTGGCCTTGATCGACGAAGGCACAGGCGGGCGCCAAGGCCGGGCCGTGATCGGTGTCGACCCGGACACCTTGGAAGGGCGCGATCACGAGATCCTCGCCCAAACCAAGGCACCCACGGCGCAACCGGACGGGCGCGGCGATCCCGCGCGCGGGCAGTGCCTGTTTTCCGCGCCAGATCACCGGGCGAAACACCCCATCGGCGCAACATAGCTGATCGCCGCGCTTGATCTCTTGCACCAGACGCTTGCCTTGGTCGGTCAAGATCCTTGTATCTTGCGCGAAACCGACCATGAGCGGATTGGCCATATCTGGTCCGGTCACGGGCCGGGCCAGATGATAGGATTGCCCCGGTTTGAGTGGCAAAGCGCTGGTCAGCACCGTGCAGGCGCCGACCAGCTGACCATGTTCGCGGTCATGGGATGTGACGCGCAAGGCGATCAACCGCAGCGCCTTGGCCTGATCGATCAATGTCCAAAGGGGTTTGGCCATGTCACCGGCCGCGAAATGCATGCCGCAAAGCCGCACGGGTGCCGCCAAGCGATCTTGGTGCAAGGTGATCACGACGGGTTGGGCGTGGCGTGAGAGATGGACGGGGACTTCCGCCTCGGTCTGGGCCGCGGCGAAAAGATCGGTGGGAAGTGCCGCGCCGAAATCGGCTTGTGTGTAGGTGTAGAGCCGATCTTCGCGCATGTGTTTCACGCTGCCAAAACGCGCAGCCCCTCTTTACGCGGTCCGGGATGTCGGCTTGGCCGTTTGCGTGGTGCGCGTATCCCGGCAGCGATGCGAACAATAGCGCACCTCGTCCCAAACCTTTTCCCACTTTTTACGCCAGGTAAAGGGGCGTCCGCAGGTCAGGCAGGTCTTTTGGGGCAGATCGGATTTCTTGCGCATGCGAGCCATGCGGCGCGAGGTAGTGCGCGGTCGCGTGCGGTCCAGCGGGGGCGCTGCCCCCGCACCCCCGGAGTATTTGGAAAGCAAAGATGGTTTAAAGGTCGAAGCTGAGTTGACCCGGCGCGCTTTGAGGGCGGCGGCGCGGTTTGGGGGCGCGGTCGTTGACGAAATCCTTGGATTTGCGGCTGGCATGACGGGTGATGAGGGTTGCGGCCTCGGCGTGGAAGCCATGGCGTTGGCGCATCTGCCAGATCACCGTGCGGGCATGGCGTGCGGCGGCGGTGATATCCACGACCGGCGCGGGATAGGTTTTGTCCAAGATGCCGGGCGCGCCGGGCCATGTCCAAGGGCTATGCAGATGGGTATCGGGTAGTTCGCGCAATTCGGGGCACCAGCGGCGGGTGAAGCTGCCTGTTGGGTCTTGGTCATGGCCTTGTTTGACGGGGTTGTAGATGCGCGGCGTGTTCATGCCCGTGGTGCCTGATTGCATCTGCATCTGGGGCCAATGGATGCCCGGCTCGTAATCGGTGAAGCGGCGCGCGAGGATCTGGCCCGTTGCCCGCCAATCGAGCCAGAGATGGTAGCTGGCGAAAGAGACAAGCATGGCGCGCATGCGGAAGTTGATCCAGCCTGTGGCCGTGAGTGAGCGCATGCAGGCATCGACGAAGGGGATGCCGGTTTCGCCTTTCTCCCATGCTGCCAGCAGGGCGGCATCGGGTGTTTTGGGGCGCAGATCGGCATAGGCCGAGTGCAGGCAGGAAAACTCCAGCCCCGGCTGATCTTCGAGCTTTTGCATGAAATGGTCGCGCCACGCGAGGCGGGCGGTGAAGCTTTGCAGATTGGCCGCGCCGATCGGGTGAGGGGCGGTCTGGGCAAGATGGGCGATGATCTCGCGGCTGCCCAGCGTGCCCCATGCCAGATGCGGCGAGAGCCGGGCGCATGCGGTTGCAGCATGCAACGGCGATGACATGGCGCGGCGGTAATCCTTTCCCCTGCCATCGAGAAAGCTGGTAAGAAGCGATTGACCCGCATCCCGCCCGCCTTGCTGGCGACCGGGGCAGGGATCGGGGGCAAGGCCAAGCGCGCGTGCATCGGGGATCGGGCCGGGATCGCAGGCAAAGCCGCGCAAGGCGCGCGGTGCAGGGGGTGCAGGGGCACGCATCGCCGCATCGCGCTTTGCGGCCCAGCCGTTGCGATTGGACAGCCGACGCACGACGCCGGGCTGTGGGATTTCCTGCCAGGTGATGCCGGCACTTCGCGCCCAAGCCGCCACGGCGCGGTCGCGGGCGTAACTCCAGCCATTGCCGGTTTCTTGGTGGCTGAGGATCAGCCGGATACTCGTTCCGCGGCACAGGCTTTCCAGCACCGCTTGCGCAGGACCGATGCGCACAATCAGCGGCGCGCCAAGGCCTGCCAGATCGCGGCGCAGCGTGCCAAGGCTTTCGGCGACGAAATCCCACTGCCGTGCGCTGGCATCGGGCTCGGCCCATGCGGCGGGTTCGGCGATGAAAAGCGGCAAGACACGCCCGCCCCCTGCGGCGGCTTGGGCCAGCACGGGGTTGTCGGCGATCCGCAGATCGCGCTTGAACCAAACAAGAACATCTTGTGCCATGCGGGGTCAGATAGCGGGGATAGCGTATCCGTCAAAGGGGGGGCGCTTGCGCGCACCCGGCCACGGGCCTAGCGTGGTGTTTTGCCATGCCGCAAGGAGCCGTGATGCAGCCCAGCACCCCGCAACAGATCCATTTGGCCGATTATCGCCCGCCTGCCTATCTGGTCGATCAGGTGCATCTGACCTTTCGCCTCGCACCCAAGGGAACGCGGGTGATCTCACGCATTCGGTTTCGGGCGAATCCGGCAGGGACCGGGGGCGATCTGGTGCTGGATGGCGAGGGGCTGCGCCTGATCGGGGCGGCGATCGACGGGGTGGCGCTTGGGGCAGGGGATTACCTTATCACGCAGGCGGGGTTGCGGGTGGCCGCCGCGCGCCTGCCCGGTGATGCCTTCACTTGGGAGGCGGAGGTCGCCATCGACCCCGAGGGCAACACCGCGCTGGAGGGGCTTTACCTCTCAAAGGGCATGTTCTGCACCCAATGCGAGGCCGAAGGGTTTCGCAAGATCACCTTCTACCCCGACCGGCCCGATGTGATGGCGCCTTTCGATGTGCGGATCGAAAGCGATCTGCCGGTCTTGTTGTCGAACGGCAATCCGGTGGGCCAAGGCGCGGGCTGGGCCGAATGGCATGATCCCTGGCCAAAGCCCGCCTATCTTTTCGCATTGGTGGCGGGTGATCTGGTGGCCCATGCCGACAGCTTTACCACGATGGAGGGGCGCGCGGTGGCGCTCAACATCTGGGTGCGGCCGGGCGACGAGGGCAAATGCGCCTATGCGATGGATGCACTCAAGCGGTCGATGGCATGGGATGAGACGGCCTATGGCTGCGCTTATGATTTGAACATTTTCAACATCGTGGCGGTCGATGATTTCAATATGGGGGCAATGGAGAACAAGGGGTTGAACATTTTCAACTCGAAATTCGTTTTGGCCAGCCCCGAGACCGCCACGGACCGCGATTACGAATTCATCGAAAGCATCGTGGCGCATGAGTATTTCCACAATTGGACAGGCAATCGCGTGACCTGTCGCGATTGGTTCCAGCTGTGTTTGAAAGAGGGGCTGACGGTTTTTCGGGACCAACAATTCAGCGCCGATGCGCGCTCGGCCCCGGTGCAGCGGATTTCGGATGTGCTGCAACTGCGCGCGCGGCAGTTTCGCGAGGACGCCGGGCCCTTGGCCCATAACGTCCGCCCCGAGGCCTATGCCGAGATCAATAATTTCTACACCGCGACTGTCTATGAAAAAGGGGCCGAGGTGATCGGCATGCTGCACCGGCTTGTCGGCGCGCAGGCCTATCGCGCGGCGCTGGATCTCTACTTTGCCCGCCATGACGGGCAGGCTTGCACGATCGAGGATTGGCTGGCGGTTTTTTCCGAGGTGACAGGCCGCGATCTGTCGCAGTTCAAGCTTTGGTATACCCAAGCAGGCACACCGCGCCTATCAGCGGCATGGAGCATGGCCGAGGGGCAAATGCATCTGACGCTGCGCCAAGAGGTGCCGGCCACACCCGGCCAGCCGCATAAATCGCCCATGGTGATCCCCGTGGCGCTGGGCCTTTTGGATCAAACAGGCGCCGAGATCTTGCCCGAGACATTGGTTGTTCTGGATCAGGCCGAGGTGGTGATCCCCTTTGATCTTGCCGCCTTGGCCGCAGAGGCGGGCCGCCCGCTGCCTGAAGCCGTGATCCCCTCGCTGTTGCGCGGGTTTTCCGCCCCGGTGATCTTGGACGCACCCGTGTCGCGCGCCGATAGGCTGGTGCTTTTGGCCCATGACACCGACCCGTTCAATCGCTGGGAGGCAGGCCGCAGCCTGATGCGCGAGACACTGTTGGGCATGCTTTTTTGCGGCGCCGCCGATCAAGCGCTTTTTGCGGCCATGGGGCGGCTTTTGGCCGATGACAGCCTTGATCCCGCGTTCCGCGCGCTGGTCCTTGCCCTGCCGTCGGAGGATGATATCGCGCAGGCCGCCCAAGAGGCGGGGATCGTGCCTGACCCGGTGATGATCCATGCCACGCGCCGCGATCTGCAGGTCGCGATGGGTGTGGCCCTTGGCCCGGTCTTGACGCAGCTTTACGATGCGCTGGACCCCGGCCCAAGCTATCGCCCCGATGCCGTGCAGGCGGCACAGCGCGCTTTGCGCAACGCGGCACTGCATCTGTTGACGCTCGCGGAAGGCCCGACACGCGCGCAGGCGCATTATGATGCGGCCAACAACATGACCGATGAGATCGCGGCGTTCACCGCCCTGCTCGACATCGGTGACAGCGATGTCGCTGGACGCTTCCATGATCGTTGGAAGGATGACCGGCTGGTAATGGATAAATGGTTCATGGCACAGATCAGCTATGCCGCACCGGGCGACGCGGTGGCTTTGGCCCGGCGGCTGAGCGCACATCCTTTGTTCGACTGGACCAACCCCAACCGCTTCCGCGCGGTGATTGGAGGCCTGACGGCGGGTAATCCGGCGGGGTTTCACGACCCATCGGGTGCGGGCTACGGATTTGTGGCGGATTGGTTGATCCGCCTCGATGCGCGCAATCCGCAGACGGCGGCACGCATGTCGAGCGCCTTTGAGACATGGCGGCGCTATGATGCGGATCGCCAAGCGATGATCTTGGCTGCACTTGACCGGATCGCGGCCCAGCCGGGGTTGAGCCGTGATTTGGCCGAGATGGTGGGGCGGATGCGAGCGGCCTGACAGGGCATCCGCCAAGCCCCGAATGGGTGATTTTGCGAAACGGGGAAGCTGTCAGGGGCGCAATTGCGCCGCCCCCCAGACCAGCGCGACCAAGATCGGTTGGTGGATGAGGTAGATGAACAAGCTGTTGCGCCCTGCCCAAAGCAGGGGCCGCGCGGCCTTTGGTGCAGGCCAGCGCGCCAGCCTGTCCCAGAGGCCCGCGCCGGTCATCAGCTTGGCGCAGGCCAGCCCCAGCAAAAACGGCCCGAACCACGGGAAAAGCGGCACATAATCGACCGAGCGGATGCCTGTGGCCTGTAGCCCCGTCCACCATAACCAAGCTGGGTTAAAGAGCGCAAAGCGCATGGCCTGTGGCAACCAGATCACCGCGACTGCCAGCGCGATGAGCGCCAGCGGCGACAGGCGGCGCGCGGCCAATCCCAAAAGGCTTGCCGCAGCAATCGCATGCAAGATCCCGAAAAAGATGAAGGCGTCGGGCATGGCGATCATGGTGGCGATGGTGATCGCGCAGGCGGCAGCGATCAGCATCACCCATCGCCGCCAAAATGCCCGCCAGCCGATCACCGCCCCATGCGCAAGCCATAGGCTGACACCTGCCAGAAACAGAAAGCTGCCTGCTGTCAGATAGGCAAGCCAGCGCCAGCCCATTTGCGCCGGGGTATCTGCTGGGATGAAGCCAAATAGCGCCAGATCGAAGACGAAATGAAACACCGCCATGGCGACCAACGCCCCCGCGCGCGCCAGATCAAGCGCCGCGATCCGGCCGGCGGCTTGTTTGGTTTTTGCAAGGTCATGAGAAAGCGGTGTCATCTGCTGCATGGGATGAGATTAGCAATCGCGCAGGCCGCTGCCTATCACGCATGCGTGCTGTGCGGGGCTAGCGTTGCGATTTCGCGCTGTCGCCGCGGACCTGCCCGAATTTCGGCATATTCCGCGGCTGAAATGCGCCTATGGAAAAGACGCTCTCATATACCGCCCGCCCCGGAAACCTCGCCCTGAGCATGGTCGCTTTTTGCGGCATCAGCCTGCTTGCGGCCTTCTTGTGGGAGGCGGCCTCGGGTTACGTGATCTTGCTGTTCATCCCGGCGCTGGCCTTGTGTTTCTATCAAATGACGCTCAGCCCGATTTATGGGCTCAAGATCGCGCTGGGGCGATGGACCGTGATGACCGAGCAGGGTGATCGCGTGATCGCATCCGAAGACATCGCCTTTCTGCGCATCAGCCCGGCTGGGCGGTCGGCACATGCGACATTGGTGCTGCGCGATGGTGAAGAGGTGGCGATTCCCTTCGACCTCTCGCCCGATCCTTTGGAGTTGATCCAGATTTCGACCGAATGCGGCGTGCCTGTGCGCACCCGTTGATGGGTCAGCCTTGGCAATAGGGCTGTTCGCGGACCCATGCGCGAATATCTTCACGCTTGCGCGATTGGCTGGGATGCATCGGCCCCCAATCGGCGGCGATCCCTTCACGACCATCGGCGATGACGCCATCACGTGGCACGGTATGCGCCCAGATGCGCAAGGCACAGCTGACATTGGCCGCACCATCGAGAAGCGCCGGGCCGCTGGTTGCCTGACAGCCATAACCGCGTGCTGTGGCCGGGCTGATCTGGACAAGGCCGAACCAGCGCCCACCGCCGCCCACCGCCGCCTCGTTCCAGGTGCTTTCATGGCGTGCTAGCGACGACATCAGGCCCAGCCAAAAGGCGCTGCGCTGTGCGGCGTCGGCGTCAGGATAGGCGGGACACCAGCGATCGATATCGGCAGGTACGATTTCGGGCAGGATCGCGGCATGGCTTTCGAGGGCAGCAAGGCCCGCGGTTTCCCATTCATCGGCTTGCGGCACATGATCCCAGCGCATCGGAAAACTGCTCTCGTTGAGGCCACGGCTGCTGTAACTCTGATCCGCGACGCAAGCGGACAGCACCAGAAGTGCTAGCGCAGCCGCCCCTGCGGTCTTGACCGAAATCCACACAGGCCACAGCCTCTCGTCTTGTTGCCGACGCACGTTGGTGCCTGTGCGGGCGATGTGCAGGCAACAGCATCGTCCCGTTTCCTGCGATTTGAGCGAGAAATTGCCGATAGGCGATCTGTGCGGCGACCCTGTCGCCCCCTTGCCCCGCCCGCGCCGCTGACCTAAACGCTAGGCGTTACAGGACGGAGGCCACACATGCTTGACCTGACCTACGCGACCCCGAAACCCAAGGTGATCGCTGGCGCGAAACATGATTGGGAGTTGGTGATCGGCATGGAGGTGCATGCGCAGGTCTCGTCCAACGCCAAGCTGTTTTCCGGCGCCTCGACCCGTTTCGGGGCCGAGCCCAATTCCAACGTCGCCTTTGTCGATGCGGGCATGCCGGGCATGCTGCCGGTGATCAATGATTATTGCGTGGCGCAAGCCGTGCGGACGGGTCTGGGGCTGAAGGCCGAGATCCATCTGACCTCGGCTTTTGATCGCAAGAACTATTTCTATCCCGATCTGCCGCAGGGCTACCAGATCAGCCAACTCTACCATCCCATCGTGGGCGAGGGCGAGGTGCTGGTGGAACTGGGCGACGGGACCGCGCGCATGGTGCGGATCGAGCGCATCCACCTGGAACAAGACGCGGGCAAGTCGATCCATGACATGGACCCGGCGCTGAGTTTCGTCGACCTCAACCGCACCGGCGTGGCATTGATGGAGATCGTCAGCCGCCCCGATATCCGCGGCCCCGAAGAGGCGGCGGCCTATGTCGTGAAGCTGCGCCAGATCATGCTTTATCTCGGCACCTGCGACGGCAATATGCAAAACGGCAATCTGCGCGCCGATGTGAATGTCTCGGTCTGCCTGCCCGGTGCTTATGAGAAATTCCGCGAAACCGGTGATTTCAGCCATCTTGGCACGCGCTGCGAGATCAAGAACATGAACTCCATGCGCTTCATCCAAGCCGCCATCGAGTTCGAGGCGCGCCGCCAGATCGCGATCCTCGAGGCGGGCGGGGTGATCACGCAAGAGACACGCCTCTACGACCCCGACAAGGGCGAGACACGCTCGATGCGCTCCAAGGAAGAGGCGCATGATTACCGCTACTTCCCCGATCCCGATCTTTTGCCGCTGGCGATCGAACAGGCATGGGTCGATGAGATCAAGGCCGCCTTGCCCGAACTGCCTGACGCGAAAAAGGCCCGCTTCATCGGCGATTACGGCCTGTCAGAATATGACGCGAGCGTGCTGACCGCCGATCTGGACGCGGCGCATTACTTCGAGGCGGTGGTGACCGAGGCGGGCGATGGCAAGCTGGCGGCCAACTGGGTCATCAACGAGCTGTTCGGCCGCCTGAAAAAGGAAGAAAGCGACATCACCCAAAGCCCGGTCAGCCCAGCGCAGCTGGGCGCGATCATCGGCTTGATCAAATCGGGCGATATCTCGGGCAAAATCGCCAAGGATCTTTTCGAGATCGTCTTTACCGAAGGCGGCGACCCGGCCGAGATCGTCGCGGCGCGCGGCATGAAGCAGGTGACCGATACCGGCGCGATCGAGGCCGCCGTCGATGAAATCATCGCGGCCAACCCCGATCAGGTGGAAAAGGCCAAGGCCAATCCAAAGCTTGCGGGCTGGTTCGTGGGTCAGGTGATGAAAGCCACGGGCGGCAAGGCCAACCCGGCGGCGGTCAACCAGCTGGTCAGCGCCAAGCTGGGGATTTGACCTTTGTCCCGTAGTCGATATGCGGCACAGGTGAATTGAAGCATCTTCTGCCTTTACGGCGTTCGCACCGCAGCGTGCAGGGGACTTGACCAGACGAGGCCGCCTCGCGTCCCGTTTGCCAGCGTTTGCTCTCCTTCCAATATCATCCCCTAGATCTGATTGGGTGACGGAGTGTGCGGACGATCGCAGTGCGGCAAAAAGACGACATGTCGTGCATTGTGTCGGGCCGATCTCTGCGCGCGCTTGGTCGAGCAGTATGTGTCGGCTTAAGCTATGTACCAGTGCGCTGTTAGGTGGTGTTGGTGTTTGTAAAGGGCACTCCAAGGCGCAGGGATCGTTTGTGCCGATGTAACGTAGGGGTACCCGATGGCGAGTTTTACCTTCAACTTCCGGATTCAGGATGGCGACGGAGACGGTGTCCTCTCTGATTTTCAGCTTACAAGCTCTGGCCCTGTCTCAGGCACGATGTCTGATGGCAACGCTTCCGACGAGAATTTCAACCTAGGAGAACGCTGGATTGTAGCCGGAGATGCGGGCGGATTAGCCGGGGACTATCAGGGCAGCGTTGTCATTAACGGCGAGACCTTTTTTGTTTTCCTGAATAGCCCCGGGTTTCTTCTGTACGGCGCCGTCACCGACCCTGTTGCCTTTAAGGCGGCGCTTGATGCCGATCGTACTCTCTACGAGACCGCGATGGACAGTATCGACCCGACATCGCCCACACCCGTCTGTTTCGCCTCTGGCACTTGTATCACCACGCCCTCCGGCGAAACACCGGTCGACACCCTGCGCATCGGTGACCTGATCCTGACCGCCGATGGCCGCGCCGTTCCCGTCAAATGGATCGGCCGCCAGACCATTGTGTCGCTTTTCGCAGGCGACCGCGCTCGGCCAGTCCGTGTCACCGCCGGTGCGCTTGGCAATGGCTTGCCGCATACTGACCTCGTGCTGACCGCCGATCACGCGCTGATCCTCGAAGGGTTTGCAATCAACGCCGGTGCGCTGGTAAACGGCACCACGGTCACGCTTGATCCCGCGCCGGACCGCGCGACCTACTATCATGTCGAAACCGAAGAGCACGACGTCATCCTTGCCAATGGCGTTCCGGCTGAGACCTTCGTCGATTATGTGGGACGTACGGCCTTCGACAACTACGCAGAGTATGTTGATCTCTACGGGCAAGAGCGGGGCATCGCCGAGATGCCGCTGGCGCGTATCAGCAGCGCCCGGCTGGTGCCACGCGCCCTTCGCGCAAGGCTCGCTGACGTAAGGGTGGCCTGACCGGAGAGCTGCGTTTTTCCTTTGGCGCAGGTCAGGCGCGTGTCCCTCGCGCATGGGTGATGCCGGATACCATCCGCACTCATGGGCCTCGAGATGTATCAGATCGGAACAAGCCGGCCTGCGATGCTGGCGCGCCCACCCGATCTGCGCCGCCAAGCTGGGGATTTGAGGTGGCGGGCGTGACCGCCCGCCGCCATTATTCGGATCAGCTGAGCGCCGCGCAGAAATCTTGGATGCGCGTGCAAGCCTCGCGCAGGGTTTCATCCGCCGTGGCGTAGCTGATGCGGAAGCAGGGGCTGAGGCCGAAGGCCCCGCCGAAAACGACCGCGACGCCTTTTTCCTCCAAAAGCGCCTTGGCGAAGGTCTCGTCATTGTCGATCAGCGTGCCTGCGGCGCTAGTCTTGCCGATCAGCCCATTGATCGCGGGATAGACGTAAAACGCGCCTTCCGGCACCGGGCAGGTCATGCCGGGGATCGCGTTGAGCATGCCCACCACCAGATCGCGGCGGCGTTTGAAGATGGCGTTATTGGTGGCGATGTAATCTTGCGGGCCATTGAGCGCCTCGACCGCCGCCCATTGGCTGATGGTGCAGGGGTTGGAGGTCGATTGCGACTGCACCTTGCTCATGGCCTTGATCAGGTTCACGGGGCCCGCCGCATAGCCGATGCGCCAGCCGGTCATGGCGTGCGCTTTGGACACGCCGTTGCAGGTCAGCGTGCGGTCGTAAAGCCCGGGCTCCACCTGTGCGGGGGTGGCGAATTTGAAATCATCATAGGCCAGATGCTCATACATATCGTCGGTCATCACCCAGACATGGGGATGGCGCATCAAGACATCGGTCAGCGCCTTCAGCTCCTCGGCTGTGTAGCCAGCGCCGGTGGGGTTCGAGGGCGAGTTGAAGATGAACCACTTGGTTTGCGGCGTGATCGCGGCCTCGAGGTCGGCCGGCGTGATCTTATAGGCGTTCTGGCTTGGGCCTTCGACGAAGACGGGGGTGCCGCCCGCCAACAGCACCATATCGGGATAGCTGACCCAATAGGGGGCGGGGATGATCACCTCTTCGCCCGGGTTCATCGTGGCCATCAGCGCGTTATAGAGAATCTGCTTGCCACCCGAGGCGACGCTGACCTGCGCGGGGGTGTAATCGAGGCCATTGTCACGCTTGAACTTGGCACAGATCGCGGCCTTGAGTTCGGGGATACCATCGACGGCGGTGTATTTGGTCTTGCCTGCATTGATCGCTGCAATCGCCGCATCCTTGATGTTTTGCGGCGTGTCGAAATCAGGCTCGCCCGCGCCAAGTCCGATCACATCCTGCCCTTTGGCTTTCAGCTCCGCCGCAAGGTTGGACACGGCGATGGTGGGCGAGGGTTTCACGCGCGCTAGCGTGTCGGACAGGAAGGGCATTTTGCTGCTCCGGGGTTGGGCCGGGCCCTGCATCAGGTCACCCGGGTGGTCATTTGCTCGGCACAGCATTAGGGTGGTCGCAAGTCGCGATCAAGCCGGGAAGGGGAGAGAGATGACAACAGAGGTAGAACATGGGCCGGGCTGGTATGACGGCGACACGGCGACCTTGGGCGACCGGATCACCGGCGCGCGCGAGGCCAGTGGCTTAAGCCAATCGGAACTGGCCCGCCGCTTGGGCGTGAAGCTGGCCACGATCCGCACATGGGAAAACGATCAGGCCGAACCGCGCGCCAATAAGCTGCAGATGCTGGCGGGTATGCTGGGCGTGTCGATCATGTGGCTTTTGACCGGCGCCGGTGACGGGTTGGAAGGCCCCGAAGAACACGCGAAATTGCCCGATGATCTGGTGGCATTGCTTGGCGAATTGCGCCAAACACGGCTGGAACAGGCGCGGCTGGCCGACCGCATGGGGCGGCTCGAGAAGCGGTTGCGCCTTGCGCTGAGCCAAGGGGTATAAGGGCGATGGAGACACGCGAGATCAGGTTGAAGCGGCTGAAAATGCGCGCAGGCCATCGTGGGATCAAAGAGATGGATTTGATCCTTGGTGGGTGGGCGGCGCGCCACCTCGAGACAGCCGATGATGCCACGCTCGACGCCTTCGAGGCGCTGATGGCCGAGGCCGATCAAGATCTTTACGCATGGGTCAGCGGTCAGGCCGAAGTGCCGGCACTTTTGCGCCCGTTTCTGGGCGTGCTGGCTGCCGATATCGCGGCACAGAAAATTTCGGCGGGCCGTTAACGCAATTTTGGCGATTCACCGTGCAAACCGGGGCAAAGCACAAGATGCGGAGCCCATGATGAGTATGCACACGCCATTGGCGACATCGTCCCGATCCGGATTCCTGATCGGTTATCTTGACTCTTTGGCGCTGGTGGAGCGGTTGCACCGCTTGCTGCTCGATGTGATCAAGGATGAGTTTGAGCGCCTCGGTATTCTCGACATCAACGCCGTTCAGGCGCTGTTGTTGTTCAATATCGGCGAGAACGAGGTAACAGCCGGCGAGTTGAAGACGCGCGGTTATTACCAAGGGTCCAATGTGTCCTATAACCTCAAGAAGCTGGTCGAGATGGGCTATATGCACCATCAACGCTGCGAAATCGACCGCCGCTCGGTCCGGGTGCGGCTGACCGAAAAGGGGCGCAATGTCCGCGAGATCGTGGGCGGGCTTTTCGCGCGCCATGCCGATGGGCTTGAGAAAAACGGTGTGCTGAACCTTGATTCGCTCGACCGGATCAGCCACTCGCTCAAGCGGATCGAACGGTATTGGTCCGACCAGATCCGCTATATCTACTGATGCTTGCGTGGCCGTCCCGTCAGTTCAGTTGGTCTGGCTTTGCGCCTCGCCCGGCAAAAGGGGCAGGTCGTGACCGGCCGCAGCCAGCGCGGGGCGGATCTGGCCGCGCAGCGCGCGCTCGGTCACCGGGCCACGGAAATGCAACACGACCGTGCCGGTGTCATCGATAAAAAAGGTCTCGGGCATGGCCACAACGCCCCAATCGGCCCCATTGCGCGCCTGCTCATCGCGCCCGATCAGAGCGTAGGGATTGCCAAGCTCGTCCAGAAAGCCAAGCGCTTGGTCGATCCGGTCGCGGTAATTCACCCCGTAAAGCGGCACGCCCGCCGCGGCCAGCGCGGTCAGAACGGGATGCTCGGCGCGGCAGGGCGGGCACCAGCTGGCGAAGAAATTGACCATGACAAGCCCGTTGCCCGTCAGATCCGCGCGCGTCAAAAGCGCGTTCTGGCCCAAGGGTTGCAGGGCCAGATCAGGGGCAATCCGTCCTTGCTGGGCGGAGGGAAGGGCTTGGGTATCCACGCCTTGCTGCAGCGCGTTTTGATTGTTCATCAACTGATAGCCCGCTACGCCAAAAAACCCCGCAGTCAGGGCAAAGGGCAGCACCATCAGCCAATTGAATTTCATGCGCTGCGATCCCGGCGGTTTTCCACCGCCTCTAGCCGGGCGCGCACGCGCCGCGCCTGCCAGACCGAGGCGAGAATGATCGCCGCCAATAGCCCCAGCGTCACCGCGTAAGATGACAGCACATAGACCGTGTATTGACCCAAATCAGGCATACTCATCCCGTTCTTTCTTGTGCGATCAGCGCTTTCAGGCGGCGGGCGCGGATCTCGGTCTGGGTGCGGTAAAGCACCAGCGCAAGAAACAAAAAGCCAAAGCCACACAGCGCGATCACCAGCGGATACCAAAACACATTCGCGATATTCTGCTCCTTGTCCAAAGACAGTGTCGCACCTTGGTGCAGGCCTTGGTTCCAGAACAAAAGCGCATAGCGCGAAATCACGGCAAAGACCGATCCGACAAGGCACAGAACCGATGTCAGATCGGCGGCGCTATCGGGGTTCTCGATCGCCTCCCACAGCGCCATGTAGCCCAAGTAGAACAAGAACAGGATCAGGAACGATGTCAGGCGCGGATCCCATTCCCACCATGTTCCCCACATCGGCTGGCCCCAGATCGCGCCGGTTACCAGCGCGATCACGGTAAAGACCATGCCGACGGGGGCCGCGGCCTTGGCGGCCAAGACGCTCACATGATGGCGTCGGATCACCCAGATCAGCGAGGTCACCAGCATCATCAACCATGCATTCACCGCCATGATCGCCGCGGGTACATGGATATAGATGATTTTCACCGTCGATCCCTGCCGGAAATCATCGGGTGTGAAAAAGAAGCCCCAGACCAAGCCCACGACAAGACAGATCGCCGCCAGCCCTGCTACCCAAGGCAGCAAGAACGCCGATGTCGCCATGAATTTGCGCGGGTTCGCGTATTCCCAGATCGAATTCATGGGCGGAACTTAGACAGGGCTGTTGGCGCTCACAATGGGGCAGAGGCGCGCGCCCCTAGCGCAGATTGACGCGGAGGGCGGCCGCCGCCGCAAAGGGCAAGATCGCCAAACTGCCTAGCGTGATGCCCGCAACCAGCAACAAGGGCGTCAGCGCCTCTTGGCCCGCCGCACCGCGCACCACGCAAAGCGCGCCGAAAATCAGCGTCGGCATGTAAAGCGGCAAAACGAGCAGCGACAGCAAAAGCCCGCCCCGCTTGATCCCCACCGTCAGTGCCGCGCCAAAGGTGCCGATGGCCGACAGCGCAGGCGTGCCAAGCAAAAGCGAGGCGATCAACCAAAGATACCCCGCCGCGGGCAGGTTCAGCAAAAGCCCCAGTGCCGGGGCGGCCACCACAAGCGGCAGGCCGGTGGTCAACCAATGCGCAAGTGCCTTCATCGCGGCCAACCCCTCCAGCGGCACGGGCGAGGTGGCGATCAGGTCGAGCGTCCCATCCTCCCAATCGAGCTGAAAAATCCGGTCCAGCGACAAAAGACAGGCCAAAAGCGCGCCCAGCCACAAGATCCCCGGCGCGATGGTGGCCAAGATGCCCGTCTGCGGCCCGACGCCAAAGGGCACCAGCGTCGTGAAGATCAGGAAAAACGCCAAGGACAGGCCAAAACCACCGCCTGCGCGGATCGCGAGCATCAAATCGCGTTTGAGCAGCGCGATCATCCCATCGCCTCGGCAAAGGGGTCATCGGCGCGGATGCGCTTGGCGACGAACTGCGTGATATCAAGCGTTTGGGCCTGCGGCAGGCCAAGATCGATATGGGTGGCGATGATCGCACTGCCGCCTGCTGCCAGATGCGCGGTCACGGCGGCGGCAAAACGCGCGACGTTTTCCGCATCAAGCGACACGGTCGGCTCGTCCAGGCACCAGATCGGCCGCCCCGTCACTAAGAGCCGCGCGAGCGACAGACGCCGCTTTTGGCCTGCCGACATCTCGCCCGCGCGGCGGTCCAAAAGCGGGCCAAGATGAAAGGCCTCGATCGCGGCGCTGGTGTCTTGCGTGCCAAAAGCCCCCGCCCAAAACGCAAGGTTTTCCCCCACGCTGAGTTGTGCCTTCAACCCATCGGCATGCGCGGCATAGGCAATCGCATCGGGGGCCGTGATGATCTCACCCGCCAAGGGCGGGGTCAGCCCCGCCAGCGTGCGCAAAAGCGTCGTCTTTCCCGACCCGTTGGCACCGCGCAGGATCAGCGCCTCGCCCGGCGCGACCGCAAAGGTCACCCCCGCCAAGATTTGGGCCGGCCCACGGGCACAGGCAAGATCGACGACGCGCAATGTCATGGCCTGAGCGGTAGCCCAAAGGGCGGGGCAGGGGAAGCCCAAGTCGCGCGGGCAGCCCGCCGCCCATTGCCCAAGCGGCCAGACCTGCGCTAAGAGGCGCGGGTTCTCTAATCTGTCAGACAATCGAGGGTCTCATGGCCGGTCATTCCAAATGGGCGAATATCCAACACCGCAAAGGGCGTCAGGATGCCGCGCGCTCCAAGCTGTTTTCCAAGCTCGCCAAGGAAATCACCGTGGCCGCCAAGATGGGCGATCCCGACCCTGACAAGAACCCGCGCCTGCGCCTTGCGGTGAAGGAGGCAAAATCAAGCTCTGTGCCCAAGGATGTGATCGACCGCGCGATCAAGAAATCGCTGGGCGGCGACGCCGAGAATTACGATGAAATCCGCTATGAGGGTTACGGCCCCGGCGGCGTGGCCGTGATCGTCGAGGCGATGACCGATAACCGCAACCGCACCGCTTCGAATGTGCGGTCGCTTTTCGGCAAGCATGGCGGGAATTTGGGCGAGACCAATTCCGTGGCCTTCATGTTCGAGCGCAAGGGCCAAGTGATCTATCGCGCAAGCGTGGGCGATGCCGACACGGTCATGATGGCCGCGATCGAGGCGGGTGCCGAAGATGTCGAAAGCGATGACGAGGGTCACGTCGTGTGGTGCGGCGATACCGATTTGGCCGAAGTCTCGGGTGCGCTTGAGGCCGCCTTGGGCGAGTCGGCCTCGACCAAGCTGGTCTGGCGTCCGGGCACAACGACCGAGCTGGGCCTTGAAGAGGCGCAAAAGCTGATGAAGCTGATCGATGCGCTGGAAGATGACGATGATGTACAAAACGTCACCGCCAATTTCGAGATATCCGACGCGGTGATGGCGCAGTTGTAAACTGGCCCCTGCGCGTGGCGGTGCGCCGTGACAGGCGCACCCTACGCAACTCTCGCGACATCCGTAGGGTGCGCCTTCACGGCGCACCGTCGCCCGGTTGAGCAAGAGCCCCTTCCCATCCGGTATGCAATCGCATACAATAATGTCGCAGCCCCCCAGTTTGGCCTTGAAAGACAGGCGGCGGGGTGGCAATCGCGATGCAAGATGACGACCCCCACATGACCGGATGAAGGGAGGCTTTGATGCCCATTACCGTCGGCCACGATACCGCGAAAACGCGGCGCACGCTCCAAGTCGGTGACAAGAGCTATGCCTATTATTCCATCCCCGCCGCCCAAGCGGCCGGGCTTGGCGAGTTTGACCGCCTGCCTGCTGCGCTGAAGGTGGTGTTGGAAAACATGCTGCGTTTCGAGGATGGCAAGACCGTCTCGGTCGACGACATCAAGGCGTTTTCAGATTGGGGCAAGCTCGGCGGCCAGAACCCGCGCGAGATCGCCTATCGCCCCGCGCGTGTCTTGATGCAGGATTTCACCGGCGTTCCCGCCGTGGTCGACCTTGCCGCGATGCGCGACGGGATCAAGGCGCTGGGCGGTGACCCGCAAAAGATCAACCCGCTCAACCCCGTTGATCTGGTCATCGACCATTCGGTGATGATCGACGAATTCGGCAATCCGCGCGCCTTCCAGATGAATGTGGATCGTGAATACGAGCGCAACATGGAGCGCTACACCTTCCTGAAATGGGGCCAGTCGGCATTCGACAATTTCCGCGTCGTGCCCCCCGGCACCGGCATCTGCCATCAGGTGAACCTTGAATACCTGTCCAAGACCGTGTGGTCGGACAAGGATCAGACGGGCCAAATCGTGGCATACCCCGACACGCTGGTCGGCACCGACAGCCACACCACCATGGTCAATGGCGCAGCCGTGCTTGGCTGGGGTGCAGGCGGGATCGAGGCCGAGGCCGCGATGCTGGGCCAGCCCATCTCCATGCTGATCCCTGAGGTCATCGGCTTCGAGCTGACAGGCACAATGCTCGAAGGCACCACCGGCACCGATCTGGTGCTCAAGGTCGTGGAAATGCTGCGCAAGAAAGGCGTGGTCAGCAAATTCGTCGAATTCTACGGCGAAGGGCTTGACCGCCTGCCCCTGGCCGACCGCGCGACCATCGCCAACATGGCGCCTGAATATGGGGCCACCTGCGGCTTCTTCCCGGTCGACAACGAAACCCTGCGCTACCTGCGCAACACTGGCCGTGACGAGGCGACCGTGGCGCTGGTCGAGGCCTATGCCAAGGAAAACGGCATGTGGCGCGGGGCGGATTACGCACCGATCTACACCGATACCCTCAGCCTCGACATGGGCACCATCGTGCCCGCGATCTCGGGTCCCAAGCGGCCGCAAGACTACGTCGCGCTGACCGATGCCAAGACCGCCTTCACCCGCGAGATGGCCGAAACCTTCAAGCGCCCGATGGGCAAACAGGTGCCGGTCGATGGTGAAGATTTCGCAATGGAATCGGGCAAGGTAGTGATCGCGGCGATCACCTCCTGCACCAATACTTCGAACCCCTATGTGATGATCGGCGCGGGCCTTGTGGCACGCAAGGCGCGCGCGCTTGGCCTGACCCGCAAGCCTTGGGTCAAGACCTCGCTCGCACCGGGATCGCAGGTTGTTTCCGCCTATCTGGAAGCGGCTGATCTGCAGACTGATCTCGATGCCATCGGCTTCAACCTTGTGGGCTATGGCTGCACCACCTGCATCGGCAATTCGGGCCCGCTTCAGCCCGAGATTTCCAAGGCCATCACCGAGGGCGATCTGGTCGCCACCGCCGTCTTGTCTGGCAACCGCAACTTCGAGGGCCGCATCAGCCCCGATGTGCGCGCCAACTACTTGGCCAGCCCGCCGCTTGTGGTGGCCTATGCCATCGCGGGTACGATGGATATCGATCTGGCGCGTGATCCCATCGCCCAGACCCCCGATGGGCGCAATGTCTATCTGCGCGATATCTGGCCCACGACAGCCGAGGTCGCCCAGACCGTCGAGGCCACCGTCACCCGTCAGGCGTTCTTGTCGAAATACGCCGATGTCTTCAAAGGCGACGAGAAATGGCAGGATGTCGAGGTGCCGCAGCAAGAGGTCTACAACTGGCCCGCGACATCGACCTACATCCAGAACCCGCCTTATTTCCAAGGCATGAGCGCCGAGCCCGGCACCATCTCGAACATCGAGGGTGCGCGCGTTCTGGCCATGCTGGGCGACATGATCACAACCGACCACATCAGCCCGGCCGGATCGTTCAAGGAAAACACGCCCGCAGGCAAATACCTGACCGAACGTCAGGTTTCCCCGCGTGAGTTCAACTCCTACGGCGCGCGTCGCGGCAACCACCAGATCATGATGCGCGGCACCTTCGCCAATATCCGCATCAAGAACGAGGTGCTCGATGGTGTCGAGGGCGGCTATGCGCTCGGCCCCGATGGGCAGCAGGCATCGATCTATGACGCGGCCATGGCCTATCAGGCTGCGGGCATCCCGCTGGTGATCTTTGCAGGCGAGCAATATGGCGCGGGCTCCTCGCGCGATTGGGCGGCTAAGGGCACGGCGCTGTTGGGCATCAAGGCCGTGATCGCCGAAAGCTTTGAGCGTATCCACCGCTCGAACCTCGTGGGTATGGGTGTGATCCCCTTCGAGTTCACCGGCGGCGACACGCGCAAATCGCTGGGCCTCAAGGGCGACGAGACGGTCTCGATCCACGGGCTCGATACCATCCAACCGCTGCAAGATGTGCCCTGCACCATCACCTATGCCGATGGCACGGCCAAGACGATCACGATCAAATGCCGGATCGATACGGCGGTCGAGATCGAATACATCGAGCATGGCGGCGTGCTGCATTATGTGCTGCGCAACCTAGCCAAGGCGCCCGCCGCGGCGGAGTGATCGCAGCGTAAACCGACAGACGGGGGCGCCTTCGGGCGCCCTCTTTTTCGTTGCTGCGCGAATAATCGCCCTTGGCGGGCAGAAAACCATTGATCGGGGCGCCCGTGTTTGGGACTTTGACCAAGTTCATGTCTTGGTGTTGGTTCTTTTGTGTAAAGGGTAGGGCCTTGAGCGAGATTTCCCTGACATTGTCGGCAGATACGGTCGCGGCCTTGCGCAAGCGGGTCCGCTTTGACAGCGAAGCCGACATCGCCGCTTTCGCGGCCGATGCCTTGCGGGTCTATGCCGAGCTTGGCGCGCTGACCCGGACACCCGGCACATTGATGTGGCACCCGGAGGGCGGAACGCCCCTGCGGGTGCGGTTGCCCGGCGACCACCCCGGCGCGGCTGACAACACGACTGCAACACCGAAATAAGGCGCAAGGGGGCGAGTGGCATGGCGTATGAGTTTATAGGGCAGGATGCGAACGACGGGTCTGGCCGGTCGGTCAGTTCGGCGGGTGACGTGGACGGCGACGGGCTGGCCGATTTGCTGATCGGGGCGCGTGAGGCCGATGGACTGGGCAATGGCGAAGGTAGCTCCGGCAGCACCTACCTGATCAAGGCCGCTGATCTTGCGGCGCTGGACGCGGCCGATGGGACGGTGGACGGGATCATCGACCTGTCGTTCGTTGCCGCGACCGGCGCCTCCTATGAATTCGTAGGGCAGGACGCGGGTGACCAGTCCGGCTTCTCGGTCAGTTCGGCGGGGGACGTGGATGGCGACAGGCTGGCCGACCTGCTGATCGGGGCGTATTTCGCCGATGGCCTGGGAAATGGCGAAGGTAACTCCGGCAGCACCTATCTGATCAATGCCGCTGATCTTGCGGCGCTGGACGCGGCCGATGGGACAGTGGACGGTATCATCGACCTGTCGTTTGTTGCCGCGACCGGCACATCCTATGAATTCGTGGGTCAGGATGGGCTTGACCAGTCCGGCTTCTCGGTCAGTTCGGCGGGTGACGTGGACGGCGACGGGCTGGCCGACCTGCTGATCGGAGCGCACCTTGCCGATGGCCTGAGCAATGGTGAATTTGGCTCCGGCAGCGCCTATCTGATCAATGCCGCTGATCTTGCGGCGCTGGACGCGGCCGATGGGACGGTGGACGGGATCATCGACCTGTCGTTCGTTGCCGCGACCGGCGCCTCCTATGAATTCGTGGGTCAGGATGCGGGTGACAGGTCCGGCTTCTCGGTCAGTTCGGCGGGTGACGTGGACGGCGACGGGCTGGCCGACCTGCTGATCGGGGCGCGTGAGGCCGCTGGCCTGGGCAATGGCGAAAGTCTATCCGGCAGCACCTATCTGATCAATGCCGCTGATCTTGCGGCGCTGGACGCGGCCGATGGCACGGTGGACGGGTTCATCGACCTGTCGTTCGTTGCCGCGACCGGCACATCCTATGAATTCGTAGGGCAGGACGCGGGTGACCAGTCCGGCTTCTCGGTCAGTTCGGCGGGTGATGTAGATGGCGACGGGCCGGCCGACCTGCTGATCGGGGCGATTGGGGCCGATGGCCTGAGCAATGGCGAATTTGGCTCCGGCAGCGCCTATCTGATCGAGGCCGATCAACTGGCCGCCTACGATGCCCGCGACGGGGTTGTGGACGGCATCATCGACCTGAGCCTGATCCAGTGTTTCCTGACCGGCACTGAGATCGCCACGCCCTACGGCCCGCGCCCTGTGGAAACGCTGTTGCCGGGCGATCAGATCCTGACGGCGGAGGGCGACACTGTGCCGGTGCGGTTCGTTTTCCGCCAGACGATCGCCACGCGCTTCGGTCCGCCCGAACGCCTGCAGCCCGTGCGGCTGCGGGCGGGCGCGTTGGGGGAGGGCCTGCCGGAGCGCGATCTGGTGCTGACGGCGGATCATGCGCTGATGATCGATGGGCTGCTGATAAACGCGGGGGCGTTGGTGAACGGATCGAGCATCGACTGGGTGCCGCTTGCGGAACTTGGCGAGCGGGTCACCGTCTACCATGTCGAGACAGAAAACCATGACATCATCCTCGCCGAAGGCACGCCTGCCGAGACCTTCATCGACTATGCCGGGCGGCAGGCCTTCGACAATTACGCGGAATATGTCGCGCTTTACGGTGCGGATCGGGCCATCGCTGAAAACCCCGCCCCCCGCATCAGCAGCGCGCGGATGCTGCCGGCTGCGCTTTGTGCCCGTTTGGGTATTCGCCGCGCGGCTTGACGACATAGCAGAAAACCGGTTGGACGGGGCACCTTTGGGTGCCCCGTTTCTTTTGTAGGGTGTCGAACGGAGAGAAACGGCCAGTTTGCCTCGACCGCACAGGTCGGGGGTTGTAACTTCGGTCGCAAAGGCTTGATTGGCTTGTGTTGTCACGAGGGGCTAGGTGTAACGGGCGAAACTTTGGCAGGAGTGGACAAGGCAATGGGGATGCGGGGTGCTGCGACATGGGCTGCGGGCTTGATCGCGTTGTGGGCGGCAACGGCTGCCACGGCGCAAGAGGTCCAAGGGCCCGTTGTGGTGGAGTTGTTCACCTCGCAGGGCTGCTCGGCCTGTCCGCCTGCTGATGCGCTTTTGGGTGAATTGGCGCGCCGCGACGATGTCATCGCATTGGCGCTGCATGTCGATTACTGGGATTATATCGGCTGGCAAGATACCTTTGCCCAGCCCGATTTCACCGCGCGCCAGCATGGCTATGGTCATGCGGCAGGCTCGACCGTGGTTTATACACCGCAAATGATCGTGGGCGGCATTGACCGCGTCGTGGGGGTGCGCCCTATGGCTGTGTCCGATCTGGTGCAGCTCCATCGTGCTGCCCCCGATCCGGTCAGCATCGCGATTTCGGCAGATGCCGAAGGTTTTGCGATCGAGACACGGACCCTGACCGCACCACCCTATGCGCGCATGGTGGTGCAAGTCGTCAGCTACAGCCCCCATAACGAGGTCAACATCGCCTATGGCGAAAGGGCAGGCACCGTCAGCCAGCATTTCAATGTCGTCACCTCTTGGCAGGTGGTGGGCGAGTGGGATGGGCAAGCCCCGATGCGCTTTCGCGTGATCCCGCAGCAAGACACGCCGCATGTGGTGATCGTGCAGCAGGCCGATCATGGGCCTATCCTTGCGGCGGCGCGTCTGGACTGAGCCAAAGGGTCAAACCCGCAAAAGCGGCTAGTGCGGGCCTTCGGGTTGCAGCGCCTGGTCCTTGACCCGCTGTGGTTTCCAGCGGCGATGTATCCAAAGCCATTGCGCAGGCTTTGCGCGCACTCGCGCAGCAAGGCTGTCATTGAGGGCTTGGGTCATCGTCACGGGATCGCTATGCGCGATCGGTGCCTCGATCTGAATATCGAAATCCAGACCGTTCTCCAGCCGCTCGGCATAGATCGGGACCAAAAGCGTATCGTATTTCAACGCCATTTCAGCGGCTGATAGCGCCGTTGGTGCAGGCTGGCCCAGAAAATCCAACAGCGCGCCTTGAGCGATGAATTGATCGATCAAGATCGCGCCTTGTCCTCCTTCGCGCAGAGTTTTTACAAAGCCCGCCAAGCCCCGGCGGTCGCGCGGAAACGCCGCCCCACCCACGCCCTCGACCGAGGCGATGTAATGCGCGTTGGAATAGGGGTTGTTCATCAGGCGATACAGCCCGCCCATTGCGTAGCCACGCACATTCATCGCCGCCCTTGCGGCTTGATAATTGCCGAAATGCCCCGAGACAAAGAGGATCGGTTTTCCAGCCGCGCGCGCCGCCTCGCAAGCATCCAGCCCCGGGCCATGGGGCACCCAGCGTTCAGCCCATGCCAGTTGGTCGACGGTCGAATAGTTTTCGATCACAACGCGTCCGAAGTTGTCGAGGACACCGGTCGCGATGATGTGCCGCGCCGTTGGCGTCAAAGTCGGGAAAATCCATGCAAGCTGCTCATCGGCACGCATGCGGTAGCCCGTGATCCCACCCAGCGCGCGCAAGATCCGCCCCATCATTGGTACGCGCCACCGATAGGGCAGGCGCAGCGCAACCCACAGCAGGCCGCGCAACGCGCGATCGACCGTCCAGTCAAGCCAGAGGCGGCGGGGTTTGGCCATGCGATCCTTCGGGGTTGTTCGTCTGTCGCGCGCATTCAAGCCGGTGTGACGGGCCTTGCACGGGTTTCGCGGTACCAGACATAAACCCCGGCCCCAACGATCACAAGCGCGCCCAGCAAGCTCAGCGCATCGGGGAACTCGTCAAAGGCGAAATAGCCCCAACAGGTGGCAAAGATCACGCCTGCATAGCTGAAGGGGGCGACAGCGCCCGCCTCGGCGATGGTCAGTGAACGGATGAGCAAGAACTGACCCGTCGCGCCGATCACGCCAAGGAGCAGAGACATCGCCCAATCCCAAGCCAAGGGTGCCTGCCAGACCGGCACGGTCATTGCGCTGGCCACCAGCGTGCCGATGATCGCGGTGTAAAGAAACGAGGTCATGATCGGCTCGTCGCGGCCCAGGAACCGGGTGGCGAGTGCGTAGCTGGCATAAAAAAGACCGGCCAACAGCGGCAAAAGCGCAGCAGGCGTAAAGACCTCCGATCCGGGCCGGATCACGATCAGCGCGCCGGTTAGCGCGGCCACGATCCCCAAGATGCGCCTTGGCCCCAACCCCTCGCGCAGCACGATCGCCGCGCCGAGCATCAACAGCATCGGATGGACCTGCATCACGGCCGTTGCGGCGGCGATGTCCATGCGGCTGATCGCGGTGAAAAACGTATAAGTCGCGGCAAAAAGAAAGGCCGAGCGCAGCAGTTGCAGCCCGATATGGCGCGTGCGCAAAAGCGGGCCAAGGCGCGGGGCAAGGACCAAGGCCACAACCGCCATCATGCCGGCATAGCGCGCCCAGACCACCTGAATGGGATCATAGCGCGCCATCAGCGTCTTGGCGGTCGCATCCATCGCCGAGAACAAAAAGATCGCCCCCAGCATCAGCAAGATACCCTGTGCAACCGGCGTGAGCCGCGCCAAGGGTCTTAGCCCCGCTGGGCGGCCAGCGCCTCCAGCTGGGGGCGCAGCCATGCAAGCTGATAGCCCCACGCCTCGCCGCGGGTGATGATCTCATCAGTTGGCAGATCGCCCGCCTGACCCAGCGCCCATACCAGCGTCGAGCGGTTGCCCGAGGCGCAGTAGGCGATGACCGGCCCATCGGCGGCATCGATCGCGTCGCGCTGTTCTTCGACATTATCCATCGTCATCTGGCCGCCGATGACGGGGTTGAAGACGAAATGCAGCCCGGCGGCCTCGGCTGCGGCCTGCATTGCGGCGGCCTGCAGCGGGCCGGGGTTTTCGCCATCGGGGCGGTTGCAGATCACGGTGGTAAAGCCCGCATCGGCCAAGGCGGCCATGTCGGTCGGGGCAAGTTGCGGGGCGACGCTATAGCTGTCGGTGATCTGGCGCAGATCCATTCTTGGGGCTCCTTGGCTGTGCTTGGCGCCACTGTGCCTCAAGCGGCGGGCAAGGAAAAGGCCAGCTTGATGCATATCAAGGCCGATCGCGTGGCAGGGGCATAGGCTTTGCGCATCCTCAAGCGACGGGGCTGTATGCGCCCAAGGAGTGTATGATGAACGATCTTGCCGCGCGCCGCGCAGAACTCGAAGGCCGCTTGGCCGTTTTGGACCAACGCCTGCGCGCGCTCGATGCCGAGTTGGACAGCCATCAATCCAAGGATTGGGAAGAGCTGGCTACCGAACGCGAGGGCGACGAGGTGCTGGAGAAACTTGGTCAATCTGGCGAGGCGGAAATGGCGCGTATCCGCGCGGCCTTGGTCCGCATGGATCGGGGCGACTACGGCATTTGCGTGCAATGCGGCGCAAAGATCACCGAAAAGCGGTTGGATTTGTTGCCATATACTCCGTTTTGCCGCCGCTGCGCGACTTAAGGGTGGGCAGATGCCGCGCCCATCCCGTCTGCGTGGGCCTTGTGCGGATCTGCGGATCGCCAAGGCCATCGCGGCGCTGCTGTTGACGCCAAGAATGGGCCAGGCCGTGGCCCGGCGTTTGATCGCGCCCCCGTCGCCGCATCTTGCCGTTTTCGGCGTGTTCACCGTGTTTCAACAAGGAGAGGTCATGACAAACGAACCGACACCAGAGCGCAGCGAAGGCAAGCCCTTGCCGAAAACCACGCTGCGCCGGCCCGTCGCGCAGCAAGGCAAGCAGCCGCCTGTTGATGCCAAGCGAAAGCCCGCCACCATCGTTCCACAGAGCGATGAAAGCGATGAGGATCTGTTCAACGATCTGCCGGTCTAGATCGCACTGACCGCTTGCGGGTCAGGCGTTGCGCGCCTTGGCCATCTGCTGTGCCATTTCCAGTGCGGCGATCAAGCTGGTCGGATCGGCCCGACCTGTTCCCGCGATGTCGAAGGCCGTGCCGTGATCGGGCGATGTGCGGATAAAGGGCAGCCCGAGCGTGACATTCACCCCGCCTGCGAAATCGATGGTCTTGATCGGGATCAGCGCTTGATCGTGATACATGGCGATGGCTGCATCATATTGCGCGCGCGCGCCTGCGTGAAACATGGTGTCTGCCGAATGCGGACCTGACAGGGTCAGCCCCTCGGCGCGCAACGCGGCGATGACGGGGGTGATCAAGCTGTCCTCTTCGCTGCCCATCGTGCCGCCTTCGCCTGCATGTGGGTTCAGCCCGGCGATGGCGATGCGGGGGGCGGCAATGCCGAAATCGCGGCGCATGGCGTCATGGGTGATCCGGATCGTGTCGGTCAACAGCCGCGCGCTCAGTGCCGCTGGCACCTCGGAAAGGGGTATATGGATCGTGGCTGGCACGACGCGCAGCGCCGGGCAGGCCAACATCATCACCACGGTCTCGACACCTGCCAAATGGGCCAGATACTCGGTATGACCCGGAAAGCGGAAACCCGCCCCGTCCTTGAGTGCTTTTTTGTTGATCGGCAGCGTGGTCAGCGCCGATGCCTCGCCGCGCATCACCAGATCGACACCGCGCGCGATGGCCGCGATCACGCCCGCGGCGTTCTCGGGGGTGGGCTGTCCCGGTATCGCGGGGGCGGCGAAGGGGTGGGCAAGCACCGGCAGGCCGCTGAGCGCGGCATGGGCGGCATCTTGGGGTCGCGCGATAGGCACGGGATGGGCACCAAAGCCCGTCAGATGCGCGGGATCACCGATCACGAAAAACGGCAGGCGCGCGCCCAAGCGTTGCCAAGCCTTGACCGCGATCTCGGGGCCGATCCCGGCGGGCTCACCGATGCTGACAGCGATCGGGGCGGGGCCTGTCATCTCAGTCGAAGGTGATGATGGCGTCGGCGCGCAGCTCTTCCAGCAATGCCGCGGCATTGGCTTCAAGCTGGGCGGCGAACAGCCGTTGGCGCACGGCCTCGATCCCGCCCTCGGGCGGGGTGATGGTGCGTGCGCACATGATCACCGCTGTCGCGGTCCCGTCGCGGCCTGCCGTGACGCCGATTTCCCCGGCATCGAGGGTCGACAACACCATGGCGATCTCGGTGGGAATGGCCGAAAGCGGTTGATCTTGGCGGGCAAAGGTACTGGGGCGAAGGGCGTAAAGATCATCACATTGATCAATCTCGGCGCGCAGCGCGGCAAGGGCGGCTTGGCCTTCCGCGGTGCCGGGCGCGGCCAAGCTCAGCGTCGCATAATCGACCGACGCGGTGGCAGGCGCGCGAAAGCTGCCTTGCGACAGGCCGCGCAGCTGGAAAATCCCGATGGCCGGGCCCAAGACGACCGGGCCATAAGTCTCGCCCACCGACAGCAGCACCATATCCTCGCGCAGCTGTGCAGGGATGCCATCAAGCGCGCGCCAGCCGGTCAGCCCGCCCTCGTCACGCGTGGGGGCGGCCGAAAAGCGGCGAGCAGCCTCGGTGAACAAATCAATCTCGAAATTCAGATCAGCGGCAAGCTGGGCCAGATCATCGCGCAGGGTTTCGCGGTTCTCGGGCGTGACGGGCACGATCAACTCGGCCAGCAGGATCTGGCCGCTACCCAATTGGGGATCATGCGCAATTGCGCGCGCCACGGCGTCGTCGCTGGTTGCGGCGCGCGCGCGTGCGCCGAACCGCGCCTGCACCACGTTGCGCCATGAAATACTGTTGGCCACGAAATCGCGGAAGGTTTCGGGCGCGACACCTTCTTCGCCGATGGCGTCGAGAAACTCTTCGGCGCTCAGCTCGGCGCGCGCGGCGAATTCGGCGATGCCTTCGGCGATTTCTTGGTCGCTGGCCACAACACCAAGGCGGCGTGCCTCGGCCAGTTGGAGGCGCTCATTGACCAAGGATTCAAGCGCCACACTGCGCAATTCGCCGGGGGTGCGGATCACCTGCAGAAACAAGGCACGCTGGTCGATCTCGAAATTCGTGACGATGGCGTCATTCACACGCGCCGCAGCGGAAAATGGCGATTGCGCATCTGCGGCCAGCGGCGCTGCAAGGCCCAAGGGCAAAGCCAAGGCAAAAGCCAGTGCGCGCAAAACGCGGTGGACCGTGCATGTCGGGCGTTTGTTCATCGCGTCTTTGTTCCGTTATGCTCGTGGAATGCGTTCATCGCGGTTTATCACTTCTTTTGGACTGCCTCATCTGCGAAGGCAACTGCGTGTGTGGTCGGGCGCGCATCTGCCTAGCCATCTTCGGTATGCAAGATCAGCCCGACGGCCAGCAAAATCGCGGCAAGCGGCGGTGTCCACGCGACGATGGCAATCGGCAATTGCCCGTTCTCGCCCAAGACTTGGGCGAAGGAGCGCAGGAAAAACAGGCTGAAGCCCAACAAGATCGCGGCCAAGACCATGCTGCCGGTCTTGCCCGAGCGGGTGTGGCGCATGCTATGCCCCGCCGCGATCAGCACCATCGCGGCCAGCATCAGCGGGCTGGAAAGCTCCATCTGTAGCCAGACACGGTGTTGCAACGCGGCGAATCCGGCTTGGTTGAGTTGCCCGATAAAGCCGGGAAGCTGGTAGATCGGCACGGTTTCGGGCTTGCCAAAGCTGTCGCGGATCTGGTCGCGCGTCAGCGTGGAGGGCAGGGCATATTCCGCCGTGACCGTGACATTCGCCTCGGGGTTCGGGGTGTTTGCCAAGGTCCATTGGCGCGCATCGCGCAAGGCCCATGACCCTTCAGTCAAGCGCGCCTCGGCGGCGTTGATGCGCCCGGTGATCGTGCCATCGGGGGCGAATTGGAAAAAGCTGACATCGAAAAGATGCGTGCCATCGGCATTGGTGGCGCCCGCGCGGATCACGGTTTGCTCGGTCTCGCTGCCTTGGCGTAGCCAGAGCCCCTCGGCGGTGACTGAAACCGTGCGTTCTTCCGCGCCACGATACTGGGCGGTTTTCATGTCATATTGCTGCGATGTGGTGGCCACGATCGGGTTGAGTACTGCCACCGCCATCGCGCCAAAACTGGCGGCCACAAGCATCGGTGAGGCGACAGCACGCAGCGCAGAGCGGCCCGAGGCACGGATCACCACCAATTCCGAGCTGCGCGCCAGCCCCAAGAACAGCAGCAAGGTCGCCAACAGCACGAAAAGCGGGATCATCTCGTAAAGCTTGCGCGGTAGGTTCAGCATCGCCAGTTCGAAAACCGGGCCAAGGCCAAGCTCTGGCCCGATACGGCGCAATTGCTCGGCCATATCGATGGGCAGCAAGATCGCCACGAAAACCGCTGTCACGATCCCCAAGGCGCGCAAGAAGCGCCGCGCGATATAGAGATGGAGGATCATGCGACCTCTGCCCCCGGTCGGGTGCGATCACGCCGCTTGCGTTTGCGCGCCATTGCCAAAAGCGTCAGCCCGCCCGCAAGGCTCGCCGCCAAGAGCGGTTGGGCATAGGCCAAAAGCTGCAAATCGACATTGCGGATGGCGCTCGCCTCGGCGGCGTTCCAGACCATCTGCAAGGGAATGATCAGCACAACCGCCAAGAGGATCTGTGGCCAGACGCCAAAGCGCGAAAAGCCGCCCAGCATCAAACAAGCCGCCGCGATCAGGGGCGGGAAGATCACGAAAAGCCCGCGTGCGATGCGGTCATGGCCGACAAAGCGCATCTGCGCCAGAGAAAGGCCCAGCGTCGCCGCAAGTTCGGCGTCCGCGCCGATCAAGACCCCAGTGGGCAAGGCGCGCAATTCGGTCCGCGCGGCGTTTTGGTCCGCGATCAGCGCGCCAAGATCATAGATGAAGGCATCGAACAACACCGTGGTCAGCCGCCCCGTTGTCACATCATAAGTCTGCGCCAGACCATCGAACATGACCAGCTGTGGGCCGCTGCTGGCCTCCAGCAACAGCGCGCGCGGCGCGGTATAGGTGGTCTCTGTCGCCGGATCGACGCGATCTTGCAAAAACAGATCGCGAAATTCGCCTTGTTCGGTGATCTCGCGCACATAGACGCTCAGGCCGGGGGCAGGGTGGATGAATTGCCCTTCACGCAGGAAACGACCGGTCAAATCGGCTTGCACATCGGCGCTGCGGTCGATGAATTGCCCGCGTGCGGCAGGCGCAAGGAAATTGCCTAAGACCCCGACCAAAAGCCCAAGCAGCAGCCCGAAGATCAAGACCGGACGCAAAAGCCGTGCCGCCGAAAGGCCCGCGGTCTGCAAGACGACCAATTCGCTTTCGCCGATCAAGCGGTTGAAAATGTAAAGCGTCGCCACAAGCCCCGCGACCGGCAGCACCATCATCATGATCTGTGGCAAGGTCAGCGCGGTGAATTCAAGGAACACCCGCAAGTTCTGGCCATCGGCGACCAACGAATCGAACAGGTCCACCGCCTCGTTGATCCAATAGACCGAGATCAGCACGAGGCTGAAAAAGCCAAACAGCACGACCAGCTGGGATAGAATATAGCGATCATACCGCCCCAACGAGCGCCCCTCCATCTCAACTCCCGGCTCGTGGCGGGATATCTTGGTCTTTTAGGCCAAACTGCCGCCCCGTGCGAGGGTGATCTGGCCATTGGCGGAAGCCCGCCCTAGGTTGGTGCCTGAACCGGCCGCGGGACGCGCCGATCCCGCTCAGAAGGAACCATAGCATGACATCGCCGATCGCCATTTCTTTCGTCGACACCGATCTTGCAGCACTTGAGGGCGCGCAGGGCAAGCTGGGCCTTTTGGTCAGCCCCGATGGCAAGCTCGACCCTGCTGGGCGGCGGCTGAGCCGGTTGACGCGTGGCGCATTGGCGCGGCTGGTGGAAGGCCCGGCATGGGAAAAGGTCAAGCCCGGCGAAGGTGTGGTACTGAACTGGCCCGCGGGTTTGGCGGCGGCTGGGCTGATGGCGGTCAAGCTTTCCCGCCGTCCCAGCCCCGAGGAGGCGCGTCGTGCCGGTGCATCCTTGGCCAAGTTCAAAGGGGCCGAGGCGCTTTTGGTGGCGGCTGGCGGCACAGCACGCATCGCCGATCTGGCCCTTGGGCTTGCGCTGCGCGGCTATGATTTCACCACCCACAAAACCGGCGAGAAAGATCAGCCGCAAGATGCGCGCATCATGGTGGCCAAACCCGATGAAGCCCGCGCAGCCGCCGCAGCGCTTTTGGCCGTGGCCGAAGGTGTGTTTTTCACCCGCGACCTGATCAACGAACCCGCCAATGTCTTGACCACGCGCGATTTCGCTGCCCGGCTGGAGGGGATGCGCGCGCTTGGGCTTGAGGTCGAGATCCTCGAAGAGGCGGATCTGGCCAAGATGGGCATGGGTGCGCTTTTGGGTGTGGGGCAGGGGTCGGAAAGCCCCTCCAAGATCGCGGTTCTGCAATGGAAGGGCGCCGAGGGCGCGCCGCTGGCTTTGATCGGTAAGGGCGTGGTGTTCGATACCGGCGGGATCAGCCTCAAGCCGCCGGGCGGCATGGAAGATATGACCATGGATATGGGCGGGGCCGGTGTGGTGGCGGGTGTCATGCATGGGCTGGCCCGCCGCCGCGCGCCAGCCCATGTGGTCGGGCTGATCGGTCTGGTCGAGAATATGCCCTCCGGCACGGCGCAGCGGCCGGGCGATGTGGTGACATCGATGAAGGGCGACACGATCGAGGTGATCAATACCGATGCCGAGGGGCGTTTGGTCTTGGCCGATGTGATGTGGTACGCCCAAGACCGCTTCAACCCTGCGGGCATGATCGATCTGGCCACCTTGACGGGGGCGATCATCATCGCGCTTGGCCATGAGAATGCAGGCGTGTTTTCCAACAATGACGCGTTGTGCAACGCCTTTCTCAAGGCCGCACAGGCCGAGGGCGAGGGGGCATGGCGCATGCCCTTGGGTGCGGCCTATGACGAAAAGCTCAAAAGCCGCATCGCCGATATGAAGAATGTGGGCGGGCGCGATGGCGGGGCGATCACGGCGGCGCAGTTCCTGCAACGCTTCGTCAAACCCGAGACAGCTTGGATTCATCTCGACATCGCGGGCGTGGCCAGTGTGAAATCCGACACCATGCTTGCGCCCAAGGGCGCGACGGGTTGGGGTGTCATGGCCTTGGATCGTTTGATCCGCGACCATTTCGAGGGGTGAGGACAGCCCTTGGCCGAGGTGTTTTTCTACCATCTGACCCAAACGCCGCTTGAGGTGACGCTGCGCCTTTTGCTGGAGAAATCGCTGGCCGCTGGCTGGCGCGTTTCGCTGCGTGCCCAAAGTGATGCGCTTCTCGATCAGCTTGATCGCGCGCTTTGGGCCGGGCCTGATGACGGGTTCTTGGCCCATGGCCGCGATGGCGGGGCGCATGACGCCGATCAACCCGTGCTTTTGACCTTGTCGCAAAACGCGGCCAACCAGCCCGATTGCCTTGTTGCCGTTGAGGGCGCGGCCATCGCCCCCGAGGAGGTGGCCGGCCTGAAGCGCGCGATGATCGTGTTCGACGGGCATGACGAAATCGGGCTGAACATCGCGCGCGCGCAGTGGAAAACCCTGACGGTGGCTGGGGTGAAGGCCAAATATTGGTCCGAGGAAACCGGGCGCTGGGCGATGAAGGCCGAAAGCTAACGCGCCAGCCGCAATTGCCCGCCCGCGATTTCCAACCGGTCGAAGCGGCGCAGATAGCTCATCCCCAACAGGCTTTCGAATAATTCGCCGCGATTGACCACGGCGCGCACCCCCTCGTCGATGACAGCGCCCAAAGCGATGGTCGCGATCCGCACGGGCGCGGTTTCGACCATGCCATTGGCCGTTTGCGCGCGCCCCGAATAGACCAGTGTCGCAGGGTCAAGCCCGATCCGGGCGGCATCCTCGGCCGTCAGAACGATCTCGCTGGCGCCTGTGTCCACGACAAAGCGCACCGGCGTGCCGTTCAGTTCCAACGTCAGGTAGAAATGCCCATCAGGCGACATCGGCATGACAATCTCGCGCCCGTCTTGCATCACGGTTTGGCGCGGCACGACCGTATCGCGGATGGTGGGCCATAGCCCAACGACGGCGATGGCACCCATGAAGATCAAGACCCACAGCGCCGCTTGACGCGCCACGCGGCTTAGATTGCCACGATTGGCCGCGACATAAGACAGCGCGATCGCGCCGCCCAAAAGGCCCAGAAACATCAAGGATGCGATTTGATCGCCAGACACGCGCCGCCCTTTCGTAGCTTGGGATCAATATAGGGTAAGGGCGCGCCTAGATCACCTGCAGATCGCGCATCGCATCGATCACGAATTGGACAGAAAGCGCCGCCAAAAGCATGCCCAAGAGCCGCGTGACCACATTGATCCCCGTGGGGCCCAAAAGCCGTTCAAGCGGGGCGGCCAGCAAGAACAGCGTGAAGACCACCGCCAGCACCGCCAACATCACCAAATGCACAAGCAAGATATGCGTCGTGTCGCCACCACCCTCGCCTGTCAAAAGGATCATCGTCGCAATCGCACCCGGCCCCGCGATCAGCGGAATGGCCAGCGGAAACACCGATGGGTCATCGGCAGGCGCGCCATCGGCTTGGCCCTGACGGCGTTGGCCACGGCGCTCGAACAGCATGTCGAGCGCGGTCAGGAACAGCAAAATCCCACCCGCCATGCGGAAGGCAGGCATCGAAATCCCCAAGAAATTCAGAACCGCCTCACCGGCCAGACCGAAAAGCGTCAAGATCCCCACTGCCACAAGCGTGGCGCGAATGGCGACCGAGCGGCGTTGACGCACGCTTTGCCCGCGCGTGAGTGCCACGAACAGCGGCGCAAGCCCGATGGGGTCGATCACCACGAAAAGCGCAACAAACGCGGGGATATAGTCGAAGATATTCATGTCTTTTCGGCGATTTCCAGCTTTTCGGCAGCCGCCACCCACATTGCCTCGGCCCGCTGAAGCCCTTCCATCAGCTCGGCGTATTTCTTTTGCCAGACCTCAAGCTCACCGATGCGCCCGTCTTCGTAAAGTGCGGGATCGGCCAGTTTGCTGGCAAGCTTGCCGCGCATCTCTTCGATGGTGGCCACCCGCGCCTCGCATTTGCGCAGCTGGGCGCGGAGTTCCTTGATCTCGTCGCGCGAAAAAGTTTTCACTTTTTCCTTTTCTTTTTGTGGTTTTGCGGGCTTTTCTTCACCTTTTAGGAGAAGAGAGCGGTAGCTATCGAGATCGCCCTCATAGGGTGTCACGCGGCCATCTTTGACCAGCCAAAGCCGGTCTGCCACCAGCGACAAAAGATGCATGTCATGGCTGACCAGGATCACCGCGCCCGAATAGGCGGTCAGCGCCTCGACCAGCGCCTCGCGGCTTTCGATATCAAGGTGGTTGGTCGGCTCGTCCAAGATCAACAGATGCGGCGCATGCAGCGTGGCCAGACACAGTGAAAGCCGCGCCTTTTGCCCACCCGACAGCTTGGCCACCACTGTTTCCGCCTGTTCGGCCATCAACCCGAAACCCGCCAAGACCGCCCTGAGCTTGGCCTGTGGCGTGTCGGGGCGGTCGCGCTGGATATGTTGCAGCGGTGTCTCGTCAAGATGCAGCTCATCAACCTGATGCTGCGCGAAATACCCCACCCGCAGCTTGGACGAGGCGGTCTGTTGCCCGGCAAGCGGCGCAAGCTTTGCGGCCAAAAGCTTGGAAAGGGTCGATTTCCCCTCACCATTGCGGCCCAAAAGCGCGATCCGGTCGTCTTGGTCGATTCTCAGCGAGAGCCGCGACAAGACCGGCTTGCCGTCATAGCCCACCGCCACATCGTCAAGTGCCAGAATGGGCGGCGATAGCCCGTCCGGCGTGGGAAAGGTGAACACCGTGCGCGCCGCATCCTCGGGCATGCGGATGGGTGTCATCTTTTCCAGCATCTTGACCCGGCTTTGCGCCTGCTTGGCTTTGCTGGCCTTGGCCTTGAAGCGGTCGACAAAGGATTGCAGATGGGCGCGCTGGAGGTCTTGCTTCTTGGCGGCCGCCGTTTGCACCGCGCGTGCCTCGGCCCGGGTGCGGGCGAAAACATCGTAGCCGCCGGTGTAAAGCGTCAGGTTGCGCCCCTCGAGATGCAGGATATGGCCGACCGCGCGGTTCAACAGCCCCCGGTCATGGCTGATCACCAGCACCGTGTGGGGGTAGCGCATCAGGTAGCTTTCCAGCCACAGCGCCCCTTCCAGATCGAGATAGTTGGTCGGTTCGTCAAGCAGCAGCAGATCGGGCTGCGCAAAAAGCACGCCCGCCAGCGCAACGCGCATCCGCCAACCGCCCGAAAAGGCCGAACAGGGCATACGGCTTTCCGCGTCGGTAAAGCCCAAACCCTTGAGAATACTGGCCGCACGCCCCTCGGCCGACCAAGCGTCGATATCTTGCAGGCGGGTCTGGATCTCGGCCATGCGGGTGCCGGTGGCGCCCTCGGCTTCGGCCAAAAGCGATGCGCGTTCCGTGTCGGCCTCCAGCACCGTGTCGATCAGCGACACCTCCGAGCCCGGCACCTCTTGGGCCACGCCGCCGATGCGCGCGCGCGCAGGCAGGTCGATACTGCCGCCATCAAGCGTCAATTCGCCCCGGATCAGGCGAAACAGCGTGGTCTTGCCGGTCCCGTTTCGGCCGACGATGCCGACCTTGTGGCCAGCCGGAATCGTCACGCTTGCCCCCTCCAACAGGGGGCGGCCCGCAACGCTGTATGAGATATCGGAAATGCGCAACATGCGCGCTGTCTGACCGGGCGACGGGATACTGTCAACGCCTCGGCTTTTCATCCCGCAAGCCCCATGCTAATGCCGCGCCAAATCCCAACCCCACGGAGCGAACACATGGCCATCCAGCGCACCTTTTCGATCATCAAGCCCGACGCTACCCGCCGTAACCTGACCGGCGCGATCAACGCCAAGATCGAGGCCGCAGGCCTGCGCATCATCGCGCAAAAGCGCATCCACATGACCCCCGCACAGGCCGGTCATTTCTACGCGGTCCACAAAGAGCGCCCCTTTTACGGCGAATTGTGCGAATTCATGGCCTCTGAGCCCGTGGTTGTGCAGGTTTTGGAAGGTGAAAACGCCATCGCGGCCTACCGCGAAGTGATGGGCGCCACCGATCCGGCCGAAGCCGCCGCTGGGACGATCCGCAAGGATTTCGCGCTGTCCAAGGGCGAGAACTCGGTCCACGGCTCGGACGCGCCGGAAACTGCCGCCGAAGAAATCGCCTATTTCTTTGCAGGTCTCGAACTGGTCGGCTAATCGGCACCGATTGTTTTGATCGAAATCACGGGGTCGTCCAGCCGGGCGGCCCCGTTTTTCTTGCGCTCAACGCCTGCGCCCGGTGCCGATCTGATCGAGGTGCCGCTCAAAGGCGCTGTCAAGCAGCGGATCGGCCAGCCCGGCCTTGAGTGCATCGAAACTTGCGCGCAACGCGGCCTTTTCGGCCCCCTTACAATCATTCCATGGCCTGCCCTGCAGCGCCATGTGCAGAACATAATAGCCGATGAAATGCGGCCGTGTTCCTGCCGCGATCATGGCACCATAGGCCGCGTCCGCCCCCATCGCGCGCAAGGCGGTGGCGGTGGTGATGCCCGCGCGCGCCATATCCGCCGCCATGGCAGGGCCGATATTGCGGATCGCGGTGACGGGATCGTCATCCTCTGGCTGCGGCATGGTGGTTGCACCTCCGCGCGCAGCCTATCAGAGGCTGGCCCAATCGGAAAAGCGGAAGGGCGGCGCAGGGGGCGTGCGTGGCACAGGGGGCTGTGGCGTGCTGGGGGCGTTGTTGGACATGGCGCGCATCATCATGCTGGTTGCGATACGCCAAGCATCGGCGCGAAACACGGCAAGACAGTCGCAACAATGCGGCAAAAGAAAGGCAAACATACTGGCTTGAGGCGAGGAAAAAACTGACGACCCGGCCATGTGGAAGAGAGACGAGGGGCCGGGCCGCCAGCAGGCTTTTCACATCGTCCATGCAGCACACGCAGGAAGGGAGGAGGTGTGCGCCGCTGTTCGATAATTTGATGGTGCCTCGACGCGACACGGCCCACAAGCAAAACACGGATCGCCGACATGGCTATTCCCAATCTGCCCGAATATTCATCACCCATCACTGCGGCCCCGCGCAACAAAACGGCGGTTGATGAAGCGGCGGCACCAGCATCGCAAGACCCGCGCGTCGGCGCGCCACACTACTGAGTCGCATCGGATGCGAATGACGGGAAATTGGCTCCGGCGGTAGGGTTTGTATCCTTCGGCCAGAACCAACAGCCCTGCTAGACCTCTGATTTCTTCATGTTTTCAACGTGGCCTGCATTAGGGGTTGTGGTCAATACGGCGCGTGAACCACTACGATTTCTACTACGCTAGACAGGCAGGGCCTACCTTGCTGGTCTGGTCATCCCGCTGCTGTCTTGAATGGCATCCTTGCAGGCCTTCCCCGGCCAGAACCTGCCCGGCCATGTACCCAGCCGAGATGGGTCCTACTGTAGGCTGACAGGGCTGTGGATAGGCCTACTGATGCCTACCTCATGGGCTTGATGGTTCTGCCTGCCCTGCCGATAGCATGGCCCTGTAGCAGCCTGTAAGGACTCCGCAGGCCTACCCCCGGGGGCAAGTGCCGTAGGGGGTGGCAGGGATATCGTCTATGGCCCTGACCCGAGATGGGGATTTTGGAACCGTCAACCGCTATGGCCCTGCCTTGCTGGGGTATCCCGTTGGTTTGACGGTTTTGGTGGCAGGGGTGGGAGGTCTGCCCTGTACATCTTTGCGGCTGAACAT